>ERZ780157.4116-NODE-4116-length-11361-cov-3.138776_pt1 | contig 11361 bp, 19 predicted proteins | sample MGYA00511169_ERZ780157 | MGnify/ENA primary metagenome ERZ780157 (study PRJEB29588, sample SAMEA1965149) | human gut metagenome | biome: human gut; feature: human-associated habitat; material: faeces | place: Denmark | collected 2008/2010 ... | reverse complement strand
CAGCCGCTCGAGCGTGACCACGCGCCCGCCGACGCGCGTGGAGAGCGTGAGGAAGGAGGAGGACGCCCAGCCCTGGCTGGTGGTGGAGGTCATGACCAGGTAGTAGTCCTGCAGCGGCGCGGAGGTGCTCACCACGGGCGCGCGCGAGGTCGAGGCCAGCACGGTGGCGCCGTTCGCGTCCACCACACGCCACGTCTCGTCCTCCAGAGCGTAGTTGGTCTTGGTGACGACGAGCGGCAGGAAGCCGGGAAGGAGTCCCTCTCGCACGCAGAGCGTCAGCGTCGTCGCGTAGCGCGTGCTGTCTCCCACGAACACGGCGGAGATGGTGAAGGGCGTGCGAGGCAGCGCGGCGCGAGGGATGCCGCTGAACGAGCCGGCCTCCTGACTGAACACCAGTCCTGTTGGCAGCGCCACGCCGGAGGGCCCCGCGATCTCCCACTGGGCGAAGCCGGCCTGTGTGGGGTAAACGGAGACGCGCTCGGTGTCCTTCGTCCACGTGAAGGCGGCGGAGGCGTACTGCACGCGCGGCTGTTGGAAGGAAGCTTCACTCAGGAGGAGGTCCCACTCGGACATCTGGAAGGCGTCCACGACGGAGGTCTCGAGGCACTCGAGCTTGTACGCGCGGAAGGCGTAGAAGTTGGCGACGCGGAAGGTCTTGGTTTCTCGCACGGCGCTCCACACCATGCCGTCCTGGTGGTCCAGGAGGAACCACTGCGAGCTGTCGTCCGAGCCGTAGACCTTCCACTGCACGCAGCTCGCGCCCAGCAGGGTCTCTCCCGCCGAGAGCGAGTACTTGTTCATCAGCCGCCTCGCGCCCTCTCCGAAGTGCCACACGCTCCGTGCCACGAAGGGCGACGCTGCGCGGAAGGACCACTGCGTTGTCGTCGTTCCGTCGAAGAGCATGGCGGCGCCGTCCACGCCCGCTGTGGGCGGGTCTGCCTCGTACCAGCCCTCGCTGTCGACGAGGTCGCGGTCGTTCTCCGAGGTGAAGAACACGTAGCAGTTGAAGGTGTCGGGCTTAAGGAGCGTGTCGCTGGTGGCGTGGACTTCGATGGCGATCTCGAGAGTGAGAGTAGAGTTGAGGGCGTTGCTCATGTCGTCGCTGATAGAGCTGCCGTTGCCGTCATTGTTGACGATAATCGAGTCAGTCTCCTCTTTGACTTGGTCATTCTCTTCACTCTCTTTACTCTCTTCACCGCCTTCATCACTGCCACCACTCTCATCACAAAACAGAGCGCCCACAACAGACGAGAAGGTGCGGTCCACGGGAAGAGAGGTGGAGGACAGGGCGTACGTGCTCGACGAAACGGTCGTGCTTGGGAGGTTCCATTCGTACAACACGTGACCATTGACGTAGAACCGGAAGCCACTGTCCGTAGTCACAGAGACCTTGAAGAGCTTCACGATCTTGGACACGGATATCGTTTTGCGGTAGTAGCGAGTGATCGAGGTGACATCGGGAAACGAATAGCTCTCGTTCCACGAAACACTAGCGGTTGTCCACTCCGTCGTGGTCTGCGGCACATTCGCGTATTTCCACTCGGAATTGGGAAGGAGATGTCCAGCGAGAGAGAATAAGCCCGAACTCGTGTAGCCCTTCACGAGTCTGAAGGTTCCAAAATCCAACCCCTCGATCGAAACCGTCAGAGTCGAGCCGGGCGTCCACCCGTCTCCGTTCGTGTCCGTCATCACAACACAGTGCTGTACAGGAGAAAGACACACCGTGTACGTGTACGTACTGGGATTTGAAACGGTCGGACTGGTGAACTTGAGAATACCCGCTGCGTTGGACCCCTCGTACAGCTGAAAGCCCTCTGAAGACGGAGACAAGGCGTATGTGCGTGTGAGCGTCACTTCATAGGTTCCCGGATCGCACGATTCAGCAACAAGGACTAAAACAGGTTAGACGCGGTAGCGATAACAGCGACAAACGTACGCGTCAAAGATAACAGGAATAGCAGCATTACTCTACAACGCAAAGAAATGACCCCAATATGTACAACCGACACGGAATGGACCCCAATGGAGTGACTTGTTGCATACGAATGGACAACAAAGTGGTCTCCCTCGTTCATAATCAAAGAACACTTGCTCTCTCCCATGGTTTTCCAAATCCGCGCTCGGATCGCACTGTTGTGGAGGTAACAAACAGGGAACAATTCGTTTTCGGGAACTCCCGGTTCATCTTCGTTACACAGCATCAGCTCCCTCACTCTGTCTTTCCGCGACCAGTCGATTCTCGTCGCAAGCACGATCGAGGAGTAGATGTTGCGCAGTATGGCATTCTCCTTCTTCTGCTTCTTGTACTTCCTTTCGGCGCTCATCAGGTTGTGTCTTTGCTCCTCCTTCATGCTCTCCTCTTCCCGACTCTCCATGTCCTGAATCACAGTCTCTTGCTCCTATTCTGAATACCACGCAACAACGCTCACATTCAGTGTATTCGTCACGGCATCGCAGGAGAGTTTGAGAGACGCGTTCTTTTCGTCCAACTCCATGGACTCCGTCACGAGCTTCTCGTACTCGCCGCAGAGTCGTTGGAGACGGACGATGAGCTTGTCTCGTTTCCGCAGCAACTCCTACGACTCATATCAACCCCAAGGAAGCACTCGTATCTCGCCTTCTTGCCTCGTCGGTATGGAGGATGGGGAGAGGACGGAGGACAGGAGGAGGGACTGCCGTCCTCGGATCGCTTCCATTCGCTTGATGAGTGTCTGCAACATCTTCTCCTTCATTTCCATCCGCAGGATTGCTTCCGATGGAAGCGGTTTATTTGTTTGCTCTACACGTCAGTTTTGGGAGGAATGCACACTTGTCTCTTCCACTATGTGATTCATTTGCAGCTCGTTATACAGCGCATTGTACCTCGCTTTGGCGATCAATTGGTCTTTGTAGTTCCGCAAAACGGCGTTCTACGGGGAATCCATGGCAATGAATAATACATCGCTCTCATTTTCCTCTGTCACTTCGATTGTCGGGAACGATAAGCAGTTCTACTCGTGACACGATCTCGTCGCCAACAACACGTATGATCTGTCTCGAAATGTCATCGATGTCTCCAAACACCCTTTCGGATGACACTTCGGCTTGCGCCATCGTCGCTCTCTTGATTTGAATGGAGGCGGGAAGAACGGTTATTTCCCCTTCGTGGCCTGCTCCTCACTTCTCCCCACCCAACGCGATGAAGAGTATCTTCCGTTCCATTCCATCCTATGAACGCGCGTAGTGCGCTGAAGACGCGGACCAACATACTCACTTAATCGAAATGAGCAACAAGAGAATCGACGCGCACCAGCATTTTTGGAACTACGACCCTGTCGTAAGCTTTCTGTGGGCGGCTAAACGGAAAGGCGTTCGCTTGGCTGAATGAAGACATGAAGACGCTCCGACGCGACTTTCTTCCCAGCGACCTGCGCCCACTCATTCGCAGCTATGGAGTGGACGGTACGATTGCTGTCCAGGCGCGACAGTGCGAAGAGGAGACTGTGTTCCTCCTGAACCTTGCCGAACAGAACCCGGACGTCGTTATGGGCGTGGTGGGCTGGCTGGATTTGCGTGCGGACGACGTGGAGGAGAAGGTATCCGCGGATTCTTCCCTGAAGTGTAGCTGGCTCTCTACTCGAAGAACAAGAAGCTGGTCGGTCTTCGTCACATTGTACGCTCTGCTTTCGTCCCTGATGACTAGGTCCAAGACGAGCCCGACGACGAATTCCTCCTGCGTCCCGCGTTCCTGAGGGGGATCAAGCTGCTTAAGAAGTACGACCTCACGTACGACATCCTCATCTACCCCAAGCATCTCAAGGTGGCGAAGCAGTTCGTGGAGCAGTTCCCCGACCAGCCCTTCGTGATCGACCACATCGCAAAGCCCTTTATCAAGGACCATATCGTTGGTGAGTGGGAGGAGGGAATACGCGTGGCTGTCTCTCTCCAACCTCACGCATAGGCGCTGGCCGCCTTCCCCAACGTGTATATCAAGGTTTCGGGAATGGTGACGGAAGCCGATTGGAAGAACTGGAAGGAGGAGGACTTCACCGCCTATCTGACCATCGTCTTCGACGCGTTCGGACCGAGGCGCGTGATGATCGGTTCGGACTGGCCGAGTTTGTCGTTTGTCGTCCTTCTTCCCTGTAGTGATGACCCTCTGCGGAGAGTACGCGCAAGTGCTGGACATCGTGAAGCACTTCATTTCAAAGTACTCGCAGGAAGAGCAGGACATGATCTTGGGAGGCACGGCGAATCACTTCTATCTCCACCGTTGTCACTAGGTGTGTTTGTCAACAAATACGAATTATGTGTAATCCTCGTCGTCCGTTTTCTACACGTGAATCGCCACCCAGACTCCCACTCTCGCCTTCTTCTTCCCCGAGGCGTCTCTACCCATCACACCACTCCACGGACCCAACAATCTCGGCTTCTTCGACAGCGCATCATCATCCTCGCTCTCCACCAACCGTTTGAACAGCCGCTCCTTCTCCTCCTTGGACGTGTGGCTCTCCGTCTTGAGCTCCACCTTCTCCTCCACCGGAATGCAGTGCTTCAACTACCCATCACCACCTCGCCCCACACCCACGTCCACGCCCATGCGCACCAGCAGCCGCTCGATGTACTTCTCCCGCGCGGTCCGCCGCTCCTGCAGGACGGCGGGCGTGATGTGCTGGTTGTCCTCCACGCGGTAGTTGTAGCCCTTGCAGTGGAGCAGCATCTCGTCGTCCGGCTTCAGCCCGTCGTGGCTGTTCAGCAGGCTGTAGTGGTCGTCCCTGATGTAGTCCGCGATGTCGTACGACGCGTAGTCCGGACCCAGCATCTCCTCGGGGATCGGCAGACCGATGCCATACGCCGCGGCGAGGATCAGCGGACGCGAGTCGTAGTTGAGGTTCTTCCACATGGACAACTGAACGCGCAGCAGGAGCTTCGTGTACATGCCGCGCTTGTGGAGGTAGTAGAAGTCGATCACGTCCTGCACGGAGCGGTTGGTCAGCGTGCTGGCGATGTACCGGAAGTCCTACGACTGACCGCGCGCGCGCTTGCCTACTTTGGGGCGGTTGAAGAAGCCGTTCAGGAAGATGAACTTCTCCATGTCCGACCAGGGCCGCACGCGCTTGCTCTCCTCGTTGACCTGGAAGGGACAGTTGCAGCCGTGGGGACAGGGAAGCACTACGCGTTACCCCGCGGGGAGACGGGTACCGCGGGGGAGGTCCAGACAGCGCATGGGTTTGCCGTCGGTGGTGAGCATGCTGTTGTGGTTGACGAAGCGGTACTTGCAGGGGTCCTGCTGGCGGTTCGAGACGTCGGCCTGGCGCGTGCTGAAGTACTCGGGGTCCTACGCCTCACTCGTCGCCGCGGCACTCACGCGCGAGGTGAGTGACTCGCACTCCACCATGTTCGAGGTCTGGCTGCGCGTGAAGCGGACGATGGTGCGCGAGGCTACGGGTGACGCCGCCGCCCACCGCTCACGCATGGCGCGCTTCTCGCGCTTGTTGTCGTCCTCCTTCCACCCCCGCGAGGTCTTCGTGTCGCTGTCGTCGTCGTCGTGGTGCGTCGCGCGCCAGCGCTCCATCAGGCGCTTGTACTGCTTCGTCACCTTGCTGTAGTGCTTGTACCGCTCTCGCGTCTCCTCCGCGATGACCGGCCTGAACCGGTAGCGCTGCTGGCTGAAGGCGACGAGGTTGTCGTGGACCACGCGCTCGAACGAGATGGAGTGGCAGATGGACTCGTCGGTGGGGTAGAGGAGGCGGCGCTCCGCCTCGGCGTGACGACGGCGATTCTCTTCCCAAATGCGGTTCATGTTGTCCTTTTCGGACAGGTAGGAGGAGGATGGATCCGCTCCCTCGCTGCACGTCGTTTCCGTATTGCACCCGGCATAGAGCCTGTTCGCCACGGTCTTTCGCGTGGTTTCGCGCATCTTCAGCTCCGATTCCATCTACGGCTCAGAACTATCGGTCACTGTCACTCGTTCTATCATGTCGTCGATTTGCCGAATATTGTCCTTTACCGCGCTCCGTGACGGCATGTGTATCTACCATTATCACCAAGACAGCAATCGCAACGGGCTCAACGAGTCGGCCGATGAGTCTATGCGTGATCAAGCATAAAACGAAACACACCTTGTATCGATTCCCGCTTTCATGGACAATCGGATCATCCGTCCCTACATGGAATGAGACGAGAGCGGAATTGGATACTTTTCCCCAATTGCCGGAGTTCACGCTCGTCCTCGTCTTAAGATCACTCGTTCTACACACATGAGCAAAACCGAGCAACTCGCATACTCCTCGCTCATAGAGATTGTGAAGGTCAGCAAGGAAGAAAGGAAAGGGTCGAAGAAGGAGCGGCGCTGTTTTGAAATGAAGCGGAAAACGGCACTTTTTCGGTTGAATCGGGCGTTGTTCTCTCTGTGTTCAATTCGTTGAGCGGCGTGATTGCCTTTCCATCCAGAGCGCATTCTTCGCATTGAAACCGATCGCCAGAATCCCATGTCGACTGAGCTTCCCACTCCCACCGATACTGTTATACAGACGGAGCCAAAGCAAGACACCAAGAGTGAAGAGAAGAAGGAGGAGGGAATGACGAAAGAGAGCAGTAGTGGGAGTTGATGGCGAATGTGAGTGTAGACGGAAATAATCAGCTAAGCAAACTCGAAGAGACACAGAAGGAGCGGGAACGAAAGCACTCTCCTTCCCCGACTCGTTCAGAGCGCTCCCATCGCAGTGCGCGACCCAGGAGTCGGAGCAGAGAAGATTCATATAGAAGACACTCGCGTTATTCTCGCTCAAGGAGCCATCGTCGTCGTTCCCATTCACACAGACATCGTTCTCGTTCAAGGTCGAGCAGCAGACAACGGAGTTCAACGAAACGCAGAACAAAGAACACGCTGTTCGATGTGATCAAGGAGGTGGACAAAACGATTTCCGGTGAATGGAGGTGTGAGACAATGAGCGTATAGAGGAAAAGGATCGCTCGATTCCCAATTTCGACCTCATCGAGCCGCGTTACGCGTATGGAAAGGATTTGTTGTTGCATTCCCATTCGCTGACATGCAGATATGTGGGCAACCTCGCGGAAGGAAGCTACCCTGAGGACGTGGTGGCATTCCTGAATCGCGCCATTCACACAGCCAACTTGAATGTTTGGCCCGGAAACCCCGTTCTCTCCTGCCGCATCCTCCCGAAGTTCTGCTTCGTGAGTCTTCGCCACGAGGACGAAGCGACGGCCGCGCTGAATCTGGACGGCATCTTCTTCCACGGACAGCGATTGAAGATCAGTAGCGTTGCTGCTGCGCCTGAAGGGTAGATCGCCCCGTGGACTACGGAGGTCCGGTGACGGAGCACAAGACGTGGCAGGAGATCTGCCCGGACATCACGTGGAAGGAGATGTTCGACGTGACGGGCGTGGACTACAAGTGGGTGCTGTCCGAGCTGGAGAACATCCCTCGCGCGGTGCTGGACATTTGTGCTGGGCTGGACCAGGACCACTTGACGCGCTTCTTGGAGATTACGAATCTGGTGACGGGCGTCGATCTGGAGTCCATCGACGACTTCTCGGAGCTGAAGGAGGAGTTCAGGGAGGAGCTGCAGAAGTACGGCACCGTGAGGGACATCGTGATTTGTCCGAAGGGCACTTCGCGAGAAGGAAAGGTGTACGTGGAGTACGAATCGAAGGAGGAAGTAGCGCTTCACCGTGCTGGTCAGGAATAGGCGAGAAGGGCGTTCGACGCGTTGTGGAGTCGCATGTTTGATAACCGTCTGTTGGGCATCGGGTTTTACTCGGAGCAGCAGTACTGTGTGCGGGGTGGGAGTGAAGAGTAGATGGACGTTGATGAAGGACGAAATCAAGACGTGGTGTGTTTGTTGGAAACGATCAAACCGATTATTCTTGTTTACAGCACAGTAGCTAGTAAACGAAACAGAACAGGAGGATACATGCGTGCATCCGACGCTTTCCCAGTGGAGGAAACCCTCACGCAAGTGACACTCTCTCTTTGACTGAGAAGCGATTACTGCAACACATGACTATATCCGACATCTTCGCAGCAATGACAAACCCAAAGGGATGAGAATCGTATCCCTCACCGCATGTGAAGCAAGACGCCACTATTTCGATGCTGTTCTACGCGCTTCTCGTTGCCGTTGCGTGCGCTTCGACGCTGCACGCCGCCGACTACTACAGAGAGTCCTTCGCCTCATTCATGTTCAAATACGGAAAGAACTACGTGCCTGGAGAGAAGGACTACCGCATGCAGGTTTTCATGTACAACATGGACTTCGTTGAGAGATGGAATCAGGCGAACCACCGCTTCGAGCTGGGACCCTCTCCCTTCGCGGACATGACGAACACCGAGTTCGCGACGTCGAAGCTGTGCGGTTGCATGCTGCATTCCCGTCTCAAGCCCTCTGTTCCGATCGCCACGCCGGCCTTCGAGGGTATTGACTGGCGAGAACACGGTGCGGTGACGCCCGTGAAGAACCAGAGGAGCTGTGGTTCCTGCTGGGCATTCTCCGCGACGGGAGCCTTGGAGGGCGGCAATTTCGTTCACTCCGGAGAGCTCGTGAGTCTCTCTGAGCAGCAGCTCGTGGACTGTGACATGCGCAGCAGTGGGTGCAATGGAGGGTTGATGGAGTACGCCTTCGAGTACGTCTCGAGCAACGGTCTGTGCAAAGAGGAGGACTACCCGTACGAGGGCGTGGACGGCGAGTGTCGTTCCTCTCAGTGCGAGAGCGCTGTTTCCATAGCGGGCTACGAGAACGTGCCCGAAAACGACGGAGAGGCGCTGAAGAGAGCCGTGTCGCAGGCTCCCGTGTCGGTTGCGATCGAGGCGGATTCGACGGTGTTCCAGCTGTATACGGGAGGTGTGATTGATTCCGAGCTGTGCGGGACTTCGCTGAACCACGGCGTGCTTGTGGTTGGCTATGAAGAGGACTACTGGATCGTGAAGAATTCGTGGGGACCGGAGTGGGGCGAAGAGGGGTATGTTCGCATTCGCTTTGAGGAGGAAGGTCCGGGCATTTGCGGCATCAACAAGGACGCCTCGTACCCTACGTTCTATCGCTGTTTGTTTGAACAAGGAGCGCCATAAAAGACTGTACAGTTTCACTTCAACTCCTTCATCGCCTCTTCCCGCTGCTTCGCGAGGATGCGTTCGCGCAGCTTCAGCGCAACGTCGCTATTCAGATCTTTGTCCTTCGTGTAGAGCACGTAATTGTCCAAACCGCCCGCCTTGTCGATGCAGCGCAACGTATTCGATGTGACACGCAAGTAGATCTGTGGGTGAGACGAAGCGACATCACATGTCTACGAAATCATCAAGCGTCTCGCTATACAGGCGCTTGTGCAGCACGTTAGGATCCCATGTGCGGCGCGTTCTAGTGCGTCAATCGGAAAAGGAAGGGCATGCTTTCTCTCGGAATGACTGACATTGTTGCCAAACAACTTGCCGGTGTTGCCGAATAACCCACGTCTCGCACGCTTCATCGTGGAGCGCGCTACATTCTCCAGCATCGTATTCATCTTCCTTTTGCTCCTTTCGGGCATTGAAGCGGGGGTTCAAATTCGGGGGATGTTGGGGCGCGAAAACCAGAAAGCGCCCTCGTTGGCACGCTGGTTCATCGGTATCGAACTATGCAGGGATAGATGAAGTCGGCGCACACTCGCGCTTGTCATAACACTACACACGGAGACTCCGCGCCTGATTCATTTTCTCCACTCAAATGTGCTCACAACACACGCGATCACAACGGCAGTTGAAAACCACCATTTGCGTTTTTCATGAGCGAGGAATCCGTTCTTCCCAAGAAGGTTGTGCGCTGTTTGAAAGGACACAGTGGCCGCATCACGGCCGTGCGCTTCACTAGTACGGATCGTTCTATTCTTGTCACTGGAATAGAAGACGGGAGCTATTGCATGTCGTGTGGTCAGGATCGGTCGATATGCTTATGGAACCCGTTTCGGGACGATATGAAGGACGGCTTCCTAATCAAGCGTTACAAGGGGCCTCACAGCAATTCCGTGAACGACGTCTCCATGTAGAAGGAGTGGGTTGCGTGTGAGTGTAGATCCAGCGACAACCAGTCCTTCATTTCCTGCGGCGATGAAAGGGACATTTTTATGTGGGACGTAACCAACGCTAGAGTCATGAGGAAGTTTTACGGCCATTCGCAAGTGGAGACTCCTGATCGTCCTGACGGGCTAGAAAGTGAATTGCGTGTGTCTGAACCAGGAGGGAAGCGTGTTCGCGTCGGGGAGCTATGACACGACGGTCAAGCTGTGGGATACGCGGTACCTCTTCGCGTTTGGATTCACCGTAGTGCCCGCAACTCGCAGTGCGTGCAGACGATGAACGACGCAACGGACAGCATCACATCCGTGTGTATCGACGACACGAGCATCGTTTCTGGGTAGGAGTGGTACTTTTTCGTTCCCCGTAGAAGCGTGGACGGATGCATACGCACCTACGACATTCGCGCGGGCCAGCTGATGACCGAGAAGTTGCCGGGTCCCCTTCCAGCTCTTCCGTCACGTGTAGTTCCCGTGTGCTCCATCTCTCTGTCGCGCGATAATCAGTGCGTGGTCGCAAGCACCACATCGAGTACGCTGGTGTTGCTCGAGAGGAAGAGCGGCACGCTACTGAATGAGTAGAGATAGCTATAACCGATTTCCTGTAGATATAAGGGACACATTTGCGAGGAGTTCCAGATTGAGAGCGTTTTCAACAACACGGACGAGTGTCTCATCACGGGGAGCGAAAACGGCTCGATTGTACTATATAATCTCGTCTCAGTGAGTCTTGGGCGTGGGTGTGAGGAGCAGACGAAAGTGGTCAATACGCTGGGTTTCCACACGCGGCCCGTGTGCACAGTCCGGCAGCATCCTGACAAGAGCCTTCTCATTGCGGGCAGTTATGATGGCGTCGTTAGCGTTTGGGAGTAGTGTGCTGGCGTGCTTTGTTCCACACGAGTCGTTCCCTCCTTCCTGTTTGCTCCCACATCACTGTGATTGTGTCGGTGAAACGCCCTCTCCATCACGAATCCAAATTCCATCCAATTCTTCATTTGAGAGTAGCGTGTGGAATCGCGGTGGAGTGCACTAACGCTCTGTGTAGCCCGAACCATGGCCGAGGAAGTGAAACAAGTCGCCCTTCCCGATACCACCGGAGGTATCGAATACGCAAAGTACACCGTAGAGGGTAATCGTTGATGCCGTTGGGTGACGCAAAGATCCAGAGAACATACGCGGAGGCGAAATCAGTGGAGAGCCCTACGTCCAGCCTAGTCTGTTCATGCACATTCTGAAATCGCTGAAGCCGGGTGGTTCCTTCGGAATACCGTTGATGCGTAGGCCAGGACCTGACGCGCGTTCTCATCCCCGTGT
>ERZ780157.4113-NODE-4113-length-11365-cov-2.815915_pt1 | contig 11365 bp, 10 predicted proteins | sample MGYA00511169_ERZ780157 | MGnify/ENA primary metagenome ERZ780157 (study PRJEB29588, sample SAMEA1965149) | human gut metagenome | biome: human gut; feature: human-associated habitat; material: faeces | place: Denmark | collected 2008/2010 ... | reverse complement strand
CTTGAGCAGGGAGCCGCGAACCAGCGTGGTGGTGTCGACGTCCGGGTTCTGCGGAGTCCAAGTGAAGGTGGCGCGGGCCAAACGGAAGCGATCGGTGGAGGTCATGACGACCTTGTCGCCTTGGAATTGCATGCGAACGCCGGTCAGTACCGGGCGGTTTTCTTCGCGGGAGACGGCAACGCACGCCTGGTTCACGGCCTGAACGAAAGTCGGGGCATCGACTTGGCCGAGCATGGCCGGTACCACAGGCAGATCCGGGTACTCGGTGTCGGGCATGAGCTGCAAGGTGAACTTCGACTTGCCGGACGTGATGGTCAGCGTGGAGCCGTCGGTGACCAGGTACGTTTTCTCCGAACGCAGCGATTTGGTGATATCGGCCAGCAGCTTGCCCTGAACCAGTACGGAACCGGCTTCGTCAACGCCGGCTTCGATGTGGTGGCGAGCGGAAATCTCGTAGTTGAAGGCGGAGAATTGCAGCGTTCCGTCAATGGCTTCCAGCTTGACGCCAGCGAGAATCGGGTTGGAGGGACGTGCGTCGATGACTCGGGAGGTCCAGGCTACGGCGTCGGCCAGGGCTGCAGTATCGATTTCGACTTTCATGTGTGATTGTTCCCTTCGTCGGATTGGCTGAGAAATATTCTAGCCGTTAGGTGGCGAACTTACGTACGCTGGATGACCGGCTGTTACTATGGCGATGATGCTTTTCACGTAACTGAGTAAGTAATCGCCATAATAAGGCCGGTGGATAGTGTGGATAAGTAGGGCTGAGCCCTACAACTGCAACGGTTCATAAGTCCCTGAAAATTGTGGACAAATTCTGCATGGCTTGTGGATAAGTGGGCGAGTTTTCCACAGCCAGTTCGTCGAATTTGAGTTTTCCACATCGAGGTCGCGGTTATGCACGAGTTTTCCACAACAAAACAGTGGGTAATCCACGAGTTATCCGCCGAGTTTACCCACATCTGTGCACAACTATGTGGATAACTTTTTTGGTTTTCGCACTTTCGCACGGCGTGTTGAAGACTGTTTTTCGTCGAGGAGAATCGATTCTGGAGACCGTTTTCGGCACTTTTTCCGTCTCGCTCGCCCAAACCCGCAAAATCGGTCCTCAGAATCGATTCTCTCGTTTCATGGTTTTTTTGCGTGTTCCCCTTCGAAACTCCCCTCAGTCGTCTGCGCCGACAGATCCCCTCACAAAGGGGAGCCATGAGGAATCTAATGTCTCGAATCCGTTGCCTCGACGTATCCACCAGAATCCGCCTGAGCAACCAAAAACGGCACTTTTCGGAAAGTCAGTCCAAAAAGTGCCGTTTTTCGTCTCTCAGAAGCGTTGTGTCAGTTGGTGTTGCTTTGCTTGAGGCGAACCGTGAGCTCCATAACGTAGTTATAGATCTCCTGTTTTTGCTGCATTCGGTCACTGATTCGAGTGCAGGCATGCATTACTGTGGTGTGATCGCGTCCGCCAAAGACCTGGCCAATATCCATCAGGCTCATACTGGTCATTTCGCGAGCCAGATACATGGCGATCTGACGAGGAACAGCCACGTTTTTGGTTCGTGATTTACCGACAAGATCCTCAAACGTCAGGTGGAAGTACTTCGCCACCTGACTGATGATGTCCGTGGGCTTGATTTCCACATCGGTGGTGAAGAAGTCCTGCAACGTCTGCTCGGCCAAGGCGCGGGTCACCGGCTGATTACTCAGCGAGGCCACGGCCGTAACACGGGTTAGCGCGCCTTCGAGTTCACGAATGTTCTCGGTGAAGCGTTCGGCGATGAGGTCCAACACATCGCTGGGGATTTTCGAGCCGTTCATCGAGGCGATCATGCGAAGAATGGCGATTCGGGTCTCCAGATCCGGCGGCTTGACGTCTACGGTCAGGCCGGATTCGAAGCGCGAGATGAGTCGAGCCTCGAAACCCTTCAAATTCTTGGGCGCTACATCGGAAGCAATGACAATACGCTTATTTGCCTGATGCAGTGCATTGAACGTATGGAAGAACTGATCCAAGGTGGCTTCCTTGCCGCCGAGGAACTGGATATCGTCAATAAGCAACACATCAACCTGTCGGTATCGACGGTTGAATTCAGCAATCTGACCCTGGCTTTGGTTCGGGTTTTGCAGCGCGTCAATGAATTCGTTCGTGAATTCCTCAGACGTGACGTATCGAACCTTCAGCCCGGGATCCTTGACCAGTGCATAGTTGCCGATGGCGTTCAGCAAGTGGGTTTTGCCCAGGCCGGAGCCGCCGTAGATACACAACGGATTGAAATCCCGCGCCAGAAAGATGCCGCCGCCGGGCGGCAGGATGGTCAGCAGGATATACGCCACGGCCAGCGCCACGGTACGTGCGAAACGGTTGGAATCGCCGGGCACGAAGGAATCAAACGTGAAGTTCTTATTGAGATGAGTCTCGGGATCGCGATTCATCTTCTGCTGACCGACCGGGAACTGCGGCTCGGTGGCGGGCATCGGTTCCCGCGGTGCGGCTGCCGGCTTTGCACCATAGGATTCTTTACCGAATTCGGCGACAGTCGGAGAAATTTCCGAAGGATATGGCTGCGCCGGCTTTGCCTCCGAAAGCGGTTCGGGCTCGGTTTTCGGCACGACCTTGAACGCGGGAAACATATTTTCGCCGGTTACCGTACGCAATGCCTGAAGCAGGGAATCGTTCAAATCACCCTGAATGGCTTGAAGCGTGTCGTTGTTGTCCACACACAGCACGATGGTCGAACCGAAGACGCCTTCAGGAACAACGCCTTCCAACCAGCCTTTTTCTCGTGGGCTGAGCGAAGCGCTGTGTTTGAGCACCGTCAGCGTGTCTGACCAGATGTGGGCGGCCTCGATTACGGGGTCGCCGGAAGCGTTAACCATGGTGGCCCCTTCTATCGGTGTGGCGAAATACGTACAACAGATAATATTTACTCTGGTTTAGACAAGTTATCCACCGTGTCGCGTGTTGAAATAACTGGATTGTGAATAACAAACATGTAATTTGTGGATAACTTTTGGCCGTGAATGGTTGGTATTCCGCCGATTATAAGAGATTTGGGGCGTGTCTCGCAACGTGTCGAAATGTGAAAATACTCCGTCCGTTTTGACTTGAGGGTAGGGGTGAGAGTACTTTGGTATAGCTTGACTCACGTGAGGGCAGCGCGAAGCGTTGCCGAATAGACCTAGGAGCAATGGATTATGAAGAGGACGTTCCAGCCGAACAACCGTCGTCGCCACATGAAGCACGGCTTCCGCCTGCGCATGCGCACCCGTTCTGGCCGTGCGGTGATCAACCGTCGCCGTGCCAAGGGCCGCAAGACCCTCTCCGCCTGATCATTCCGATCAGTGCCACAGGCATAGTCGAGGTGGAGAGGCTTCAAAGCCATCGTGATTTCGTCACCGTGCTGAAACGCCGGCGCAAAGCAGGTGGCAAGGATATCGTCGTGCACTATTTGGTGCCCGACGACCATCATGATGATGACGACCGGACGGTGCATCGCCGTTTGGGATTAGCTGTCTCCAAATCGGTAGGACATGCGGTCACCCGTAATACGGTGAAGCGTAGGTTTCGTGTATTGGCCAGAGCCCATGAGGATCTGCTGCCCGCGCATTGCGATATCGTTTTGCGCGCCAAGCCCAGTGCAGCGACCGCATCGTTCGCTTCGCTAGATCAGCAGATCGCGAAGGCTTTTGCCACGGTGGCGCATAAGGTGGCTGAGGCATGACAGCTTCTTTCAAGGCGGTGATGATTGGTGGGGTGCGCTGGTATCAACAGCACATCTCGGCAAACACACCGCCTTGTTGCAAGTATTATCCAACGTGCTCGAATTATGCCATTGAGGCATTGGAACGGTATGGCGCGTTCAAAGGGGGAGTGCTCGCCGTGCTGAGATTACTGCGTTGCCGGCCGTGGAGTCGTGGGGGAATCGACGATGTTCCACAACGGTATTCCGTTTTTTACAGGTTTTCGTGGTCGAAGGCTCATGAAGAGCCTCGACTGACACCATTGGCCACAACCCAAAGAGAGGCCCAACGATGAACTCAAATGAATTTCTGCTTGATAGCGGGTTTTGGGGATTTCTATATAAAATCCTGACTCCCGTTGAGTGGTTGCAGACCTGGATCATGAAGATCGTGCATGACTTCTTCGTGATGCTGGGCGTGAGCCCGATTGGTGTCTCATGGGTGCTTGCCATTATCATCCTGGTGCTGGTGGTGCAGGCTTGTATCTTCCCGCTGTTCTACAAGCAGATGAAGTCGATGCGCAAGATGCAGGCATTGGCGCCGAAGATGCAGCGTATTCAGAACAAGTACAAAGGCAAGACGGATCAGGCTTCCAGGGAGGCCATGAGCCGTGAAACCATGAAACTGTATCAAGACAATGACGTCAATCCGGCTGGCTCCTGCTTGCCTATGCTCATTCAGGGCCCGGTGTTCATGTCCATGTTCTATACGCTGTCGGCCATTCCATACATTGCCAACGGTAAACGCGATGCGTTGGGCGCGTTCGACGTAGCAACCGCCAAGCAATTCACCCAAACCGATGTGTTCGGCATTGTCAGCGTGACCGATAACTTCACCAGTGCTGCCGCTAGTGGCAAGGCGGTCATCGGTATCTTCGTGTTCCTGATGTGTTTCTGCCTGTGGTTTATGCAGTACTTCAGCATGAAGCGCAACATGGCAGCTGCTTCGATGAACAAGCAGACCGAGACCATGCAGAAGGCTATGCTGTGGCTCTTCCCGGTGATGTACATCTTCTCCGGTGTCGCCATGCCGTTCGCCGTGCTGGTCTACTGGCTGACCAACAACGTGTGCAACCTCTGCCGCACATTGTGGCAGGTGTACGCATTCCCGACCCCTGGCTCTCCGGCTGCGGCGGACAAGGAGAAGCGCGATCATCGTAATGAGAATGCTCGCCGCGCAAAGGCCGGCCTGCCCTCTCTGGAAGAAGAAGCATTGGCCAAGGCCAAGGAAGAGGCCGAGCGTAAGGCCACTCAGGGCTATCAGCGTCAACAGCCCGTGCGTAAGCGCAAAAAGAAGTGACGACTATGTCGGTGCGAGTTCGATGTTTCACGTGAAACATTCAACACGCACCGACATTACTTTCTCTGTTCGGGGGAGCAGGGCTTAAACTTGGAATTCAAACACGACATGAAGGAGTAGCGTATGGCACAGGATGACGTGAAGTCGATCGACCAGCTCAACGAAGAGGCTGACATCGCCGCGGATTACCTTGAAGGCCTACTGGATATCGCCGACTATGAGGGCGACATTGAGATGGGCGTGCGTAATGACCGCCCCACCGTGCAAATCGTTGCTGATGACGATACTGACATCAAACATCTTATTGGCCGTAATGGTGAAGTCGTTGATGCTCTGCAGCAATTGACTCGTCTGGCTGTACAGCAGAAGACCGGCGAGCGTTCTCATCTGATTGTGGATGTCGACGGTTTCCTGAAGCGCAAGCGTCAGCACCTCCGTGATATCGCCTTGGATGCCATTGACGCAGTGAAGGATTCCGGCGAGCCGTATGACTTGAAGCCGATGAATTCCTTCGAACGTAAAGTCGTTCACGATGTGGTTCGGGAAGAGGGGCTGAAGTCTCGCTCGCACGGTGAGGAGCCTCATCGTTACGTGACGGTGTATCTCAAGAATAGAGTCGAGGATACCGCCGAAGACGACGAGCTTGATCAGGAGTAATTGCTCGGCGAGTTTTTTTGAGATGACAGGGACGTTCGACGGATGTCGTCTTTGAACAAACTAAAGTGACCGCATGGAGAATGGCGTCGTAATGAGCGGCGCCATTCTCCATGTTGATTGTTTCACGTGAAACATGGTGAGGGAGATGGCTATGACAGATCAGCTGCAGGGGTCACCTGTACTTGCTGAGGTCTTGGGTGATGCGTTGCCGAAGTTGGAGCGTTTCCATGCCAAGATTGCCGAAGAGGGTGAACCTCGTGGATTGATCGGCCCCCGTGACGTCGATATCATTTGGGAACGGCATATTCTGAATTCCGCTGCGATTGTGCCGTACGTTCGGAATGCGACGAATGGTATTCGCTTCAAAACAGTTGCCGACGTCGGCAGTGGTGGTGGTTTTCCTGGATTGGTGGCTGCCGCGTGTTTGCCGGATCATGACTTCACGCTGATTGAACCGATGGAGCGGCGAATCGAATGGTTGCATGAATGTGTTGGCCTGATGCAACTGCAGAACGTTGAGATTATTCGTGGACGCTCCGATGCCGTCATCCAGCAGGTACGGAAGCGGGAAATTCATCCGTTCGCTGTTGTCACGTGTCGTGCGGTTGCTCCTATGACCAAACTCTCTGGCTGGACGTTGCCGTTGCTGAAACCGTCAGGACAGTTGATCGCACTGAAGGGACGGTCTGCTCAGGCTGAAATCGACAAGGCTGGCAAGGAGATTGCAAAATTCGGTGGTCGTCGTCCACGTGTCGTTGAGGCGGCTGTCGGGCCGGATCTTGAGCCTACCCACGTGGTGATTGTGGATAAGCGATGAGTGGAGTACTGATTGAGTTATCCACATTTCCATATGTGCGTAAAAGTTATCCACATTTTTACGGGACGATGTGCATAATGATGAAAACATTGATTTTTCAATGTTTTTCGTCTGTGAATACACAATCTAACACTCAACGTCATTCACACTTATCCACACTTATCCACATTGCATATCGCAATTGTGGATAACGAGCATCATGTCCATACGAATGAGAACACTGGAACTTACGTCTGTGCAAGGAGGAGCGATGGCCACCAAGGATCATCAGTCGGAACCTATAGAATCGGCTTCCGAAACGCTTCAGCGAATATTCGATGGTCACGGTTCAGTGCTTGGTAGCCAGATGGCTGATGAAAGCTCACGCTACGATGTACTCAAGAAAACCGATTTCCCAAAGCCTCAACGTACCCGTCGTATTGCCGTGGCCAACCAGAAGGGGGGAGTGGGTAAAACCACATCCACGGTAAACACCGCTGCGGCGCTGGCGAACAAGGGCGCGCAGGTGTTGGTCATCGATATGGACCCGCAGGGCAATGCCTCTACGGCGTTGGGTGTATCTCATGCATCGGGAGAGCCCTCGGTCTATGACGTTATCGAGGGGCGTTCCGATCTGGGTGATGTTATCACGGTCTGTCCTGATTTTCCCACACTTGATGTTGTGCCTGCATCAATCGATCTCAGCGGTGCCGAGTTGGAAGTGGCTGATCTGCCCAACCGAAACACATTGTTGAAGGAGGCCTTGGACCTCTACCTGCGTCAATCAGATAAACACTATGATTACGTGTTCATTGATTGCCCGCCCAGCTTGGGCCTCTTGGTCATCAACGCCATGTGTGCAGTGACCGAGATGCTGATTCCTATCCAGGCTGAGTATTACGCATTGGAGGGTCTTGGCCAGCTGATTAACACGATTGGTTTGGTGCAAGAGCATTTCAATCCCGTACTGCTGGTGTCCACCATGCTCGTCACGATGTTCGATCGCCGAACGTTATTGAGCCGTGAAGTATATAACGAGGTTAAGGGACACTATCCCAGCATTGTGCTGAATACCACCATCCCGCGTTCAGTCAAGATCTCCGAAGCGCCGAGTTTCTCCCAATCGGTGATTGCCTATGATCCTCGTGGCATAGGTGCCATATCGTATGGTGAAGCAGCTTTGGAAATCGCACAGCGTTCGCAACAAGTCCTTGACACCATTGATGCGAGGAGGAACAAGTAATGGCATCAAAATCACGACTTGGTAAGGGCCTTGGCGCTTTGTTCCCCACATTGCCAGGGGAGGAGCCGGTGGCGGAGCAGCCCGCAATGATTGCGGAGGATTCGTCTACTCCGGAGGCCACTGCTGACATAACCCCCGCCAAGAAGGCTACTGCCCAGCAGGAATCAAAACCTGCCGTGCCTCAGACGATATCGTCCAGCAAGGCAGTCAAGAAAGCCGCCGGTAAACGCGCATCCATGCCCGCATTGGACACCATTACTCATCCTAGCGACCTGTTTTTCGGTACGGAGAACCCTCAAACCGGTAAGGTCGCCGCACCTCAGCAGGGCGGCAAGTCGTCTGCGTCTCAGACGGCACATCGTACATCCGTCACTGTCAAAGATGTTTCACGTGAAACATCTTTGACTGCATCGGCGGCAAAGACCGCTGACACAGATAAGAAGGACGAGCTCAAGCCGGTAGCCGGTGGTTATCTGGCTGAACTCAAACTGTCTGATATCGGGCCCAATGCACATCAGCCTCGTACCATCTTCGACGAGGATGAGTTGAATGAGCTGTCTGCTTCCATTAAGGAAGTTGGTGTGCTGCAACCGATAGTCGTGCGCAAGCGTCCGGCAAGCCAGATTGCTGCGGCCAAAGCCGCCAAGCACGACGAGACGGAATCCAGCACGAATCCGTTTGCCGGTCATTTGGACAGCCCGTATGAGCTCATTATGGGTGAACGCCGTTGGCGTGCTTCTCAGTTGGCTGGGTTGGAGACGATTCCCGCCATCGTCAAAACCACTGCGGATGATGATATGCTCCGCGATGCATTGCTGGAAAACTTGCACCGTGTGGCCTTGAATCCGCTGGAAGAGGCGGCTGCCTACCAGCAGATGATTGAAGAGTTCGGGTTGACACAAGTACAACTGTCCAAGTCGGTGTCCAAGTCTCGCCCGCAAATCGCCAATACCTTGCGACTGCTGAACCTGCCGGCTTCTGTGCAAAAGAGAGTGGCTGCCGGTGTGCTATCGTCCGGTCATGCGCGTGCGCTATTGGGCCTGAGCGATCCGGAGGAAATGGACAAGCTGGCTTCTCGTATTATTGCGGAAGGTCTTTCTGTACGCAGCACCGAAGAAATCGTCGCCATGAAGATTGCGTCGGGGGAGCAGCCGAAGAAGCCTAAGACGTCTAAGACCAATCCTTGGGTTGGTTCCGCCATCCAGCAGAGTTTGGAAAATCATTTCGATACCAAGGTGTCGATTAAGGGCAGCACCAAGCATGGTCGCATCGAAATCGTCTTTTCGTCACCAGAGGATATGGATCGCATCCTGCAGCTGCTGGTGCCGAGCCAAGGCGATGCCGATTCCAAATGGGTGTAACACGATAAGAACATTCGTGTTGTCGCCGGCATTATTGCTGTGCAGTGCGTTGTATGCGCAAGACGTTATAGCCTCTGCGTGATTCCTGGCAGGGGCGTATGCCCGCGCTGTAGCCCCTGTCGCAATAGAAAACCCCTCAGGCTGGAGGGACAATCACACATCGTGATTCTCCGTCGCCTGAGGGGTCTTTCTATGCCTTTGACCGATACGTACTATCCAAGGGCGGCATGCTGTAACACTGACCTAGCGTTGCTCCTATGTCACAGGCAGCAGCCAGAACAGCAAGCCACCATCAGTCCGCCACCATCAGTCCGTAAGATAGGCCTGCGTATCCAGCGCTGCACGGCAGCCCATGCCCGCTGCGCTGATTGCTTGACGATAAGTACGATCCACGCAATCGCCTGCAGCAAAGATGCCTGGCGCACTGGTCACCGTGCTGGCACCCTGCACCACGACATACCCATCATTGTCACGGTCCACAACACCAGCTGCAAAATCAGTGGCTGGCGTATGGCCGATAGCCACGAATACGGCGTTGGTGTCCAGCGTGTTTTCTTCTCCGGTCACCACGTTACGTACGGCAATGCTGCTGACACTGGCCGGTGCCACAGCCGGTCGTTTGATTGTCAAGCCAGGAATGGCAATAGGTGCACCGGTGTTCTGTGTGGGGGAGGAGGTGCCGGTAATGGAGGTCACCACTGTGTTGGTCAGTAGGGTGATGGTCGGATTGGCTTTGGCTCGGTCCACCATGATCTGCGAGGCACGGAAGCTATCGCGTCGGTGAATCAAGGTGACCGAAGAACCGAACCGGGTCAGGAATAATGCCTCTTCAAAAGCCGAATCGCCACCGCCTACGACCACGATAGGCTTGTTCCTGAAGAAGAAGCCATCGCAGGTGGCGCAGTACGAGACGCCATGTCCGGACAGCTCCTGTTCGCCGGGCACCCCAAGCTTACGGAATGACGACCCTGTGGCGATGATAAGCGACGATGCCTCCAATTGGGAGTCATCGGAGAGTGTTACACGATAGGTCGGCTTGACCGAATCACTCTCACACGCCTCGATGGAAGAGACATCGTCTGCGATATAGGTTGTACCGAAGCGCTTGGCCTGTTCCTTCATGCGATCCATAAGATCCGGGCCAAGAATACCTTCCGGGAATCCGGGGAAGTTCTCCACCTCAGTGGTGTTGACCAACTGTCCACCTGGCGACAACGCACCAGTGACCATAACAGGATTGAGACCTGCGCGGCCAAGATAGATGGCGGCCGTGTAGCCAGCGGGACCAGAACCGATAATGATGACGTTATGTTTCACGTGAAACATTGTCACACCCCCATACGATATTCCGTGTCATTCAGCCAGATGCGAAGAAGGGGCGGTACCGTCGAATGTATGCGAACGGTACCGCCCCTTCTTGGGTCAGTTATCGGCATAGATGCCGATTAGAAGACCTCCACCTTTTCGATGTACAGCTGGTTCTGCGGCAGGCTATCCGATGGCACCCACAGCAGCAGATCCTGCGTCTTGACGGCTTTGGTGAACTTCACCTCAGTAGTGCCACCTTCAGCAAAGGTGAATTCGGCCACCTGCTTGCCTTGAGTGGGGTCCCCAGTGGTATTTGCGCGAATATAGCCCTTACCACCGGATGTGCGGATGGTGATAACCATGCGGTACGCATCCTGCGGCTGGTCAAGGTGCATGTAGTATGCGTACCCGGATTGGCCGCCAGGATTCGACAGGAAGTTGGCGCTGGAAATCGTAAACGCCGTGTTGTTCTCATGGCTCGGTTGCGGAACAGCGCTGGAATCCTTATCGCCGGACTTCTTGGCCTTGGTCTTCTTGGACGACGAATCAGCAGTCTCGGACTTCTTGGACTTGTCTGATGCCGAGTCCTTGGATTCGCTCTGAGTGGCATCACTCGATTTTGAAGAATCGTCAGTGGTGCCACCGTTCGTCGCGTTCTCGCTGCCACCAAATGGCACAGCGTCAGCATTGATATCAGGCCAGTCACCTTCACTGGAGTTGCTGGAAGCATCGGCAGGATTGTCTCCGGAGGATCGGAACGCATGCACTGCCCAAACAGCCGCTGCCACTACCAATATCAGAGCCACAATGATGGCAACGACCTTGGTCGACAGTTTGCCGAACAGATGTTCATCGGGCAGCTTGCTGTCAACCTCGTCATCCGGCACATCCTTCGGTGTGAAGCTCGGAGGAATGGCGCTTACTTCGGCAATGCGGGCCTGCTCCTCTTCCAAGGCACGCAGC
>ERZ780157.4110-NODE-4110-length-11370-cov-3.537251_pt1 | contig 11370 bp, 20 predicted proteins | sample MGYA00511169_ERZ780157 | MGnify/ENA primary metagenome ERZ780157 (study PRJEB29588, sample SAMEA1965149) | human gut metagenome | biome: human gut; feature: human-associated habitat; material: faeces | place: Denmark | collected 2008/2010 ... | reverse complement strand
TATCTCGTTCCGTACTTTCCGCAAATACCGACCTTCTTAGTTCTCTTACCCTACAAAAGCGTGAGACAATTACTCCACAGATGCCAGCAAAACCCAAAAACGACAACAAGCGCCACCTTTGCCTGTTCATCGTCATGTTCAATGAACACGTAATACGTACCATTATATGCTGTGCTTCTTGAAATAGTTCTTGTCCCCAGAATCAGAATCGGGAGAGATAGGGGTGGGGTCTGAATAACAGTCCGCATTCTCATATTCTCAAAATGAACCCCTACATCCTCTTATCCCTCTTGATTTCTCACGATATGGGAATGGAGATCGTGCGTCATTGTCATTCTTGATCTAGAAGAGTACGATTCAAGCTTTGCTTTCGTTTATTTAGGATTGGGATATGATGGAGTCCTTTTGATCTGTGTTGTGTTGGAATCGTATCAAAATCACACTGTGAGCAAGATAGGGATGGAAAGGAGAGAATGAAGGTGGGATCCTCCATTTCCCACTTGCCTTGCTATTCTGTGTATTCATGTCACACCAAGTACACCCAGAAATCCAGATGTGAATTCTGCCCCTGCGTCTGAATGATCACAGTGAGCCGACCTCTGGCACGCATTTCGCTGATAGAAGAGAATACAGCCACAGAAACGACTCAAAACACTCTCAAAGACGATAATACGAGAGAAGACCCACAACCGCGGCTATTCGCCGTTCCTGTTACCCCTTTTCGACGATAATGGGCGATAGAATTCTCCACGAGTAGGGCGAAATCGAACCATGTCTCACATCAACAAGTAGGGCTCTGCTGCGGTCTTGGAGTTTATGCTATTAGAGAGGAAAAGAACCAAACCCTTGAGGATTTGCTTGGCCTTAACGTCCGCGCTGATCGTATTGTTATCGGAGCCACCGACACCGGTGCGAAGGCAACCGAGCCGAAGACCGTCTCCGTCGATTGGAAGAAATACGCCGTGTACGCGAACCGAATGGGGCTGCTGACTGCGTAGAGCGGCGCCTACCGAAACCGCGCTTCTGACCCAAGAGCAAGTGGAGCTGGTGGAAAAGGCTCAGAAGGGCGAGTCTGTCGATAAGGTACGTGCGTTGCACGGTTGCTCACGAACAGGAAGCCACGATGAAGTATATCGATATAATAGCGACAGTCCTTTCCGCTGATAAACACAACGACGTCGTCAAGGCGTGTCTGCTTGCTCTGGAGTCCGCTCTCCAGTACGACAACAGTGTGGCGGCATCCGTCCTCACCAACGCTGCCATGAAGAAGCTCTGCGTCGCCCTCACGTACCTCATGGGTATCGTCTCTTCGGTCAACTCGCCGACGCCTGAGACGGAGGAGAAGCCCGCCTTCGAGAAGAAGGACTCCACCCGCAGCCTCATTATCCGCCTGTCTGGCTACGTCAGCGGGTAGCTTCCAGTCCCCTAGTTCATTCGTAGCGTGACCCAGGTGTGCGACATGGAGTACATGACGGAGGGCACGGAGAAGGAGAGAGTGAATCTGTGCAATGCCTTCCTCCCCTTCGTGATCGCCGCCTTCTCGACCGTGTCGAAGGACAACGTGGACGAGGAGGAGTGTCTCCTGGTGATGTACGCGCTCTCCGTAGCGCATGAATTCTCCTCTGACTGCTAGATGTTCCTGCGCGCGAAGGACAACCGCGTGCTCGCCCTTCACAAGGACGTGCTCAAACTGTTGGGGTCCCCCATATCGCGTGACATGTAGACTGAGCCGCCTGTTCGACCTGTGCGTGAGCAACGCGGTGCAGTTCGTGTACCTGCTGCTGCTGTGCATCTGGCTCTTCTCCTTCGTGCCCGAGGCGACCGCGCTGTTCCGCGTGAAGCAGTACAACCTGGTGACGGAGATCGCGCGCAGCCTGAACACGTACGACAGCGAGAAGATCATCCGCGTGGTGGTGTCGATCGTGCAGAACCTGATCAAGCACCCGCAGCTGACGGAGGAGCTGATCTCCTGCGGCGCGATCCGCAAGCTGAACCTGCTGAACCAGCGCGTGTTCAAGGACAAGGACATCAGCGAGGCGCTGAAGGTGGTGATCGACGTGCTGAACGCCAACTACGACGTGCTCACCTCGTTCGACCTGTACGTGCGCGAGCTGGAGACGGGCGTGCTGCGCTGGGGCCCGCGCCACACGGACGACTTCTGGAAGGAGAACGTGCGCGCGTTCGAGTTCGAGGACTTCAAGTACCTGAAGGAGCTGATCGCGCTGCTGGGTGCGAGCGACGCGGAGACGGTGTGCGTGGCGTGCTTCGACATCGGCGCGTTCGCCGTGTACTACCCGAGTGGACGCAAGTGGGCGTGAGGCGCGAGAGTGAGGCGTAGGATCGTTGCGCAGTTCCACGGAAAGGAGAAGGTGATGGCGTTGATGGCGAGCGACAACGCGGAGATCGTGGACGCTTCCCTGTCCGCGTGCTCGCGCCTGCTGATTCAGAACTGGGAGAGTGTTGAGAAGAAGTGGGGTGTTTGTTGTGAAAGAAGTGAAAGGAGGTGAAAGAAGTGAAAGGAGTTGAGAGGTGAAGAGTGAGAGTTGAAAGAGTGAAAGGAGAGTTGAAAGGAAAAGCAGAAAGGAAAAAGACAACAAACACCCACGCAACACAGCCAAAAGCAATAGAAACTAAGAGGAGTGATTCTTCAACTTGGAATACTCCTTCTTAAACACCTCGTACTCCTGCGAACTCTTACACTGCACGAACACACGACCCAACTCCGCGTTCTTCGGATTCTTATTACAGTCGGGAACGAGCTCGAAGGACGCCGCCACATCCGGACTCACCTCCACACAATAGTCCTCAATCTTCAGCGCGCAGCAAAACACATGCGTGTTCTTCCCGCCAAAGAACGAGTGCAGATTCTACCCATCACGCCTCCACGCCTCTCGCACCGTCGTGATCAGAACGATGTCGTTCATCAGAAACAGCGTCGCGTCCTTGCTCTTCTTCCCCGCCTCGCACTTGCACTCGATCGTCGTGACGAGCCGCCGCCCCAACACCACCAGGTCCTTCTGCGGCGGCACCATGTTCAGGCAGATCGAGTACAACTCGTTGTACGACTCGATCTCGTTCATCTTGTCGTTGATCTACCCCTCACGCCACGCATACTCTCCCACCTGCGTCACGATCGTCACGATTTTGTTGTTCAACAGCTCGATGTCTGACCGGAATGGGTGATTCGGCTCCATTTTCGACAGCAGGCGATTGAAGAACAACGAGTACTTGCAGATCCGCTACGCCTCACGCCCTCCCTGCACCCTCACCTGAATCGGCTTGATCAGGTAACTGAATATATCATGTCCCTTCGACCGCGGGTCCTTCTGGAGGAGCTCGAGACGGCGGTCGAGTCCGGGACGCTCTGCGAGCAGGCGCTGGAGGAGGCGGAGCGCGTCGTAGTAGGAGTTACAGTAGTCGTTGTAAAGATAGAATTGGTTGGACGTCTTCAGGAACTCCTGCGAAATGAGTTGGGAGAGACGCGCCTCGGAAATGTGCGTCTTTATGGAATTGAAGAAATCGGTGTGAATCTGCTCGTAACTCGAACGCAAAAACTCCACCTTCAGAATCTCGTGATAGTTGCCGAAAATCGAGTCCAATTCCAGCTTGTTCAGATAACAGTTCTTCTTCGTCAGGTCGCGATACAGCGGCACTTCGTACGCCTCCTGGAGAATCGTCAGGTCCTTGATGTACGTCTGCTCCGAGCACAACAACTCGCGATACACGTCAAGTCTAAAGTTGGGGACCCCACTCACCCCTACCTCTGCATCGCCAGCGCGTCGTCAGGCAGCGCAAACGGCGAGAAGTGCGGGTTCAGCGCCTGCTCCAGCGAGTCGTCGAGCAAGATGGAGGACGTGGAGGCGGGAGACACGGTCTATTCCTCACAGGCGATCGACACTCCCACCTCCTGCGTCTTGAGGTGGGTGCGCTGAAGCATGAGAATGGTGTTCTCGCAGGCGATCTTGTCGGAGGGCGAGTCAAAGACGAGGGAGTACTCCTCGATCACGCTGCCCTCCTTCTTGTCCACCGGCACCGACAGCACGAAGATGCGATTCGCCTCCACCTGGCTCTTCTCCAGACACAGCACGCGCATCAGGAACTGACACACCACGGTGAACTGTCCCGAGCGGCGGAGGAGGTTCGGGACAGTGAAGAAGCAGTACGCGTCGAAAACGAAGAGCTGTCCGTGCACGCTGCTGACGGTGCCCACGTGCTCGATCTCCTCGCGATATCCGATCGACGCGTCGAAGCTCCCGTAGAAGCGGTTGTCCTGCCGCCACAGCACGGCGAGCGGGACCGAGAGCGCCACCGCCTGCTCGAGGGGCGGGATGGAGGCGAGGCGGTGTAGACAGCAGCGGATCTAGATGGGAGTGAGAGCGAGTGCGTACGTGGTCGTTCAGCTTCAGCAGGTGTTGGTACAGCGCCTGCGCGAGAGCATAGGAGGCGGAGGCGCGCGGGAGGCGCGGGAGCGTGTTGCCGAGAGAGGACTCGTACTGCATGACGCGCTAGGGGAGAGAGAAGGAGAGTCACAAACCTCGATCGGGAGGAAGAGACAGCTCTTCAGCGACTGGCCGTGCAGCTCCAGACTCGCCTCCAGCTCCTATACGTCACGCGTCCAGTCAAGCACGACGGCGAGGTGGTGCTGGGTGGCGTGACTCTGAGTCAGTTCGTCCACCAGCCGCAGCGCCGTCGGGAGATGGTCCACGTACGCCTCGTAACACGCGAACGCCTCCACGAGCGAGGTGAACAGCGTCAGCATGCGCTCCGTCTCCTGCTCCTCTCCCTCCACGGCGGTCTGGATGCCCTGCAGAACGCGGTCGCTCAGGTCGATCAGAGGCGGAAGCTTCTCGAACACCTGTTCGATCTCGTTCATCGGCGGCTCGGGCGAGGAGATCGAGGAAATGGACTCCGCCGGGGTGATTGCGGCTTCGGGCGACTTGTCGCGGTTGATGTAGCGAAAGAAGGAGGAGAACAGCGAGGACTCTACATGTCATCGCGATCGACATCGCGCACTCTCTTCTTTCCCCGATTTTGACTTCTCCTCGTGGAGACTGGCTTCGCAGCAGCTCTTCTTCGTCAGCAGGTCGATCAATCCATCGCGGTACACGCGGAGGGCTAGCCGCAGATTCTGGTTGTAGAAACGCTCCGCGAAGAACAGCTCCTCGCATATCGAATGGCTATGGGTCAGGAGCCGGATGATGCGCTACAGGAACTGGCCCTCCAGTTCGTGGTTCCAACGGACCACTGTCTGGGTCAATTTGAGTTTGCTCTTCAGGTTGTACACGCTCTGGCACTCGCCGCCGAGATGCAGCTCGAGAAGGGGAGGCGGATCCACGCCCGTGTAGCAGTGCCACGGCGCCTCGGTTGGCGGGAACACGGACTGTGTCCTTTGCCCGTAGTAGCAGATCTGCATGTTCCCAAAGATCCAGCCCAGCTCGCCGTCGATGCACTCGCGCGACAGGAACATGTGCTGGTCGTTCTGCCAGACGAAGGATTTGTTGAGCACGCCGATCGGATAGTAGGTGCCATTCACGTCGGAGCTCCCTGCCCTCGTGACAACGATGTACGAGTACTGCTGAAGAAGCTCGTTGTGATAGGAGAAGAGGACGGGCTGAGGAAACGGGTTCCAGTACGGTCGGACCGTCTCCTTGTCGTTCAGCGCCTCGTACGCTTCTTCGAACCGGTTGAAAAAGGAATTCACGATCGACTGACTGGGAAGCCTGCGCTCTGACACGACCACGCGTTTCTTACCAAATATAGTACGACGACACTGCGTTGAAACGGTCTCTGGCAGAAATGACGATGGGAGCCGAGGAGTCGCGAGATGAGGCATCATTAGGACTGTCGCTGGAGCTCTGCTTCGAAAAGTCGTTTCCGAGGTGAATGTTGATGATCGGCAGTTGATATTTCACATAGTACTTCTTCCCGTACTTCCGCGGACGGCAAATCAGAACGTACTCTCCGATAATGTAGACGATGCACATCTTCCTCGTTTTGTCGTCCTTTTTCGCCTCCGCGTTGCTCTCGAAGAACAGCTTGGCGTTTCCGGATTTCAGCAGGGAGGCGATTCCCCCTCCGAGAAATACGTTGATCTGCTCGAGCTTTGCTTCCTCCGAGCTCATTGCGCGGAATTAGTGAGGCGCGCCTTTCGTGTGTCACAACCAAACAAGCGTATAGGATATCACCCACTAACAGACTACACATAAGACGGACGGAAGCGCTCCCACTCAAACATGGAGGATGTCGGCTCGCTGCCAAAAGAATACATAGTGTTGTCCTACCCATCACGCTCCGCCCCAATCGCCACCGTCTTAATCAGCTCGTCGCACTCCGCCTTGGGCTCCATTTCCTTCTTGTTCGAGCGTCGCTGCTGCTTCGGCACCGCCAGGAGCGAGTAGATCGACTTCCTCTTGAACTCCTGACCGCGCAAGTACGTGAGCGCCGCCCTCGCCTCCTCCTCCTTCTCGAACGTGATGCGGCTATTCGTCACGCACGCCTCCTCCCCCTACAACGAGTGCTTGTTCTTGTCGTCCACCTGGTGAATGCTAAGAATCGTCCCGTAGTCCTTCAGCTTCTCCTTCATCCACTCCTTCGTCTGCGTCTTGCCCAGGCCGTGCACGATCACCACGCGCTTCTCCTCGCACGCCTGCTCGTAGTCGTGGATCTTCTGCATGTGGTTCTGTTTCTTGATCTTCTTTCGCTCGTTGGGCGTCAGGTATGCCTCGAACACCAGGTGATCGGGGTTCTCGGGGTCGTCCTTGCCGATTTCAATGGCCTTCGTGAAGGCCTCTTTGGAAACGAAGCAGACACAACCCGTTTTGAGCTGCTCTTTGGCATCGTAAGCGCGAATGATGCACGACTGGACCTCTCCAAACCGAGCGCAGTACGCCTTGAAATCCTCCACCTTCCACGATTTGGGAATGCTTCTGACAAAGCAGTTTCGTTGCTGATTATCCGCGTATCGGCTGTTGTACGGCTCGGCCGTGATCGTGGTCGTTCCGAAGGGAGTATTGTTGAGTTCACTCACAGCCATATCCCTTTCGGCAGTGGTATGGAACACGACGGTGACCTTTCCCGTAAACGAGCCGTCCATCCTGAACAACGGGAACATGGACTCCACGCTCGCGATCGAAGCGACGTGACTCTGTAGAATGGACAAACCGAACGAGTCCTTCAGTCCGCTAATGAACGCCGTTCTCGAGGACTCGTCGATCATTTCCTCTTTCGTTTTAATGGGCTGCACGGAAATCATGCTTCCCTTCATGAGTGACCCGTTCAACAGAGACACTGCCCGTTGAACTACTTTTCAAGCTCGCCCGTATTCCGTACTCTCCTGGAAACTGTCACACGTGACAATGGCGTAGTTGAATCCATGGTCGTTCTACCCCTTCACGCGACGCCTTGTCTATTACCTTTATGATGGACACGCTTTCAATGCTCTTGTAGTCCAGGAATAAGTGAATAATATCGATCTAACACTGACATACCGATTCAAACACTACCTCGCGAATGGCGGGGTCCAGATTCTTGATAATGAAGCCTGCTTTTACTGCTTTCGGACTCATGGCAGGTTTCTTGTGCGTCGTAGAGGAGTGACACTTTTCCTCACGATTTTGTGTGTTCATCACAGTGTTTGACAACTCATTCCGGTTCGCAAGAATGATAGCGAGCGGAAGTGGGAGCGAGCAGGAGGAAGCGCGGGACGACGTTGTGAGCATTCCCTACCTGTCGCGTCGCATCGACTATATGAAGGACGTGTTTCGTCCCAAGGTGTTCGTCGCTGCAAAGGGCAGCAGCGGGATCGCAAACAGCGCGTCCACTACCGAAGTGAGAGAAGGCGTGTTTCGCAGCATCTATGACGGTATCTATGAGTTTGGAGAGACGAAACGTGTGGAAGTGGAGAAGAGTGGGATAGATCCTTCGGAGGAGGAAGATGCGCGCGCGTTGTTCCAGCGAATCCAGGAAATTGAAGAGAAGCACAAGGAAAACTGTGCTGCATCGCCCATCGAAGACTCCTCTTTCCCTCAGTTTGGCAACAAACGATGCGGCTGCATCGAGTGCAGTCCACGCTTTGACTCGGATGGGAGCATGTACTGCGCGCTCTGCAGCATGCCTCTGAAGGATGGAACGTGGATGAGCCATATCCAGTCCATTTGCCACCAGCTCAAGCGGAAGCGGGAGGGCCATGTGTATGTCAATCCGTTTATGGACCCAAAGTCGAGTATGTTCAAGGTGATGACGGAGATGGGATGGGAAGAGGGAAACGGTTTGGGTGTGAATGGAAAGGGACGACTGGAGCCCATTGCTACGAGAGTGAAGAACAACAAGCTCGGTGTCGGGGCAAAGGACCCTTCGTAGGGCTTGCATGCGTATTTCACGAATAGACCGTTGCGAATCACACACACAGAACAGAACGAAGACCCGGCAGTGACGCGGGAACGGGAACGACTGATTAAGAAGTTCGGTTATAAGCGGCTGAAACGGATCATACGGAAGTACAACCAGAAGAAGAAGGAGATGGAAATGCAGAGGAAGGAGCGATGGCTGCGAGAGCAGTTCCGCCTGTCGGCTGTTTGTTGCCAGATCCAAACGAGTGGAGCAGAAAACACAGCAAAAGAAAGACATAACGAGTCGAACCAACACCGCGACAACTGCCACAACAACTGCCGAAATAGAGGCAGCAGTCAGTCTTCGCTTCATTGGCAAGGGCTCCGGCGCAAGACACTCTGGCTTCAATCCGGGAAGCGGGCCGAAGAACGGTTCTCCCTCCACCTCGTTCTTGTTCAATCGCTCGTACGCCTGCTTCCACTGCTCCTTCACATACTCGAACCACTGCTCCTTCGTCTCGAACTGCGTGGGGTCGAGGACGTCGGACACGTACACGGTGATCAGCTGATGCTTGTGAATGCTCAAGTTGATCTCGTCCATCAGCTTCTCCTTTCCGTTTGAAATCACGATTTGGCACGGGACCTTGAGGTTGTACGCCACTTCCATCACGCCCGTCTTCAAGTTCAACGAGCCCTCTCCCTTGAAGCGGTGTCCCTCCGGATACACGATCACACCGCTGTCGGGACTAGGAATGAGTCACGAGAATCGATACGACCGGACGCTCCAATTCTCCTTGAAGAAGGAGGTGAACCACTCGCGACTGATTCCTCTCTGTCGCTTGAAGAACCAGATGAACTGGTTCAGGTATCCGCACAGGCAAGCAGAGGGAAAAGCGAAAATCACTGCCATGCGGGACAAGTAGCTGGAATTCGACAGCATGTCTCTACCCGTTACAGTTGCACTGAGGGGGTACCCGTCAACGAAAAAGTCCGCCCAAGAACGGTGGTTCACAAAGTACATGGTCTTTCCGCCCTTGATCTGTTTCGAATCCTTCACACACGCATAGCGAGGCTCCAAAAGGGATGCAAGCTACTCATAAGGACTCCCCATCTCCTTGACTCTGTGAACAAGCGTGTAGGGGGAACCCTTTCCTGTGAGGATGCACTTGATGGCGTATCTGCGTGTGAGGGGTACCAGGAACCAGTACAGGAGCGAAAACACATTGATGCGAATGTAGACCACTCCGAGCACCAGAATATTCAGCGCACGTTCCAGATAATGAAACATTGTCTTCCAAGTGTGATAATTCTGAGTCTGCACGCGATGGGAACAAAACGGGCGTTTCACTGCCACGTCATTTCTCGCTAGTGCATGATGCACTTTCCTTCTATCGATTCTTTTCAAACGACGTGCATGCGCATTGGTAGACGTCCACCTCCTGACGCGAGTGAGAGAGAAAAGGGTTCTATCGGAGGAGTTGAAACCCCAATTCCGAGTTCGCGTATAGGAACCAAACAAAGCGCACCATCAACTAATTACCATGCTTCTTTTCCTTCTGACTCCCGACCTTGTCAAAGAAGATCCCGAAGAAGACGAGAACCACCCCGATCCACTACGCATGAGCCACACGCCGGATTCCCACCTGATAGAGATTGATCTCGTTCCCCATAAAAAGGACAGATATCAAGATACTAAAAAACTTGCGAGTAGTCGTAATCGTTGACAGGACGAGGGGCGGGAAGTGGCGAACCGTGTACAGGATAAACATCTGTCCGATGGAGGAGCACAGCCCAAACTGGACAGCGTACTACACCGTCACTCCCCCTCCATTCACACACCCAGAGACACTGCTTGTACTGAAGGAGGAAACGCAGACCAGGGACCAGCTCGCCCGTGAGAACCGCCGTAACGAACGACACGCCGATTCCGTACACGTTCAACATCTGCTGCAAGCGGAGAGCAGAGGGCTTAAAACGGGGGACCACGACGTCCTGCTGCATGCCGCAAACGCCGTCCATGCATAACGACAGGAAGAGGAGAATCAGGCCGAAGCTGCTGTTCGACTCTTGGCTGATCTTCTTCTTCTTCGACATCATCTGAAACACTAGGACTGAACTGCAGAAACACCGAATACGGACGATTCCTGCCGTGATGATAAAAACGCTGATGTACTTTCGGAGCGAGTACTTGCGCGCTGACCCGTGATTCGCCCTCCCCAGTCCTACTTCCAAACAGCGTGCCGGCAAGCAGCACGGGAATCATCTTGCACGACTTCCCGAGGACCTGAGTAGGGTAATTCACGTGCTTCAACGAGCTGTTTGAAAAGATCATCGCGAGCGTGTAGCACACGCCGTAGATCCAGTAGTCGGATACCCCGTCCTTCACGAACTGCACGTCCTAGCAATCACACGAAGCGCGAAGAGAAACGTCCGACTCGCGCAGCACTCGCTCCACGATCTCGCCGCCTTTCATTTTGAAGGTCATGCGTGTCGTGCCTCCGTCCAGCTCCACATCCTGAATCACGCACCGTTCTCTGCCCCTTATGCGAAATCCGTGCACTCACTCCTTTCCTCGATTCCGGACGGTTACGCAGCGGCCCACCAAATCCTTCTTTGGAATCTGCGAAGAAAAGGACTTGCGCTTGGCCCCAAAGAGGACGTTGCCTATAGTCAATGGCGATGCGCGATCGATACCGATGGTTGCGATGAGGAGATTGATCGAGCACTGCAGAATGAGGAGGACGGAAGTGTATTTGAAGCGCGTTCCCTCCGGACTCACGTAGCGATAGCTAGGCAATCAGAAGACGCAGCCCAACCCAAACATCTTCTCCTGAACCAGTCCGTAGGTGAGATACACGGAATAGATACCCGTGATGGATACGAACAGGCGCTTGTAGTATTGCAGGTCCATGGGGTCTCTCTGAGCAGAATCCGCTCTCAAAGCGAGGAGAAGCGCTTCATGTGGAGTAGGGAGGGACTCAAAACAGGTCCGAAGTAGTATAGTGGTTTAGTATTTCCGCCTGTCACGCGGACGACCGGGGTT
>ERZ780157.4108-NODE-4108-length-11372-cov-3.266678_pt1 | contig 11372 bp, 9 predicted proteins | sample MGYA00511169_ERZ780157 | MGnify/ENA primary metagenome ERZ780157 (study PRJEB29588, sample SAMEA1965149) | human gut metagenome | biome: human gut; feature: human-associated habitat; material: faeces | place: Denmark | collected 2008/2010 ... | reverse complement strand
TGAGTCAGGTGGGATTCGGATGGGTAGTGAGTCAGGTGGGATTCGGATGGGTAGTTTGAGAGTGAGGTGGGGGCGTTGGTGGTTAAAGACGATTCAGAGGCGTTGGTTGAGGGTAATCCAGAGAGACCGTTAGTGGAAGACTCAGAGGACTCAAAGGCTGAGAACAACTCAACAGGCAGAACGACTTTGGGACGGAAATGGAGCGTGAAGGAGAGGTCGTGCGCGATGCGCTGGCTGCTGTAGGTGCTGTACAGGTGCGTGCTCCACGCCTCCACGAGGAACCGCGGGAATAACGGAGTGTCGTCCGCACTCTCGATTTGCCGGAACACCGGATTGCTCCAGAAATCGTCTTCCGTTCTATCGTCCATAGCACGCATGACTTCTCCCCACGACTTGTTCTTGCAAATGAAGCTCCCGAGAGGAATGGACGCGTCCTCCGCCTTGTGGGTGAACACGATCGCCTTGCCAATGTCGACGACCACGCCCTTCGGTTGTCGCGAGCTCTGCGGAAGCGAGAGGAGCACGTTGGAGAGCGTGGCTTCGACGAAGGGCCACGTGTCGACGAGGAACTGATACTCGGCAAGCGTTGGAGTGGAGGGTTGAGAGAAGGGAACGGAAGGAAGAGGACAAGAAGACAGCAGTGGAGTGGTGTGAAGCAGTGATCGCTTGTAAGGCCGGAAGGGGTAGAGGATGTGTTGAATGATGGGGTAGAAGGAGTCGAAGAAGTAGTTGGAGACCTCCATCAGCTGGCGGACGAGGATGGAGAGCGCGGCGTTCTGGACGTGGAGTTCCACGAAGGGGGCTATGGAGTGAACTGGGAAGAGAAGGACTACCGTACGCATCGGAGCCGGCACGTCTCCACGACAGCTGGAAGCGAACGACAAAGGGCTGCTCGTTCGCCCGGGACTGGAGAATCTGGTGGTGAGGGAAGAAATCAATAGAAACGTCGCTCGTATCGCCGTGCTGTGTGAGGTCAGACCAATAGATTCCCTTGCAGTCGCCGCCGCAGTAGCACAGCGAGGGAGCGAGCGTGGATTGATGGAACGCGCGCACGAACCCGAGCTCGAAGAAGACGCCTGGGAGTTGGAACGCTTGGAAGGGTTGCTGGTTGTAAATGCACGTGAGTGTGAAGAGGGGGGATGTGAGCTGGATTCGGCACTGTCCGGTTATCGCGGGGTCGTTCCACGCGTCCGCTTCTTGTGAGTCGCTGTGAGTGTTCTGTTCTCCTGATTCACTCCCAGTACTCTCTTCTCCTCCCAATTCACTCCGAGTGTTCTGTTCTCCTCCCAATTCACTCCGAGTGTTCTGTTCTCCTATCAATTCACTCCGAGTACTCTCTTCTGATCCACCACAGAACGCTTCGATCACAACCAACGCGCCCCACACCAAATCACTGACGCACACGTCATCGAGTTGCAAATCCACCTCACCCAGCCGACAATCCAATTCAATTTCACTCTCAATGAAGCAGTCTTCGATGCACACCAAACCCCGATCACTCTCTCCCTGAAGAAGGTGATAATGATGAAGCGAAGGCAGCATGTGCGGTGACGAATGCAACGCAAGAGATGATGGTGTCGAAACCGTGAGGATTTCCGTCATGCGAGAAGGGAGCTGACGATACCGCTCCTGCGCTTGGAGCCACGCATCCGTGTCCGCTCCGTCGCGGAATCCAGTCAAGCACTCGAGAAGAAGGGGCGGGCTGAGGTGACAGAACAAGGAGGACAGGTGGAGAGACGAGAAGGATGACGTCAAATCGAAGTGTTGGGATCCCATCGTGCACGAAACAGACGGTTCCGTGATCCTCAGTTCAGTGAAGACAGACGGAGTGTCGGTTGTAATGAAGGAGTCGGTGGAGATCTGAACACAGAGCGACGCACAGCGCAGAGTGGCGCCAAAGAGAGGGTAGTCGTAATCCATGGGAGAGAAGAAGGAAAAGGAGGAGGTGGGAGCGAAGGGAGTGAGGCTGCGATAGAAGAGAACGCAGGACGACAAGAGCTCTTTGGAGACGATCAGTGAAATGGAAGGGAGAGAAGAAGTCAGGGTGATCAGCGGTGATTTGACGTGATGGTAGAAGGAGGAATATGGGTTTTGATGGGAGAACAGAGGAAGGTAATGGGGATTCGGAGCATACGAGCACGCGTGAAGGATAGACGAAAATGCGTCGATTTCTGGCACTTCGCTGGAATGGAGCAGGAGTTGGAAACGGAGGTTTTGGAGTTCGAGACACTTCGTGTTGGGTGTGACGACAGAAATTGACCTGATTTCCGCCACGTGGTCGCCAGACTGGGGATAGCAACGTAGTTGGTGGAAACTGGCAGAAATCAGGGGTTCTTCGGCCTCGCTCTTCAAGTGGACCTGAATCCCGTCCACAGCGATATCGATGGAGGAAAAGGGCACTATTTGTTACACTTCCAGAAAGCAGGCACAATTCGGCGGACGCACCTTTTGAAGCTCCTCTCTCAGTAGCTGTTGCCGTTTGTTGTGATTTGCGAAGAGGATCAGTTTGGGCACGAGAAGAGAAGGACGAGAGGCGGGAAGGAGATGGAGGAATGAAGCGAGGTGGAGGAGGAGATTCACCGAAGAGGGCGTGAGCGATAAGGATAGCGGGGAGGAGTGGAGAGTGAGAGATTTGGAGTGGACGTACGACAGAGAGAGGAGCATTTCGCTGTCGTCGAGAAGGAGGCGGAGGGTTGAATGCAATTTCAGTTGCTGGAGAGTTTGCGAGAGGAGGTTTGCAGACCCGTCCACCTCCGCTGTTTTGAGCGTCAAGGCAACGTGAAGGGGATGCTGCGACCCGTCTTCCGTAATCGTGATGTGAATCGGAAGGGAGGCGAGAGTCAGGTGCAGCGAGACGGATGAGAACGTGTTCAGCCAGAGTTGAGCGAGAGAAGACGGAGACGTGCTCAGCAAGGAGTGTGACGAAGCACTGATTCGCACTGGAGAGAGCGGCGACTCCATTGGGTCCAATGGATCTGTTGAGACTGTGTAGAGAAGAGAGAATAGCAGGTTGTGAATTCCAATGAGCACAGAAGGGTCGAGAGCAACCTGAAGGGGATGATCATGGAGAAGGGAGAGAGACGCGTTGTACGAGGATCCAACGAATCCCTTGTTGTGTTCTCGTGAAATCTAAACATCAAGGGAATTCCTAAGTGAAACAGAGAAGACGAGCGCGTTATCAAAGGAGAGAATGGGGTAGTCATATTGTACCATTCTGGACTGGCAGCAGAGGGAAAAGTCGCAAAGCGAAATCGATTTGCACGCTCCTGTTTCGCGATTTCCAGGAAGAAGAGAGATTACATGGATTTGAAATGATAGCTTTGAATGTACGTCCTAGTCTATGAAGTAGGAAGGATAGTAACCACTTCTGCGTCAACCACTTCCAAAGAAGTGTCGATCATGCGAAGATCAATCCATTTGACGCACCAGTATACAGCACGGTTCACTGCATAAATGAATATGGAATAGAATAGAGAGCGAGAAGCTCTTTCCTCATCTACAACAGTTATCGCATTGACATCGCAAGTACAAGGATGTAAAGAGGGAGGACTGTCTGCTGATTTCCTTTTGGAAGGCTTTAGCTTGAGATGAAGCGAATTCACGCAGACAGCAAGGAAGCAGTGAAACGACGGGAAAAGCTGGACATAAATGGAGTCCACATCAACGCGGTCTATTTCGATTCCCGAGAGCGCAATACCACTCCCGGGAGAGAAGGAAATGCCCGTTGCAGCTACACACCCCTTCCACAAGGACAGAAACAGGCGATGAAACTAAGAATCAGAGCTGTCATCAATTCCAACCGAAACGGCCGGAGGAAGGATGAGACGGAGGAGAGCAGTGGTAAGGAATGAGAGGACATTGAAAAGCATTTCATTATTGAGAGAGGATTGCAGAGTGACCAAAATCGAGTCTATTTTGATTCAAAGAGAAGAGTCGGCAGTGCGTGAGTCGTGAATCACATGCGATTGACAGGAAGCGAGTGAGAGTGATGGAAGAGAAGTCAGCGATTCTTCCACTGCGGGTTGCATTTCAAGGAGTAGGATGCAGTGTCAAAGCGTGCAATCCAAAGCAACTGCTCCCTCGATACACTGAATAGCGGGAGAAATCGGCTCGATTTTTTGCATTCTGCCGAGTGCTTTACATAATAAGTTTCATGACGATCACGGAGGAGAATACGATTGGTCTCGACCTGGGAACCACGTTTTCGACCGGAGCCTACGCGGACTCCAATGGCGAGCCGGTCATCGCGTGTGACGAGAATGGGAACAGCTACATTCCTTCGGTGGTGTGTGGCTACAGTCTGCTTTTGGTTGGATCGGAAGCAGAAAGACAGAAGTCGCGCTAGTTGAAAAGCACGGTCTACGAGTTCAAGCGGCTGGTGGCAAAGAATTACGACGATCCGGAAGTGCAGAAGCTGTATTCGCACTGGCCGTTCGAAGTCGTTCCGGACAAGAAGAACCATGCGGCGTTCAAATTGTTGTGGCAAGGCGAGGAGCGCGTCATCCCGCCCGAGGAGTTTTATAATTACCTGGTGGAGTACATTTGCAAGTGTGCCGAGAAAAAGACTGGGAGACAGTTCCGCAACATCGTGCTCACGGTCCCCGCGACGTTCAACAGCAACCAGCGAACCAACATAAAGAACGCCGTCGAGACGACCGGAAGGAGGGTGATCGACATCATCGCCGAGCCGACCGCGGCCGTCATTTCCTACTGTCAGGATGAGAGGCTCGACGGCAAGCACGTCCTGGTGTACGATTTTGGAGGTGGCACGTTCGACGTGTCCATCTTGCATGTGAAGGACAATCACTACGACATTTTGAAGGAGGACGGAGATCCGCAGCTGGGCGGTTCGGACATCAACGAGCGTCTCTTCAAGCTCTTCGCTGGCAAGATCCAGGAGCGAACGGGTGTGGACGTTGAATCGGACGCCAAGGCGGCACAGCGAGTTCGCGCGTACTGCGACAGTTGCAAGATCGCCCTGTCGCAGACGGAAACGTGGGAGGACATGGTCGACATCAGCCCTCTTGAATACGAGGGTGGCGACGGAGAGATGACGAAGGAGCTGGAGATGACGATCAGCAGAGCGGAGATGAACGAAGTGATCAGGGACGTGCTGGAGAAGACGATCGCGATTACGAAGCGCTGCATTGAGAACGCAGGTTTGAAGGAGTCGGAGATTGACGTCATCGCGATGATCGGTGGTTCGTCCAGCATTGTGTACGCGAAGGAAATGCTCAGAGGCATGTTCCCCTCTTCCACGATCGCGGATTACGGCGACCCGCGCAGTGCTGTGGCGCGTGGCGCGATGCTGTGGGGGTTGAAGAAGGCGAAGGAAGAGAAGGCGACCAACGTGGTTCTGATGAAGGACGCCACGCCGATTGAAACGGTGGTGGTGAATAAGAGCATGACGAATGTGCGCATTACGGATGAGGGTGGGAGTTTTGTCGTGAAGGGTGACGCGGATGGTGCGACGAATGTAGTGTTGAGTGATTCAACGACCAATGTGAGGTTGAGTGATTCAACGACCAATGTGAGGTTGAGTGATTCCTCGACGAAGCCGAAAGTTGTAGCGCCTCCCATTGGCAAGAGGATAGCGAGACCTCCTGTGAGAGCGAAGGGACCCAAGACGACAAACGTGGTGATCAGCGAGTCTCCCGCTGCAAACAAGATGTCTGCTTCTGTGAGTCCTGTCGCGTCACCCGCTCCTGAATCGGATGACGAGAATCCGGCTGAGGTGTCTGCTAAGCAGAGCGTTCCTGACGAGTCCCTTCCTGCTGAGCCTGTAGCTGTTGTGCCTGTTGAGACTTCTAGCAAGATGGTTGTGGAGCCTACGACTAACGTGGTGGTTGAACCTGCAACGAATGTGGCTGTGGAAGCGACTACTAATGTGGCTGTGGACCCAACTACTAATGTAGTTGTGGAACCAGTAACCAACGTGGCTGTAGAGCCTTCAACGAATGTGATTGTGGAGCCGACTACCAATGTGGCTGTCGAGCCAACTACCAATGTCGCCGTGGAATCTACGACCAATGTGGTTGTGGAGCCAACTCCGGATGTTCCCGATGCAGCTCCTTCTCTTCCTACTGAGCCTGCAAGTGGTGAAATGAGTAGCAAAATGGTTGCGGAACCAACGACCAGCGTGCCGGTTGATCCATCTGTGACGGCTCCTGTTGAGCCAGTTCCCGACTCTCTTCCTGCTGAACCCCCTGTGGCTGAAGAACCCATTCCCGAACCTGAACCTACTCCCGTTGAGCCGATTGAAGAACCTATTCCTGAGCCGGAGTCAACACCCGTTGAAGAGCCCGTCCCTGAACCTGAACCTACTCCCGTTGAGCCGATTGAAGAACTCCCTATGGTTGATGAGCCTACTCCCATCCCTGAGCCTGAACCAGCTCCTGTTGAGACAGTGCATGAATCCACTGTTGTCGCGGCTGAACTTCCCAGCGTGACTGAAGAACCAACTCAAACGGAAACCACCGTTGAACCCACGGAACCGGTTCCTGAAGCAGTCCCTGACCCCTCTGAGTTCCCTCCTGCTGAGCCCGTTGGCTCCGCTGAACCGTCAACCAACGTGACTCTTGAGCAGACAACCAACGTCACCGTTGAACCAACTACCAATGTCACCGTTGAACCAACAACCAACGTCACCCTCGAACCCACTACCAACGTTGCGGTGACGCGCAGCACGCTCGTGATAGAGAAGTCGCCTTCTCTCACCGTTCACGTTCCGCAAGAGGCGTGCAGCATTGTGTACAGTGACGGCAACTACGTGCGCAAGAGTGAGCAGGGAGACGTCCAGACCACCTACGAGGGCGGCTCTCACTGGATCTGCAACACGACGAGGATTGTGATCGAGTCGGACACGGACTCGCGCGAGGTCACGGTGAAGAATGGGAGCATGGACCTGTCGGTGGAGAACGGCGAGCTGAAGCTGTCTTCCAACGATGACATGTTGGTGTCAAGGACACAGAAGCCCTCTCGCGACTCTGTCGGGATTGCGAGGTCTTCCGTTCATGAGGCTGTGAATGACAACAGTGGAGAAGCAAGGGCTCCAGAACAACTGCCTGATACCATCATTTCCCGCTGCAACCTGGACGTGGGCATTGCATGTGCCGACGACGTCTTCAGCACCCTCATCCGTGAAGGCACTCCGCTTCCAGCGACGATGACGAAGAAGTACCGCGCAGCACTAACCACGCCACAGATGATCGGAATCGACGTCTTCCAGGGCAAGTCCGCCTTGTGCAGCAACAACGACATGATCGCGCAGAGCAACGTTGGGCCGCTGAACACATCGAAGGGCTTGGGAGAGATTATCCTCGAAATGACGATCAACGTGTCGGGCATCGTGCAGCTGCGGTACAAACAGCCGTTTGAGAGCTACTTCCACCCCCTGCCCGTGTACGCAGAGGTGAAGAAGGACCCGAACGAGATTCGGCAGTTGAAGAAGCAGGCGGAGATCACAAGAGACAAGGACCGCCGAAGAGCGCGATTCAACATCGTCAGAGGCGAGGTGAAGGAGATGCTCCGCAGGTACCACGGGATGGAAGGCTCCCCCAGCTATATGGAGCAGCAGTACGTGGATTGGAAGCAGTGGATAAAGGATCACGACATTGCGAACAACGAGATTCCTTCAAATGCCACGGCGCTGGAGTGGGAGCAGATGCAGAAGGAAATGCGATCCATTGTAGATAGTATGTAGTGTTGGCTGTTTGTTCCAGAAACACTTTTGTGAGCCATGATCTTTGCCGCATTTTCTCTCCTTCTCTTGGCCATTGCGACTGCTGAGAAGCCAAGACTCCAGTTCAGCCCCGAAGGCACCTTCAAGATCCTTCAGGTGAACGACGGCTCCACTGCATCACCATAAGATGTCCGATCTCCACTGTGGAGAAAGCGTCGAGAAGGACCAGAATACCACGAGAGTGATGAGAACCCTGATTGAGGCCGAGAATCCTGATTTCCTCGCGTACACGGGAGATATGGTATCGGGTATGAGAGACTGGTGTGCTCTAATGGTCAGGATATGCCTGGGATAAGACGCCGAACTGGTACAAGAAGATCTGGGACCGCTGGACGGAGGTCATCTTCGAGAAGAAGATTCCCTATGCGTACACCCTCGGAAACCACGACAACGAGGCCGATTTGACGCGTCGCCAGATCGTGGAGCTCGATATGACGAACCCCTTCAGCTACACCCAGATGTGTCCCGAGAGCGTCCCTGGCGCGTCGACGTACGTGGTCCCTGTGTATTCCTCCAAGGACCCAAATACGGTTGTTATGAACATGTGGTTCTTCGATTCGCAGCAGTACAACTGCCTCGGTGTGCAGGGCTTCGGCTGCGTGGCGCATGAGGTGGTGGACTGGTACTACGAGACGTCTCGCCGTCTGGAGAAGGAGCAGGGCGGGAAGAAGCCCGGCGTGGCCTTCATGCACATCCCCCCTCAGGAGTGGATGTACGCCTGGAACGTAGTTTCGTGTGCTTTCGATTGACGCGTAGCATTTCGACAGCGTGGGCACGAAGGCGCAGCTCGTGAAGTGCCAGTCCGTGAACACCGGCATCATGGCCGCCTTCAAGGAGAGAGACGAGATGGTTGCCATCTTCACCGGCCACGACCACAAGAACGACTTCGCCGTGGATTTCGACAAGGTGCTGGTCGGTTATACGCGCAAGACGGGATACGGTAGCTACGGTCCCGCCGACGGAAAGCTTCACGGAGGACGCATTTTGAAGGTGAAGGAGGAGCCGTTCGGAATCGAGTCGTACATTATTCAGGAGGACGGCAGCGTGGACAAGCAGGAGCCTCAGCCCGACAAGGGAACGAAGCAGGACATGTGCGACTGCATGCACCCTCCTCATTCGATCTACGACTACGCGTATTAGCGCTGGCTCTGTTTGTTGCGACTGCACTCGATGATTACCTGCGTTCGCAGCATCGATTCCGTCTTCGGTTACGCAATCGTAGAAACGAAACTCCCACAATGAGACTTCAAAAAGAGAAAAAGAGAATGGTTGTGGAGCCTGTAAAGTTCTTGAACGAGCAGGATTTGGCGAACCTGGACGTGTATGAGTACCACGGAGGAGACTACTCCTTCATCGACAATTTGCTCAATCCCTTCTGGTACAAGGTGGCGTATTCGTTCCCCACGTGGTTCGCGCCGAACCTGATCACGCTGACGGGTTTGGTCATCAATATCATCGCCGCGATGCTCATCGCGCTGCACGACCCGATGATGCTCGGAGAGGCGCCCGGCTGGATCTACATCAACGCCGCGATATGCCTTCAGATATACGCCATCTTTGACGCTGCCGATGGAAAGCAGGCGCGCAGACTCAACGCCTCTTCTCCTCTGGGCCAGATTTTCGATCACGGCTGCGACGCTGTGAACCTTATCTTCATCATCGTGAGCAGCATCTCCGGCGTGGGCCTGGGCATGGGCAAGACGACGGTGTGTATCATCGTGACGATGTGCACTGCGTTTGTCGCTGCGCAGCTCGTCGAGTTTGAGACAAACATCCTCGTGGCTGGAAGCAAGCTGTTTGGAGTGACGGAAGCGATGCTGGTCGTTTCAGCGCTGCTAGTGCTCACCGGCATCTTTGGAGTCGGGATTTGGTCGGTCGATCTCCGTGGCGTCGTTCCCTTCCTCAAGGAGTTGGAGAGACCCGTTTTCATGAAGTACATCGTAGCCATTGCGCTCATCGTCGTCATTGCGCTGACCATGATCGTGGTGAGCGTGAACGCTTTCATCAAGCCGTGTCCGATTCCCGTGGAGAAGCGTGGCAACAAGAACGTGGACCGCAAGTCCTTCCTGGTTCGCTTCATTCCGCTCATGTGAGTGTGGGTTTGTGAAATCACGTGTAGCGTGATTGGCGTTTGCGGCGCGTACGTCCTCCAAAGCTCGCTGGTTCTGCGTTACCCGCTGTACATCATATGTGAGTGCCGATCGTGTCGCTGACGTGTAGTCCTTGTGGGGTTGACCTATTCGTTCTTGTCGATCCGCATTAACGTGTCTCACCTCTGCAGAAGGAGATTGGGTTGGAAGTACAATGGCATGTACCCTCTGTGTCTCCTTGCCATTTGTCATCGCTTTGGTATCGTGTCGGATGCGGTGAGTGTTCCCGTATTCTTCTGTCTCTTTATGGTGTTGTACGTGACCTTTGTCATTACGACGATTAACCAGATCAAGGAGCACCTGCACATTCGCGCGTTCCACGTCACTACGAAGAGTGAATAGGATTGTTTGTTCCAAAGCGTCATTCGTGTTTTTGAGTCAGGCTACGCTTTGCCGGCTATGAGCACATGCTTGTTGTGGCGTGAAAGTGTATTTTGGATGCTGTTGTTCATCACTCTGGAAGTGTGTGTTATTTCAACTCGGATAATGAGCAGCACGTTATGTTCTATTATTTGCCAGAAGAATTGGATAAAAGAGCGTGAATCGGTTTTCCCTCCATGGAAAACAGCTATCTCCTACATAACCTGTATATATACTACACATGTATATGAAGCGTGCACCATCCAATAGCCAAAAAGATGCAAAAACAAAAGGGGGCCAAAAATGGTCCAGAATACAACAGTCGATGAAAGCAATCGTCCTCCATGGGATCATCATCATCACGTAGAAAGGGGCAGAGTCCACAAATGGCAAAGGCAAAAACAGACGCGGGTGCTGTGATCACGTACGTGCTCAAAAGAGTAGTTCGTCCCAAAAGAGGAGTTCAACCATTCCACCAGAAAACAACTATTCGGTCATTCGCTTAGTGGTGCATGATGCTCATGGATTCCTATCCGTGCCTGCGTGGTCAGTGGTTCATGTGTTTTCTTGGTAGCCATTCGATGTGAATCACTATAGGGTTTCCACTTTATGAATGATTGTCGCACTTCATAATAAAACTATCATCGATGAGAGTTATTCCGGTTTTGCTTGCAATTGGTATTGTGCACTCTCGTCCTCTCATCTGTAGTCTCGCTCAGCGCGGCTCTTGTTTGCCAGAATGGTCAGAACTACATTAAGATCGTCAAGAAGAGTTCGACCTCGGCTGCTGAGGAGTCCTTCACCATTTCGGACGGGTCCACGGTGCTCGTGCAGAGTGTCACGTTCACGAACAACGCGGAGCAGACCTTCGAGTACTGCGTTACGCAGAACACGAACAGCCAGTACAGCCTTGAGATGAAGGATTCCTGGGGCGATTCGTGGACGAATGGTTCCTACATGGAGATTCGCGGTATTTACGAAAACATCTTCTTCAAGAACTTCATGGCCGACAAGGTGCGTGAGCAGTACTCGCTCTCTCTGTACTACCCCATCATGAAGACGTCTCAGTGGAAGATGACCACTGGTGCTGCTTCGGGCTGGACGCAGTACTCCTTCGGTGA
>ERZ780157.4106-NODE-4106-length-11373-cov-3.242711_pt1 | contig 11373 bp, 14 predicted proteins | sample MGYA00511169_ERZ780157 | MGnify/ENA primary metagenome ERZ780157 (study PRJEB29588, sample SAMEA1965149) | human gut metagenome | biome: human gut; feature: human-associated habitat; material: faeces | place: Denmark | collected 2008/2010 ... | reverse complement strand
CCGGATCAGAGAATTCAAAGTCCTCTGTGATAACCGATTACACTATAGGACCGCTGCTCACGACTTCTTCCCTCGATTATTTGAAACGAGAGCGAGTTGTGGACTCAAATGTGCTGGAATGGTGAAGGGGTGGTGTGAGAGAGAAGTATACTCTGAGAGAAAGATGTGGGTGTTGTCTGTTTGGCAGAATGCATGATGACTCTCGATATGAACTATGTGAAATCAGATCCATTATCAACGTGATGCATACATTTCACCTCTCGAAGGAAGAGGAATAGACTGCCATGACGCTCAAAACGCGTTCTCAACCCCAAATCCATATCATCCACTTCGATTCTACTCAACTCCGTCGTGTGAGCAAAGGATCGATCCATCTCAGAATTGTCTGTTCTCCTATCGAATGTCCGAAGAAAATGGAATCGCATGGTATCTGATGTACTCCATGTTGGTAGGATCCGGTGAATCCGGTGATGGGTAGTACAATCTGAAAAGTGCAACCCAGGACGTGATGGATGAATTCAGCAACGTCAGTATAGAAGAGTTTTCAGATAGCCTGTTGCGTCTCCGTCGTCTTTCCCGTTTTTGTCTGACACGTAGTGAATTGTCTGGATCAGTGTTTCCTGTACGGTCTATTCGATGAGAGAGAAGAATGCGTTATTCAGCTCTTTCAGTTGCTCGGAGAGCGCGATGTTGCCATCGCAGAAGCGCTGAAGGCTGCTAAATCGGCAAACGGGAGTGCCGACTCGAACTGTCTTCTGGGACTCTTCTGTTCCTTCCTTAACCAACACACTCTCAGCTCCACCGTTTCGGTCCGATTATCACTACTCTGTGATACGTAGACGTATTCAGAGATGAGTGAGATCAGCCAGTACTACGGCTACTCTTTCTTCAGCAATCCTCAGTGTTTGTCTCTCCTTGTTTGGATTTCCGCGTCCGTAACATACGTAGATGCCGGTGCTGCAAATGCTCGACACACTCCAGTTCTCCCTCCCTCTTCAGATTTCTCGCGCCAAGAAGGAGGAGGAAGAGCAGGAATCCAAGTCCATATTGTCGTAGTAGTTAATCTCAACTGTTTACGCTCTAGCATGGTTCTGGGAGGTCTGATGTCGTCGCTTGAACAGAGCGTGGATTACCTCGATTCCATGTTCGACGAGGCGCTCTCCGGCTCCTCGCTGAGAGAAACCTCCGTCGAAACGAGCTCCAACACGCCCTACACAATCGCATCCGAATCGAACCTGGAGCCCTTCTTGTGCGTTCCGCGCATCCTGTCGCTCGTGCTCTCCTCGCTGGAAGAGAACTGGGACTTCGACGCCTCGAAGGACCTCAAATACGACCTCAACCAGGTCCTGCCCGTGATCGAGTTCTACCGCCAGAAGAACCACATTCCCGCGAACGTCCCGACCGCCATGGGACTGAGCATTCTCCGCTACGTCCTCGAGAACATGCGCGAGTCCTTCCTCCCGGTGGACCACTACAGCGCCTGGCTGCACGTCGCACTGCTCTTCGACATCTCCCTCCAAACGCGTCTCCTCCAGAGTCTCCTGCGCGACCTGCCGCTGCTCGCCAAGATCATTCTGGACCGCATCGTCACCGTCCTCTCGCAACTCCTCCTCGCCTGTGGGGCCCCCCATTTTCGCGTGACGCGTAGACCCCGCGGACCAAGCTGCCCCCATCCGCCACGCTATCGTGCAGTTTCTGACTCCCGCGCTGCTGAAGCTGGACCACCTGCCCACGGAAGGCGAAAAGAAGGCGTCCGAGGCGTTGATCGAGATCATCGTGTGCTATCCCGCGGAAGTACTGCAGGAGGTGCGACGCGAGATCGAGTCTGCCAACGCCATTCTGTCCGACAAAAAACGGAGGGTTTCGGGAATCCTCGATTTGGTGGGAGTGTCCGTGGACGTTGCCGACACGCAGAGTATGTCGTCGCGGCTGCTGAAACGCCTGTGGACGCAGTCGGTGGGCCTGTACTGCCAGTCCAAACACCAGCCGATTCCAGAATTCAGCCCGATTTCGCCCTATTGGAAACTGCTGGGATTTCAGCGCGAGACTCCTCTGACGGACTTCCGCGGCGGCGGCGTGCTGTCGCTCGTCCACCTCAACGCGTTCGTGTCGCGCTACCCCGCGTTCACGTTGATGGTGATGGGCACTGAGAGTGACGCAAAACGCGTGCCGCTGGCGATCGCGTGTATCAACCTCTCCATTATGCTGGTGAAGGAGGTGGGTCTGTTCAACTGCGACGCGGCGGCAGACGTCACGAAGCTCTCGCAGTTGCCCATCTGGCGATTCGCCAGCGTTCCCGACTCCTTGGACGAAGTGAGAAGAAGAAGCCAAGCCTGAAGTTTAGTTGTTCTGCAGTGTGGCGGTGGCGACCTTCTCGCAGTTCAATTCCACGGAGCCCTGCTTCCTCCAATTCACTCCCCTTCTCCAACGCGTCTCCGCAGCCGTCCAGCGCACGCTCGCCTCCACGACCACCACGGCGGAATTCCAGTCGGTGCTGCAACGCAACATCACCGTGCATGAGTTGCTTCGGGATACGCTGGTGAGTGAAACGTCCGTGTTACAGAGAAGTGAAACGTCCGTTTTGAACGCAAGTGAAACGCCCACTTCACAGAAGGTTGACGAAGAAACCGTGCAGAAGGTGCTGACGCACTTCGCGCACTACAAACCCGATCACACGCCACAGCTCGTGTTTCGCTCCACAGCGCAGTCCACGCTGTCGCGACTGTTGGACGATTCCCGCGGGAGGAGCGATACGGTCCTAATTGTTGTCTCGATGGGGGGTTCTGTGTTTGGGTGCTTCAACGAGGAGCCGTGGCACTACTCGAGCTCGTTCTATGGGACGGGTGCGAGTGAGGTGTTCAAGGTGGAGGACGGCGTTGTGAAGGCGTTTGGGCGAAGCAAGGTGAATTCGTTCTTCCGATTGTCGACGGAGACGCAGCTGATCGTTGGAGGCGGGAATCGTCACGCCATCTATCTGGATGCGTTTCTGAAGCATGGCGCCAGCGGGGAGTGTCTGACGTACAAGTCGCCGCCTCTGGCAGAATTGAGTGAGTTTGAGTGCGCTGTCGTGGAGTTGTGGAGCTTTTCGTGAATTTCGCTAGTAGTGCTTAACGTTTTGTGTAATTACTGTTTGTTTGACAACGGAGTCGCATTGTTTTCTTCTTTCTTCTCTTCCTCGGCCTCGTCCTTGTCCCAAAGGGATTTAAAGCAGATCTATTGTCGTAGGATCGCTGCACTATGTCTGCTAACGGAGATAGATGGCGACAACGCAGCTGACTTCTCTCTCCAAGCTAATTGACATTCCGATCGAAAGCCACTACGATGAATCCTACATCATTCGGCTAGGTAGCGAAGGCGCGGTTTTGCTGAGATCTAGCTTCAATGAGTCTGCACGAGCTCTTGGAGGAGCCAGCGCGACTGGAAATGAAGGCGAACTCGCTGGAACGAGAGATCCAGACAAAGGCTATCGAACAGAACGAGGTCTTTGAGAAGGCGCAGAGCTGTTTTTCGGACGTGTTGAAGAAGGTCTTGGTTGCTCGTCGCCGTGATTGGATTAGATCAACGCGTTGCAGAGCTCCGTATCGACTGCCTGCGAGTACATTCCGACCGTGAAATACTCCTGCACGTCCTTCTCGAAGGAGGTCGAGGAAACCTACACAAAGTACAACCAGAGCAAGAAGGCGCTCAAGTATCACTCTCAAGTCGGTGCTCTGTGCGTGATTCACGAGTAGCTGCTCGAGCTGTTGGAGATGCCGCAGCTGATGGACACGTGTATTCGCAACAACCTCCACGAGGAGGGATTAGTCCTTCTGCGCCACTCCAACGCCCTCTTCTGCGAGCACTTGTTGTCCTTTACTCTTCCCTTAACGCCTAGCCCTAATTCCACGCCCTCCGACGTTCATCAGGAATCCGTGCATTCCGGAGACAGCATCATCCTGAGCATCTTCAGAGAAATGGTGTCCGTGGCAGAGCAGCAGGAGTCGCTCCTCGTTCGTGAGCTGGAGACGGACATCTCGACATCGCGCTGCATTCAAATCGTGAACTACCTCGTCCAGAACTACGCTCTTCGGTTCAACGCGAAGCCGACGGACGAGTCGCAGCCGCCCTCCATCGACTCCCTCACGGACGAGCAGGTGACAGAAATCAAGACGAATTTCCTCAAAGCGCGCGACCGTTTTTTCCAGGTTTTTGTCACTCTCGGGAATGAGCAGTAGAAGAAAATCGCGGTTCTGACGGAGTACGACCACGGCGAGTTCCTGAAGGGGTACATCGCCGTGTTCAAAGAAAAGTGCACGAATGTGATTACCCAATATCAGGCCGTTTTCGGGAATGCAATGGAAGGTACCGATTTTTGTTCCGCTTCAGTGTAGGCTTCTTCCACAACTACCTCATGCAGGAAGTCACCAATTTCGTGGACACTTTCGGCAAGCACATTAATCAGGTGATTTCGGGCTCCATCATGGCGTCCTTGTTCCGTGACGTGGTGTACATGTGCGACGGTCTGAGCATTCTCCATTGCAACATTTACCACCTGGTGCACCCGATCATGGTGAGCGGCGTGAATCACATGATGATCGGGTATTGGAGCGTCGTGGCGGACACCTTCAACGAGCAGTTGAATTCGTCATTGTTCTGGATGAAATCGGTGTACTCGCAGAACGGATTCAAACTGAAGAGCAAGGATACGTTCCTGTTGTACCGAAACGAATCCAGCGAAGGAAACGCCCTTCTGCCGTCATATCTGATGGAGGTTCCGATTCTAGCCAAGGTGGTGAACGACTTCGTGTCGACGTTCAACGAGTTGCGGTTCGTGGCGATCAAGGGCGAGGCGAAGAGTATTGTGAGTGGATTGACGGAGTGTCTGACGAACATGGCGCGGGGGATTGTGAAGGCGAAGGAGCTGGTGGCGCAGGTGCGGGAAGAAGGAGGGTTTGAGGAGTAGATTATGGTGCCGAAGACGCGAAATGAGACGATTCTGTCGAATCAGGACCATTACGAGGTGATCGTGGTGCAGTTCGTGAACACGATTCTACCGCTGTTGCAGATCTACCTGCAGAAGCTGTTCGACTCCAAGGAGGTGATGATCGATGAGGTGAGCGAGGTGGTTGAGAGTGATGGATAGAAGGCGGTGGTTCAAGTGTTGATAGATGGACATGTGTACTCTTGTGTTTCTTCCAAACACCCCATTTCACACACTCGTTCAGGTGATTCAGCAACTCTTCTCGCGTCACGTACAACACACTGTGACACTCGGGACACGTCCACTTGATCGTGACTCCCGTGCTGATCAAGTCCGGGTAACGGTCGATCGTCGCGTTCTGGATCTCGCTCCGCATCGACCCGAACCACACCCACGGCGAGATCTGCACACCACGTCGCTCGAAGTGCTCCAACGACGACAGATCGTCCGCCACGCCCAGGCGCGCCGAGTAATCGTCTTCGTCCACTCTCTCCTCCTGCAACGTTCTCCCTTCCAGGGCCTTGATCGCGTTTTCGTGCCGTTTTTTGTCCTTCCGGATCGTCTCGATCAATTCATCACATGACGGAATTAGTCCCTATTTCCTCACACCCATCTCCCATGTCTACAAACAGCGCCTTCGCCTTGCTCGCCGACACATCCTCCACCGAATACGGCAGCGTTTTCTTCAGGAAGTCCGTCAGGTTCTCGATCACTCGCGACGCCTCGCAGTCCTCGTAACTCTCCTTCACCGTCCTCATCGCTCGCTTCACTTCCTCGGGGAGTTTCATCGGTGTGGTCTCTGTAGGGAGTTTCACTGGTGTGTTCTCTTCAGACAGTTTCACTGACCCACTCTCCCCAGGGAGTTTCACTGACCCACTCTCCCCAGGGAGTTTCACTGACTCACAGAACTGCTTGACATCGCTGGGTTGCATGGTGGCGGCGTGCGTCGTCGGCAGCGACGCCAAACGGTGGTCAATGAAGCAAGACAACTGAACGCGGATGTGTTGCGACTTCTCGACGAAACTCAAGACTTCGGACAAGGACACGTTCCCGAAGAATCGAATGTACAGCCACTTGTCGACCAAAATCGACCCTTTTTCGTCCACGTCGATTTCTCTATGACTCACAAGCCTTGTTCTCCGTCACTTGGCGAGAAGAAGAAGCGAGGGCAACAGGGGCAACACACTTGCGTTGGTCAAATACGACTTCTTCGTGTCGAGAATCTACGAATGAAACTCCCGGCGTTTCGTCACCTTTTCGTACACGAGCACGCTGTATTGGAGAGGGTACTCGCACTTCTACAACTCACGCCACACACCAGAGGACACTTCGTCCAGGTTGTTCCCATAATACCCAATAATCCCGCTATTCCATAAATCAGTCCTATTTCAGCATACCTCGTGGGATAGAGGAAGACATCCGACGCGCCCTCTCCGTTCACCAGAAACGTCCACTCGTTCGCCGGACGCATTCCATTGCTACTCGTAACTCTCACTCACAACCCCCACGTTCGGTTCGCGATGGCGATGTTCGGGTAGAACACCATTCCCAACAAGAACGCCAGCAGCAAGTCACAGTCATTGCGAGAGCCCGTGTTCAGCAGACGCGACAGGTCGTGCACGTTGAGCTGGCGGTTGGAGCCCGTGGCGTAGTCCTCCTCGTCCTCCGACTCCACCGTGTCCATCTCGCCGCCTTCAGCGCTGGACAGCGTGGACGTGATCGCTTTGGTCTCCGCTTCTCTCTGCACCTTGTCGTTGTATGACACGTCCAGAATCTCGATGCGTCGTCTCTTCTGCTGGTCGTGCCGCTTCGACTCGCGCCTCCTTCTCTCCTCCACCGTCTCTCTACGCCTCAACACACACTCTCGACCCCACTGCCGAATCAGCTTCGACGACGACGACGTCACCAGATGCGCCGACTCGAGAATCACCAGGAGTTGCGAGAAGATGTGAAGACAGTTCGAGCAGTTGGCTTGCGACAACATGCGGTTGCGACACCACTTCGACGTGTGGTCCGACTTGCTTTTGGAATGGATGAAATCGACCATAATCGCGAGATTCCCCAACACGTCGCCGAACGGGTTGTCGTACTTGTGTCGGTTGTTCACCTCGATCGACGACTGCGCCGACCGGTTCAAAAACAGCGACTATTTGTGGCATGGGAAGAAGAGAGCTACCTGGAACGACAGAGTGGCGCAAAGAAGCGAGCCCAGGAAGGGCTGTTTCAGAAAGGACACGAGAACCAGGAAGTACCCTTGCGACACGGATAGGGGCAGCGACGACAATAAGTACCCTAATGACGTGATGGAATAGGGACGTGCCCCGCCAAGCGCTCTGTAGTTCAGCAGGCGTCGAACGGATTGGCGAATGGCTGCTTCGGACGGGACGTCGAGCAGTGGGTACTCCTGCAGCGAGCGAATGGAGGGCGGCACGATGCGCAGCGAGGACAGAAGCGCCACCAGCAGCACGGAGTCGTCGATGCAGCCTCGCAGAATCTCAGGCAGCTGGTACTCCGTCATTTCGTAGAAGTCGTCCTCGCTGTACAGCCGGTAACACTCGCCGGGACCCGTGCGTCCCGCTCGTCCTGCTCGCTGCCGCGCGTTGGCGCGCGAGATGAAGAACTCGTGGAGTTGCACGGTGTTGGAGTTGTTCAGCGTCGGCTCGCTCAGCTCCTTGCTCTGTCCCTCAAAGCGCACCACAACACGCACCTTCCCACTGTCGATCACGTAGCGCACGTTGGGGATGGTGATGGAGGTCTCTGCGATGTTCGTCGAGATGATGCACTTCCGCACGCCCTACGCTCGACACAGCTTCGCTCGCTTACGGGCGGCGTGGGGTTGAAGATGAGCTGTTGTTCGGACGCCTGCAGCGTGGAGTGGAGGCGGAGCAGCACCCAGCGGCCCGAGGAGGATGCGAACTAGGGGGGAGGGAGAACAAAACGGAGGTACGCCAGCGAGAGCGTTAATGAGGATGTTGATTTCGTGGAGACCGCTCACAAAGACCAACACATCGCCTCGTTCGTTCACGTCTGCATCGTTATCGTGAAACGGCGTGGAACTACCTAAACTGCTGTCGATTTCGCGGAGGATTTGGATGTAGGGCGCGGGGTCGAGATCTTGGGATCCCACACCGAACGGATTCTCACGCTCCTCGCGCGGGCCTCGATGTCTCCTCCCCGTCAACGACTCCTCCACGGGGTAATAATGAACTGGGATTGAATGAATGAGATAGGATTACTCGTCACGGGATACGTTCTTCCAGGCACCTGGATCACGTTCACGCGCAACTTGTCGTTGCTGCCTTCGCACAACGGCTTCTCGAAGAAGTCGATGTACTGCTGCGAATTCATGGTGGCGGACATAATCACGATGCGGAAGTCGTTTCTCTGCGTCGCAATGATCTTCAGCATGCCCAGCAGGATATCGGTGGAAATGTGACGCTCGTGCACTTCATCCATAATCACGCACGAATATTGCTTCAAACTGCACATCACATCTCCACTTAAGACTTACAGAGCGTCCGACTGCAGCTGCTTGATCAGAATGCCCTCCGTCACGAACTTCAACTTGGTTCCGCGGCCGCTCGAGTCAAATCGGATTTGGTAGCCAATCTACGATTAATGGGATAATAGAAACGCACGTCGTCCGTCCCCTCGCAGTACATCTCCTTCGCCACACGCTCGCTCAGACTGATTGTGGATAATCGGCGTGGCTGCGTGCAGACGATGTGCTTCCATCCGGCGGAAATGAGATACTGAGGAACCTGAGTGCTCTTGCCGCAACCCGTGTCTCCGATGATGATGGTAACCATATTGTCGTTCACAGAACGGACGATGTTCTCCCTCTCGCGAAAAATGGGGAGGTTTCGCTTGGTTTCGTTCATCTAGACTGAAAGCACACTCTGAAGGACTACTTGATAAACAGCATTCAATTCCTGGGTCGATTTGTAATTGATAAACGCGTACAAGCCCAATCGAAATCCCTGAAGAAAATCAGCTGGCAATCGAACATTCTCCTTCACCAACGCGTCAACAATAGGAAGAGTGAAGTTATAGCTCTGGATTCGCTCTTCCATCTACAAGGTAACGACTGGGAGATACCACGGCCCACTTTTGCACTCCCCATCCTAAGGTATCCCTTGATGAATTTCTTAAGGAAATCTACATCACCACCCGATTCAACGCACATACCCTCAAATTGTGACTGACTGTTGCTCGACGAGTACAGGAAACGACGGTTTGTGTGAAAACAGCCACATAGTTGGAACAGCCACTCCTTCTGCTCCTCCCATAAGTCCCAAAACGCGTCTTCCTTTATCATTTAGAGGACAGACGGGAAGGAGTGAAAGACAAAGGAGATTATGGGATTCAGGCGAAGTGGGCTAGATTGGATTGGATTACACTACTGTGGATGTGACAACGATTCTGAGGGAGATACGACCTACATAAGGGATTCTGCTGTAACTCCTTCATTGAGTTGTGTATGAATTGGAAGTATCATCCACACTTCGACAGCCCTTGTTCTCGTCGTTATGGGAGATCCCACAGATCCCCACTTTTGCATTCCAGGCACAGACTAACACTCTCACTTTTCAATGAGCACAAAGCCTGTAGCGTCCTCTCTCCCTTCGTTACCCCTAGATAGCAAAGAGAAAGAAACCAATTCCTTGCCGCTTCTGGTTGCAAGGCAATTGTCGCTACGGTGACGATTGTGAGTACATGCACTCCATGACGGCACCGACTGTAGTGACATGCATTTTCCGTTAGTCGCGTAGAATGCTCCTGAAGCGAAATCAGCGACCACGCCCGAGAAAGAGGCGCCTCAGCAGCCAACCGTGGTCACGCTAGACTATGCCATCAATCCATTGCTATTCGGCAACGGAGTCGTCTCCTTCAACACAAATCACGGTCTTCTCTTTGGTGCCTTGCTTCCCGAGGACTTCTTTGAGAAGTGCGTTCCTCGCTCACGTATAATTGCTAGGGAGGAGACGAACTTCATCAAGTACGTGTGCCGCGATCTCCAAATCCTCCTCAAGATGCCGTTCAACCACTTCCTCAGCCATCTCCTCTGTGACCCGAGATTGAAGGAGACCATCCAGACCTTCTTCCTGTACGCGCCTCGCGTGTACGACAAGAAACGTTCCGATTTGAGTTGCGTGTGACGCGTAGTGCCGACAACTCCCTCCATTCCCGTCTACTCCCTCCTTCTCCATGTGTACTACCGCATCGTCACCGACAAGGAGGGTCAGGACGAGTTCGCGAAGGCAATTCCTCCCTTCGGCGGATTAGGCAGTGATTACTGGGACGTCGTGTTTAAGGAGAAATTGCTGAGTCCAGAAGTGATAGTGGACTGGAGCGCACTTCTGGGCGTGAAAAACCGCGGTGTGGTGGATCTGATGCTGGACAAGATTGAGGAGAAGCGACCCTCCTTCCACGACGAAATGATCGGATTCTTCGTGAACGCTGGAAAGAAGCTGGAAGAAATGGCGAAACGGCTGTTGGACAAGAACGAGAAGGATCCGCGGGAATCCGAGTATGTCGCCTTCATATCGGATATCATCTCGAATTTCATGATGATTCTTCAGTGTGTGCCGCGCACGGTGTACTGCATGTTCGATTCCGTGCAATCGCTTCTCTATCACTCCGATTTGAAGCACATCCTCATCGCTTCGTACGCTGCTTGCAAGGATTATCCCGAAGTGCAAAACAGTGGGTTCTGTGGAGATTCGTGATCATTAGTGATTGTGAGCTGCTATGACCTGATGGCCGAGAAGATGATCTTCTGCTACGCAGATCCTTCCCTCCAGCCCACCATTCCTTCGCTGCATGACGGCATGTGTGCATTCCGGGTGTAATGTCCAGACTCGCTCCAGTCCACGTTCTTCACCTATCTTCGCTCTACCTTGGACGAAAAGGACTCTCTGGACTGGGCCTTCCTCCACCACTTCGTCGTTTCGCGATTGGAGCGACTGCCTTCCTGGGATGAGACGCAGCGCGCGTATTTCGTGGAGCTGTTATCCGTACGGTGCAAATGGGCGTGATAAGAAGTAGCAGAAGGAAGCCGATTTCGACGAGACGCTGAAGAAGCTCACCATTCAGAAGGAGAGATCGAAGGTGCAGCACCAGCCCATTTCGCAACAGAAATTCGCTGTTGATATGGTAGCCGTCACGCAAAACAACTCAACTCTAGTTGACCGAAATGTTCCCGAATTTCGGAAAGGCGTTCATCGAAGCGATCTGCCAGTACTACCACCTGCAGAAGCTCGACGACGCGAAGTTGGAGTCGGAGCTCCAGCGAGTGGTCGGAATCGTGCTGAACAACCAACTCCCGCAGGAATTGTCAATTCTGAACAAGAAGGCGAAGACGGTTCGCGAGCTCTATGTACGCTCAGTGGATGCTGCTGAATATTAGAAGT
>ERZ780157.4103-NODE-4103-length-11385-cov-2.768844_pt1 | contig 11385 bp, 9 predicted proteins | sample MGYA00511169_ERZ780157 | MGnify/ENA primary metagenome ERZ780157 (study PRJEB29588, sample SAMEA1965149) | human gut metagenome | biome: human gut; feature: human-associated habitat; material: faeces | place: Denmark | collected 2008/2010 ... | reverse complement strand
CCGTAAGCTTGCGAAACCAGCTCCCCGCCGCGGTTCAGCCGGACTGCACATACTCCCGCTCCTCCGTCCGGAATCAGGCATCTTCTCGGGCAGAGCAGACATCTTGTTTTGGAATCTTCCTCTTTTTCCCACCATTTGGCGGCATGAACTTTCAACTGCATCATATTCCTCTGTCAAACTCTATTTCTGTTCTTTTTCCTCGGGCTGGCGTTCCGCTTCGTAACGCCGCCGCATCGCCTCGCGTTTTCTGCCGGCGTCGAAATCTTCGTCGCTCATGTTCAGCAACGCAAACATGGCGGGCTGTTTCCCCGTGACGATGGCAAGTTCCACACCGGAGCCGTATTTCAGGACATAGCCCTCCGGATCAAGCTCGACCTCAACCGGATACAGGGTTGTGGCTGTCTGCTGTGCCGACTGAAGCGGAATATCGCCGATCCACTTGACCACGCCGGTGAAATTGCCGTATTGAAGCTTGTTGTAAACATCGCTGGTGACCCGCACCCGCTGTCCCGGCTTGACTTTGCGCACGACTCTGGCATCCACTCTGGCAATCGCGCGGATCCGGTTGCCGGAGGCGATCTTCGCGGCGACCTTGCCGCGCTCGACATACCATGTGTTCTTGCAGTCCAGCTCGACAAGACGACCTGTCGCGGGAGCCACGAGTTTGCATTCGTCGATCTGTTTTTGCAGAAATGCCAGTTCGGCTTTCTTGCCTTCCAGTTTGGCGGCGACCAGCCCGACGTCACGTTTCGCCTTTTCAATATACTGCTGTCCGAGCCCTTCGTCAACCCTTCTTGCATTTTCTTTCGCGCGGGCGAGTTCGGCTTCGCTGGCAATGGCTTCCAGTTCCGCTTTTTCAAATTCGATTTTGGAGATGGCGCTGACCAGTTGGAGCTTCTTGGAACGGTCAAGACGGTCACGTGCGCGTTCGACCTTTTCCTGACACTCTTTCAGATTCGTTTTGGAATACCAGAGCTCCTTCGGCAGAGGTTCTTTTTCGAGGATGCGCAGCTCCGCTTTTTTGACTTCGAGTTCTGCCGCCAGTTCTCTGACCGCCGCATCCGCCGTGATTGCAGCGGCTTCATAGGCGCGGGAGTCAAGTTCCGCAATCACTTCCCCCTCTTTGACGTCGTCGCCGGTCCGGAAGTTGAATTTCTTGACATGGGCGTCCACATGCCCCACGAGCTCGAAGGTGTGTTCGGGGATAATGACGCCGTCCGCATAGATGGTATCTTCGATCTCGAACAGGAACAGCGAGAGCAGCGCGGCGAGGATCGCCACGGCTCCCACGATTGTAAGGATGATGAATACCCTGATTTTCGCACGCAGATTTGAATTCCGGTTTCCGCTTTTAGACATGAATGATCTCCCGTATGGATCAGAGGTTTTTCAGATTGAGTTGGTGATCGCCGACAGCGAAAAGTTCACTGCCTTTGGTGGATTCTTTGAGCTGCATCGCATAAAGGTCGCGGTAGACGCCCTTCTCAAGAAGGAGATCCGCGTGTTTGCCTTTCTGCGCGATGACGCCGTCCTGAAGCACGACGATCATATCGGAGTTGCGCACGGTGGAAAGACGGTGCGCGATGATGATGGTCGTGCGCTTCTTCATGAGGGTGTCCAGCGCCTCCTGCACCGAGGCTTCGGAGACGGTGTCCAGTGCGGAGGTCGCTTCGTCCAGCACCAGGACACGCGGATTCTTGAGGATCGCGCGGGCGATGGCGATTCGCTGCTTCTGCCCGCCGGAGAGGCTTACGCCGTTTTCGCCGACCTCGGAATTGTAGCCTTTCGGGAGTTCCATGATGAACTCGTGCGCATTCGCCATTTTCGCGGCTTCGACGACCTGCGCGTGCATGGCGTGTTCACAGCCGTATTTGATGTTGTCTTCCACCGTTCCGCTGAAAAGGAACGATTCCTGAAGCACGATGCCGACATTCTGGCGGAGCGATTCCATACTCATGTCCCGCAAGTCCACGCCGTCGATTTCGATGCTGCCGGAGGTCACGTCGAAGAAACGCATCAGCAGGCTGGCGATTGTCGACTTGCCCGAACCGGACGGACCGACAAGCGCGACTTTGAGTCCCGGCTCCACTTCCAGGGTGAAATCCCGCAGAACCGGTTTATTCGGAGTGTAGCCGAAACTGACATTCGAGAATTTGAGCTTGCCTTTTGCGAATTCCAGTTCGCGCGGCGATTCTGATTCCTTGATCTCCGGAATGGAGTCGAACAGCACGCCGATGCGGTCGATGCTGGTCATGCCGTCGGAGATTGCGGAGGAGAGCCCGCTCAATTGATTCAGCGGACCGGTCAGCATCGTGAGATACGTGTAATACGCCACAAGGTCGCCGATGCTCATTTCTCCCTTGACTGTCATAAGCCCGCCCCAGCCGAGTGCGAGGATGATGCAGGTGATGTTGATGCCTTCGGCGATCATCCACGTGTAAACGCCTTTCATATTGAGGGAAAGCGAGGCGTCGAATGTGGGGCGGAGCATTTCCGCGAACTCGCGGCTTTCCGTTCGTTCCTTGCCGAAAGATTTGACGACTTTAATTCCGTTGATCGTTTCCGCAAGGCTTGCCGAAACTTCCGACATCCGTTCCCGGAGATTCATGGCGACTTTCTTCATGGAACGCCGGAAATAGGTGAAATTCAGGGTTTGAAGCGGCACGAGGATCAGGCAGATCAGCGAAAGTTTCGGGCTCATGGCGATCAGAGCGATGATGATGCAGGTGATCGTGAACAGGTGAATGACGAGGTTCACGAGAACTGTGCTGATCATGCCGTTGAGCATGGAAACGTCGGTCAGGATATTGGAGATCAGCTTGCCGGTGCGGTATTCCTGATAGAAACGCAGCGAGAGACTCTGGAGGTGCTTGAAAAGTTTCACCCGCACACCGAACAGAATCCGGTTTCCTGTGTAGTAAAACAGATAATGGCTGATGTAGAAAAAAATCTCGCGGAGGATGTAAATGACAAGGATTCCGCCGAGCAGGAGACACAACAGTCCGAGATTGGAACTGCCGAGAGCCCGGTCGATGATCAGTTTCAGAAACCACGGCATCGGCATACCCAGCGCCGTGAAGATTAAAAGACTTATGCCTGATACAACGCAAAGTCCCCAATACGGTTTGATGAAACCAAGTAATCTTGTCAAACCATTCATGAGCCCAAGACTTTATTTAGTTCCGTATTTCCTGCGATATGTGGCTTACTTTACAGCCCGCTCAAAGAAAAACAACCGTTTTTTTTGTTCCGGGGTATTCAAAATAACTTCTGGCATCATATTAACTGCTGGCAAGGAATGAGTTACAGAAAACAAGACCCCGGAATATTTTTTACACACTTTTTTTGAACAGGCTGTTCCGAGCATAAATCAGGCTGTGATTGCTCCAATGAAAATCAGGAGGATTGCGCAGATGATGACGAAAAGCCATTGTTGCAGTTTTGCGTGTTTGAACGGTTCTTTTTTGTCGTTTTCCATGATCCATTCTCCCTTCTTGAATTTGGAACTGTCAGTAAACATAATCTCCGGCTCTGTCATTGCAAGCACTGAAACAAGTTCTTTTTGAGAAAAATCCGGTTTTCTGCGGTATTCCGGCGCCTGCGGGCGGACTGTTTCATGTTTTCGGCGGAGAAAATCTTTCGCTTCCGTTGTTTCTTCTTTTGTTTTTTGTATGGAACTGCGTTTGCAATATGGCGGGGCGTGAGGTAGATTACGGAAATCGGGGGAACGATTGAATAAATGGGGGGAGAAGAAATGTGCAAAAAGTACCTGGGGCATCTGCCTGAACACGATCCGCTTTATAATTATCTCAAGTATGAAATTCAGCCTCAGATCAGTGGCTATTCCGGCCATCTGACCTATCGGGTCTTTGAATTGAACGCTTCCAATGACGTGTATCTTTATGAAGAAAAACACTGCGGCACGAAAGTGATCGGAAAATTTTTCCTGTCTGCACGAATCCGCGACCATGAGGTTGCGGCGCGACGGATGGAGCGGGAATATCATAATCTCTGCATGATGCGCGACTGCGGTTTTACCAGATGCCCCCATTATATCGCGCGTCCTCTCGGACGCAATCTTTCGCTGAACAGACTTCTGGTCGTGGAGTTTTGCGAAGGCGAACTGATGAGCAATGTCATTCTGCGCGCCATCCATACGGGGGATGATGCTCTGCTGTATTCCAAACTGACGGCACTGGCGTATTTTCTGTCCAGGTTCCACAACTGCACCGCGGGGGACGGCAGGGTTGATTTCAATGATGCCTGTTCGTATATGGACAGCCTGACCGGTCGCCTGTCGGCTTTGCACGGGATCAGCCGTGAGGAGACGGGGGAACTCTGTCGGCTGCGCGACCGCTGGCGGGAACAGCCGAAAATGTGGGAGGACCGTCAGGTATGGGTTCACGGCGACGCCACGCCGGATAACTTTCTGTTCGGCGACGGGCTTTGCGTGCGGACCTTCGATCTGGAGCGGACGCGCCGCGCGGACCGGCTGTTCGATACGGGCCGCATTGCCGGGGAACTGATGCATTTCTTCCTTCAGAATACCGGGAACAAGTATGCCGCGGAACCTTTCATCGGCCATTTCCTGTGGGAATATTCGTGCCATTTTCCCGACCGGGAGCAGACGTTCCGTTCCATTACGCGCAGAGTTCCGTTTTATATGGGAATCACGCTCCTGAGGATTGCCCGCAACGACTGGCTTTGCGCCGGATACAAGCGGCAGCTGGTTCAGGAAGCGAAACAATGCCTGAGGAGGTGGACAATATGATCAAAGGGCTGATTTTCGACATCAATGGAACCGTAACCGATATTCTGACGAATGAGGGATACGACGACATCTACCGGGTCATGGCGAATCTGCTGGATTATCAGGGAATCACTTTGAGTGCGGATGAAGTCCGGCGGCTCTATTTCGAGATCAATAAAAGGCAGCGCCGGTGCAGCGGCGAGGAATTTCCGGAGTTCGATGCCGCCGGAGTATTCAGAGAGATCATAGAGCTTTACGGTACGGACTACACTTTCTCCATGCCGAAGGAGAAACTTCAGGCATTGCCCGGATTTCTGGCGGAAGCTTACCGCGCGGCATCCCGTTTCAAACTGCAACTGTATCCGGACGTATTGAAAGTGCTTTCCGCACTGCGCGGGCACTACCGGATGGCGGCGCTTTCCGACGGGCAGAGCGTCTGGGCGATTCCCGAACTGCGTTCCGTCGGTCTGCTGGAGTATTTTGACCCGGTTCTTATTTCCAGCGATCTCGGTTACAGGAAACCGGACCCGCGCATGTTTGAAAAAACGCTGGATAAAATGAACCTGGCTCCATCGGAGGTGCTTTTCATCGGCAACGATATGTACCGCGATGTGTTCGGCGCGCATCATCTCGGCATTAAGACGGTTTTTTTCAAATCGAATCAGGGGGAACAGCGCAACATGGGCGCCGAGCCGGATTACATCATCTGCAATTTCCAAAATGGATACGTCGAAAGTACCACCGCCCAAGTCGTATACCAGAATCTTTTGGCTAATATCTTTATCCAAACCATAAGCCAATGCTGCCGCAGTAGGCTCATTGATGATTCTCAAAACTTCCAAACCTGCAATTTTACCCGCATCTTTCGTTGCCTGGCGCTGTGCATCGTTGAAATAAGCCGGAACGGTGATGACTGCTTCAGATACTTCCTGACCCAGATAATCTTCTGCCGTTTTCTTCATTTTCTGCAAAATCATGGCAGAAATTTCCTGTGGGGAATACTGACGATTGTCGATCACTACCCGGGGAGTATTGTTGTCACCTCTCACCACTTCATAAGCTACTCGTTTGATTTCGTTCTGTACCTGATCGAAACTTTCACCCATGAAACGTTTGATCGAGTATATCGTTTTTTTCGGATTGGTGATAGCCTGACGTTTGGCCGGATCACCTACTTTCCGTTCGCCGTTGTCTACAAAAGCTACAATTGAAGGGGTAGTACGCCGACCTTCACTGTTTGGTATTACTACCGGTTCGTTACCTTCCATTACAGCAACGCATGAGTTGGTAGTTCCTAAGTCAATTCCTATAATCTTTCCCATAATGTTAATGTATTTTATTTACTTACTTACTATTCGTTTTTACCTATTATTCGTTTTCGGTGTGTCTGAGGTTTTGATTCAAACACATTTATTTTTTATCAAATGGCATGCCAGTGCTTTTCTCCGGATTATTTTTGTAAAAATGGCGGTTTTTTTATAAAAATGGTGAAGGGGTATGGCAGGAAAAACTGTCAGAACGGCAGTTGCCGGCCCGGTAAATCTGTTACATAAACAAAAAAGTAGTATTTATACCCAACTTCGGCTATTAGAAATAACTTATTTTTGTAAGTTGTAAATAGTAATAAAGTGAAGACACTAGAAATGACTGATTATGTACTTGAATCCCGATGTTGTGGGACAAAGTTTGCAGATGAAAAATGGGAGTTGGATTGCCCGAATCGGGATGGCGCAGCTTTGATTTTTGCCAACTATGCAAAGAAACAACTGGAGGTGAAAGAAAATCTTCCGGGATTGTATAAATATTCCGATTGGTTACCTGTTTGTCGGACACTGGACGGTTCCGGAGCGCCTGTCACATACAAAAGTGAAGGGCTGGCCGGCGAATTGGGATTGTCGGATTTGTATATCACTTTTAACGGGTATTGGCCTGAAAAGGGGGCTCTGATGAGGACAGGGGCTTTCAAGGAATGTGAGGCTTATGCGGTTTGTGCCCGGATCAATGACTTGAACGATAAAGTGATGGTGGTGGCTTCGGCCGGTAATACCGCTCGGGCTTTTGCACGGGTTTGTTCCGAAAATAATATTCCTTTGTTACTATGTATTCCGCAGGATTGTATCGATGCCATGTGGTCGGCTAAACCGTTGAATCCTTGTGTGAAATTGGTCGCTACCGAAAGAGGAAGCGATTATTTCGATGCTATTTACCTGTCGAATATTATTTGTGAATTAGATAAGTTTTATCCGGAAGGAGGAGCGAAAAACGTTGCCCGGCGCGATGGAATGGGGACGACAGTACTTTCTGCCGTTACCACGATCGGACGGATTCCGGATTATTATTTTCAGGCTGTCGGAAGCGGAACAGGGGCGATCGCTGCCTGGGAGGCAAACAAACGGTTTATCGTAGATGGTCGTTACGGAAATAACCTGATGAAATTGATGGTGTCACAAAATATTCCGTTTACTCCGATGTATGATGCCTGGAAGGCCGGATCGCGGGCTCTTTTGCCGGTTGACGATACGGTTGCCCGTAAGCAGGCAGAAGAAATATGTGCTAAAGTACTTTCTAACCGTAAACCTCCTTATTCGTTGAAAGGAGGATTGTTCGACGCGCTTACCGAAACCGGCGGAGATATGTTTGCCATATCGAATGAAGAGGCGATGGAAGGTATGGTCTTGTTCGAACGCACTGAAGGGATCGATATCGAACCGGCCGCAGGAGTTGCAGTGGCTTCCCTGAAGCAAGCCATTCGTACCGGAGCTGTCGAAACCGATGCTGTGATTATGCTGAATATTACAGGCGGAGGTATCGCAAAATTTAAAAAAGAAAATAAAGTGGTTTATAAACAGCCCGATTGTGTCTTTGCACTCGATACAGATCCCGATACAATTAAAGAAACTGTGATGGAATTGTTTATTTGATCCTGCCGGAGGAGAAAACCGATTAAAGTTTTTTCCCTTAAACAGGATCGTGGTAGAATGGAATAGGTTTATAAAGTCCGTAAAGTGCCCTGGCACCTGTGGGGCTTCTTTTTAGTTGCAGAGGTTCGGAGAGTTACTGTGGTTTTAGAGGTTAAGTCTAACTGCTGTAACTTTTCGAACCTCTGTAATGATTTAAATGTCGATCTTTTTTCTGGCCAACTTTGTAACCTCGTTATTGTACACTACAGGTATTGAATTTTGTTTTATCTTTGCTGCATAAATCATACATAGGTCATGAAACACAGGAATAATCTGAAACGATTTTTGTATTTGGATTTTTATTACTCGGTTTTGCGCCGGGATTGGCGGATTTCCACTTTTCTTTCCGATCTTGTTTTAAAAACAGTGGCTGTTGTCATTGTCTCGATCGATCGTTTTATTAAAGATGCTTCGATGATCTCAGCTTCTGCTTTAACATTTTATTCTACGCTTTCTTTTATTCCTGTCGTTGCCCTGATTTTAGCTATCGCCCGTGGATTCGGTGCTGCAAAGGCATTCGAAGATTGGCTCAAAGAGCAATCTTATACCAATCCCGATGTGATGCAATGGGTGATGAATATTGCGAATAAAGCCTTGGATAATACGCAGGGAGGTGTGATTGCAGGTTTTGGTATTGTTTTACTCCTCTGGTCGGTTATCCGGATGCTTTCCAGTACCGAACTGGCTATGAACCGGATTTGGGGGGTGAAGAAGGGACGGAGTCTGGTAAAAAAATTTACCGATTACATGTCGATTCTGTTTATCGCTCCGATCCTGGTCGTATTGATCAGTAGTATGAATGTTTTTATGATGGCTAATTTGCAGGAATATGCCATGGACGAAGGATTATTGAGTTATGCCAGTGCTGCTTTGAAAGCTATTCTGACTTTGATACCCTATATCTTGGTATGGTTTCTTTTCGTATTTCTTTATATGTTCATGCCCACTACACCTGTGAAATTCAAATATGCTTTGGTGGCCGGTATTGTTGCCGGTACTGTTTTTCAAATTGTACAATGGTTCTATTTGCGTTTCCAGATCGGTGTGAGCTCGTATAATGCGATTTATGGTGGATTGGCCGCTTTGCCTCTTTTATTGGTGTGGTTACAGTTGAGTTGGAGTATCGTTTTGTGGGGGACGGAGCTGTGTTATATTATGCGCAACCGCCATTTCTTGTACCGGAATGCAATGAATGCGGATAATAAATGGGTGGATAACGTTGAAGTGACGTTGCGGATGTTGCGATATATTTCCGATTTGTATATTCATGGACAAGGAAGTCCTACGCTGGCTATGGTTTGTAAAAGACTCCGAATGAGTTCCAGTAAAGTCAGAGTAATCCTACAGGAATTGGTAGATCATAAAATCCTGGTCGAAGTAAAAGAAGACGATGATGTTTCTTATTTCCCGGCAGTGGATTTTCATCGTCTTTCTGTGGCGGATATTATTAATCGCTTATCTCATTTGGATCAGAATAAAGGTGAAGAATGGAAAGTCAGATTGGTTGGGGCAGTCAGACAGGAATTCGGTCAGGATACCTTTGCTTGAGCCTGATTTGCTCTCCTGAGCGAATGCTATTTTTTTCGGTCTGTTTGGTACTTATATTTTTTTTGAGTAATTTGGCTCAAAATTTAGAAATATGAGAAGAAAGATAGAGTTAGAGTACATTTTTTCGTCTTCTGTAAAAGTCTTGTTTTCTCGTTTAAGTACCCCTGCCGGTTTATCGGAATGGTTTGCAGATGACGTATTCCAAAAAGGTAATCAGTTTATTTTTATATGGAATGGTAGTGAGCAGCCGGCTACGCTCGTAGAATTGAAAAGTAATGCCGTGGTGAGGTTTCGGTGGGATGATGCAGAAGAGGAAGATGAATATTTTGAATTTAATATACATGTGGAGCCCTTGACCGGAGATGTAGCGCTGATTATTACCGATTTTGCCGATGAAGACGAAGTCAACGATACGATAGAGTTATGGAATAAACAAATGGATATCCTGCACCGGAACCTGGGGGCTTGATCTATACGGTTTTTGATGACCAGAGAGAGAGTATTGTAAACAAAAAAACGTACCTTTGTACCTGTTTTGAAGATTTTGATAATGTACAGGTTACTTATTGGCAAATGAAGAAACTACATATATTTATGCTCAAAAGCTTTATCGGGCCTTTTGTAGCTACTTTTTTCATCAGTATGTTCGTCTTGATTATGCAGTTTCTTTGGCGTATGATAGACGAAATCGTAGGAAAAGGATTAGAGTTTACGGTAATTGCCGAGTTATTGATTTATGTAGCGACCACTTTGGTACCCATGGCATTGCCGTTGGCAGTATTGCTTTCATCGATCATGACCTTCGGAAGTTTGGGAGAAAATTATGAGTTGATCGCCTTAAAATCAGCAGGTATTTCTCTCTACCGGATTATGAAACCTTTGATTATCCTGATTATATGCCTCACAGTATTCGCTTTTGTCTTTTCGAACAATATCCTTCCGGTGGCGAACCTTAAATTTTATAGCCTGCTTTACGATATCCGGAAACAAAAACCGGAGATGTCGTTTAAAGAAGGGATCTTTACGAACGATTTGGAAGGATATAGTATTAAAATCGATAAGATCAATAAAGAAACCGGCATGATGTATAACATGCTGATATACGAACATAAGGACGGTTCCGGGAATTATGATGTTACCAAAGCCGATTCCGGGATGATGATCAGTGATGCAAAAAGTAATCTGATGGAACTGGTCTTGTATAATGGCCATTCTTATACAGATGAGGGAATGAAGAATCCCGGTTCCCGTAAAACATTTCCTTTCAGAAGATTAAAGTTCGATAAGGAAACCGTATTGATCGAATTGCCGGGAACTGACCTGAAACGAAGCGACGAAGACGGATTTCGTTCTTATTCGATGATGCTGAATCTCAAACAATTGAGTCATTCGATCGATTCGGCACGAGCTGCATTGAAAGTGAGAAAAGCAGGAGATACGAAGAAATTATTGGCGAATAATTATCAAAGAAGCAAAAGTCCCAGTCCGCAACGGGATAGTATACTGGCCGATCAAAGCCGGGGAAAGTTCAGTGATCCCGACAGCCTTTTTACTGCTTTTGATATTGAAGAACAACGTCGGGCGGTCGATAATGCCCTGCAATATGCCAGAGAGGTAAAACAACGGAACCAGGACGATCTTCATTATTATGTGGCTCAGCAAGAGAATGTAATAAAGAGTCAATTGGAATGGCATCGTAAATTCACCTTATCTTTTGCCTGCTTTATTTTTTTCTTTATCGGTGCTCCTCTGGGGGCTATTATCCGGAAAGGGGGATTAGGAATGCCGGTGGTGGTTTCCGTGCTTTTGTTTATCATCTATTATATTATTTCGATGATGGGAGAAAGGTCGGCCAGGGAGGCTGTTATCTCTCCGGCCGGGATGTGGATTTCTGCCTTTATTCTGTTGCCTTTGGGAATTATACTGACTTATAAATCCGTGACCGATTCCGAGATGATGAATACAGAAGCTTACACAAGAGTCTTTAAGAAATTGATTGCCTTTATAAAAAAGAAGAAAAATGCCAAGTCATAAGTTGCGTATCGTCTATATGGGTACTCCCGATTTTGCTGTCCTGCCCTTGAAAAGAATTATAGAGGCTGGATTCCAGGTTGTAGGAGTCGTTAC
>ERZ780157.4100-NODE-4100-length-11394-cov-4.247817_pt1 | contig 11394 bp, 13 predicted proteins | sample MGYA00511169_ERZ780157 | MGnify/ENA primary metagenome ERZ780157 (study PRJEB29588, sample SAMEA1965149) | human gut metagenome | biome: human gut; feature: human-associated habitat; material: faeces | place: Denmark | collected 2008/2010 ... | reverse complement strand
TCTCTGCCTCTGCTGCTGCATTGTTCCTGTTCTCCAGTTCCGCAAGCACCGCATCGACAATGTCCTTTGTGGCTGTTCCTTTGATGCTCTCCGGAACATGGTTGTATTTTTCAAAATAATCTGATGCACACGCTGCGACTGCTGCCTTTTCATCAATCAAAACGTCGAAATACTCTGCCAGTTCTGCACCGCTGAACCACTTTTCTTTCGCCATGAAAGACTTGATTTTGTCTCTCGTCACACCCTCTTTCAAGTGTTCCTCGTAAACGTCGAGAATTGAATCCTCGCATAAATCAAGTTGTTTGATGACCTCTTTGAAATCGTCTGCGTTGCCCCATGCCATACATAAAGGCTTGTGAATCATCGCCTGTGCTCCTGTCGCAAAATGCAGTTCATCACATGCGAACATGATGACAGATGCGATTGACGCAGCCATTCCATCAACATATCCGACTTTGTGTCCGGAGTATCGTTTCAACTGGTTATAGATTGCCAGTCCTGCGAATACATCACCGCCACCGGAATTGAAATAGATGTCGATGTCCTCATATCCATCCAACTGGTTGAGGAAATCTGCGATGTCCTGCGGGCATCTGTCCTCCTCGAACCACATGGATTCCCATGTTGCTGATACAATGTCACCGTAGAAATACAAGGAACATCTGCTCTGTTCCTCGTCCTGTTCCAAATCCAAATAGCCGACATTTTCAACTTTTCCGCTGCGTTTATTCTTTTTTGTGAAATCAAAACGTCTTTTCTTTGCCATGATTATTCACCTCCCTCCTGTTCTTCCTCGTCCTCTGCCTCGTCGGTTTCGTCCGGTTGTCCTGTTGTGTCCGGCTGCTCTGTGTCCGGCTCTGTTTCTTCCTCCGGTTGCTCCGGTTTTTCGGTCTCCTCTTGCTCGATTTGACCTTTCTGATATGCTGCTCCTGCCATTGTCAGCGGAACGATGCTGCCATTTGCAAGTAAAGTGTCGCCACCCTCTCCATCGGGGAGGTCAAGTTTGCGTCGTGCCTCATTCGGTTTCATGATTGAGCCACTGACACCGTTTTTCAGGTATTCCATTTGTGTCTTTGAATCTGTCCGGAAAAGAACTTTTTCATTGTATTTGTAATAAAAACCGTCATCCTGTTCCTCGTCCGTCAGCATTTTATAGTTGATTTCTTCCTCATACTGCTTGATGACGAACAGTTCTGTGTCAACGTAAAAAGACAACTGCTGCAACTCACTGTTCGCATAGGACGACTTTGAATAGTCGTTGATTTGATTCGGTTTCACACCGAACGCTGCTGCGATCTGCAATGCAGTGTATTTTTTCAATTCAAAGAACTGTGAATCTGACAATTTGATGTCGAGTGGTGTCAGTTTCATCCCTAACGGTACGGGAATGATTTTCCCTGTGTTCCTCGCTCCGCTGCCAAAATCCTCGAACGACTTCACAAGTGCCTCTTTCGCTTTATCATTCAACTCTCCCGTATATTCAAGCGTCGCTTTTGCTGTCAGTCCGCTCTCATATAGGCTGTTCATATATCTCTGTGACGCTGATGCTCCGGAAATCGTGTCACGGAGAATCTGCTGAACTGGTAAACCTGTCACACCGTCAAAACTGAATGATGTTTTAAAGTGCATGACCTCACTCGTGTCAAATACATACTGACTTCCGGATGTCGGGTCTGTGTAGACATACCACAAGCGTCCTTTTCCTGCGAATATGCCTGCATCATCCACAACAATCTGAACACAATTCGACTGCATCACCCACAGGTCAAGAATTTTGACCTCTCCTCCGTATTTCTTCCGGATGAATTTCTTTCTTATGTACACATAAGCGTTCCCGTAGTGATTGCGGTTGATTTCCACTGTGTTCCAAAATACCGTCGGTGTCATGAACGGGTTCGGTCTCTTGGTCAGCAGTCTCGACGTGTCCGTCTGTTCTGCCTCAATGATTCCTTTGTCCGTTCTCTGATAATATTTGATAGGCATTTTCGCAAGAGTTTCCGACAGCATCTTGAGACATGTGAAATATGTCACCTCTGATGTTGTCTTTCTCCTCCTGCTCAAACCCATGCTCTCAAGGAATGACGGTGAGTTGAGCGTCATCACCCCGCCTGTCAGTTCCGTTGAATCACTGACCTCCGGTGCAGTTTCACCTTTCCACCAGTTCATCAAACTGTTTGCTATTTTTCTAAATGGGTTCATTCTTTCTCACCGCCTTTCCCCATGTATTTCTCATACATTTCAAGCCATTCATTCACAACCTCATTTGTGTCCGGCTTGTACTCCTCTTTCATTGCTGCTTTCCATGCGTCGATGATTGCGTCAATCGGGTCGATTCTGTCCTCGTCGAGTGCCTTGTCGATTTTGATTTCACCGTAACTGTTCGAGATAGTCTTTGCGTTTGCAATCGACCACGTCAGCAGTTCATCAAACGGAACAACCTTGCCTTTTCCGACTTCTGTTCCCTCAATCACGACGTTTCCTGCTTTTATCTCCAGTCTGAAATCAACTGTTGCGTCATTGAGTTCCTTTGCTGTCTGTGTAATTGCCACAGAATCGAATCCCAGTGCCTCAAGGTCTGACAGGAACGCAGATGCGTTGTGTGGGTCATAACACACAAGTTGAGGTTTCAAATCATTCTGTTTGATTAAATCCTCAAGGTACTTGATGATGTACTTGTAATCTGTCTTTATTCCTCCCAGTGTCTCCGTGACTGTCACGAGACCTTTTGAAATCCATACATCATACGGAACTTTGTCCGTCTTGATATGCTCGTCCACTCTGCTCGCAGGTATGAATGAGTGAGTATGCACAAAATACTTTTTCACACCGTCAACCATGTACGGGATGACGATTGCGATTGATGTCAAGTCGCCTCCGGACGACAGGTCAACTCCGACATAGCATTTTGAGCCTCTGAAATCCTTGAGCGTTCGCAATGCTGCACATCGTTTCCAGTCTTTAATGTCCTTGATGTACAGTGCGTTTGACCACTGCATCCACATGTTTAACTGCTTAACGAGGAAATCTCGCAAATCCTCCCCGCCCATATCACGGGCAGTATTCGCAACCGGAACGAGATTCTCCAGTGCATCCTCGTCATATTCGAGAATCGGGTTTGCTTTTATCCAGTTCTCCTTTTTGTATAGGTCATCCGCTGTGTCCAACTGTGCTATATACACGAACTGACTGTCGTTCTCAAACACACCTTTTAGCAGATTGCAGCAATACTCATATAACTTGTAGCAAGGCGATTTCAAATCGAACCCCGCTGTCGTTATGACGGAGATCAGTGCGGATTTTAATTTCTTGATACCTCCCTCAAGCAGTTTGTACATCTGGTTTGTCTTGTGAGCGTGGTATTCGTCAACAATTCCCAAATATGCACGGTGTCCGTCCAGTGACTTGGTATCTCCGGATAATGCCTTGATTTCCGAATGTGTACAGAGACAATCTATCGTGTGATTATGCTCATGCACCTTGAACCACTCCGACAAATCCTCGTCGGAATTGATGAATTTTACAATTTCATCAAAAACAATGTTCGCTTGGTCTTGTTTTGTCGCAGTACAAAAGATTTTTCCGTATTTGTACCCGTCAAAATTGCCATAGTAACACGCTAAAATACCATTGATGAACGACTTTCCGTTCTGTCTGCCTAACTGTACATAGGACGTTCTGAACCGTCTGTGACCCTTTTCTTTTGTCCTCCACCCATTCAGAGACCCTAAAATGAAACACTGGAACGGGTACGCTGTCACATTTTCCTGTTCGTCACCCTCTGCGATTGTCAATTCTTCCGCAAAATTGATGATTTCCTCGGACTTTTCAACGTCGAAATAATATTTGTATGGTGCTGCTTTCGCTTTTTCGAGGTCGTCAAGATGCCTTTGACATGCCAGTCTGACATATTCACCTGCAATGATGACACCTGCAACGACATCAAGAGCGTATTGTGTGCAACGGTCGGTCACTGTTGCCCCTGCTGCCATTTATGAACTCGCATACTTGGCGAATTTGTTCTCCGGTTTTGTTTCCTTTGCTTTCGGAACTACCAACCGACACCGACTGCTGACCGTCATTCCGAAATCCGATGCCCCCTGCCGACATTGTTTCATGCAGCGGTCTTGTATAATCATGAGACGCTCCCTCTCACCGTTCACAACCTCCCGTGTTCCGACCTGTACACGTTCCTGTTCTCCTGTGTCCGGATTCTCTCGCATCTCATAGACCGGAACATCGACCATCAACGGAGTTTCTCTGATTTTGTCCGTTATCTCGATGTATTGGTCTTGTGCAATCAGTAATCTCGCCAGTGCATCACAATCCACGTTCGCAATGAGTTTGATTGCAAGCAGTTCTTTTGACAATTTCCGGAATTTCTTCTTTTGTTCCGGTGTCAAATATGCCGGAGGCTTGACTTTGTCGTTTGGGGCGACCACCTCCGCATTTTTTCTCGCCTCAATCTCTGCTTTTGTGAGGTGTTTTTTTCCTTTCATGACCACCAAATCGGTCGGTTGTCTCTGTCCTGCCATGCAGCATCAACCCCCTTTCCGTCCAGTGTTCACGAGTTTCGTGTCACATTCTGACACCTTTTCGTCACTCCCCTGTGTCTTGATTTTCTCGTGGGGAGTTTTCTCCAAAGAAAAGAGGGGGTGCGACTAAGAAACGGTCACATAAAACTTTTTCATATCCCCCTGCCTCTTTGAAATGGTAATCAATCAGCGACCTCAACTGTGTCTGTGTTGCTTTCATGCTTGCATTGCTCTGTTTATATAGTGCTGTGATTGTGTTGTGTGTCCGATGGCTCAAGGGTATCAAGTTCAATGGGTTCAACCTCTGCTCCCAGTCCTCCTCAAGTTCTATGATGTGGTGGATGGGGTCTGAATCTTTCAGTGTTATCAACTGGTGTTCAACATACAGAGCATATATATCCACATACTCATACACACTCATGATGACAGGTCTCAACTCCCGCCATTCCTTTGACAGATAGAACTCTGCTGCTCGTGGGTCTCTGCGTGTATTGTTATATGTCACATGCCTTGACTGCTGCCTTGCCTCGCACTGCTCGCACATGGTCAATGCCTGTGGGATAAGGCGACCGCATCCCTTACATGCTTTCAATAACACACTGCTCACTCCTCTCTGTCCATCGGTCTCCTGCTGCCTCTCATGCCTTTCAAGAGGCGGGCATACATCGCACATGATAGTGTCCTGCTGCCCGCATATAACAGGAGGGCAAACAGGCAAGAAAAAAGCGACTGCATCTCTGCAATCGCTCACTCAACTGTTCACGTTATCATATTAGCACGTTTATATTTGCTTTTGTTCACCCACTTTTTACCCCCGAAATCACCCTCATTTCACCCCGTTTTCACTCTCATTTCACTCCGATTTTGTCATTTTCGATTGCTTTTGCACCGAATAATTTGATTGAGAGACGTTCTGTCATTGATCTGCACCACTTTTTCGGTGAGTTCTTTCCGCATCCTGTCTCCCTCACAATATCCTCGTATGACTTGCCCTTGATATATACTGCCTCAAGTGCGTCGTACTTGTACCCCTCACCTGCTGCCTCTGCATCCTCTTTCAGCGATGCAAGAGCCTTTTTCATGTGCTCGAACAGAATGACCGTCTCTGCCTTACACTCTCTGATAGACTGGAGGAACGCTTTCTCTGCCGAAATGTTATATCTTGATACATCGTCAATCTGTGATACTTCCGAAATTGCATCCTTGATATATCGCTCTATTTCCCGATAATTCTCAAGATATACCTGTGTTTTCTGAATTGCTGTCATTTCTTTTTCTGTCTCCACGTCGTTTTCCTCCTTTTGACCTTTTCAGAGGCAATCCATAGACCTTTTGACCGTCTCTGTTCGTATATGACCCCGTCTGAATCCGTCCAGTGACAACCACTTTCGTTCCCTGCTTGAGATATTTTTCTGCGAACTCTCCATCTCGTCCAAACGCAACGCAGGAAATGAAATCCGCTGACTGCTGCCCGTCTTTTGCTCCTCTGCGGTCAACCGCAAGTGTGTATCGTGCGATCGCCATTTCCTCCTGTGAATTATTCCTCGGTGAATATCTGACATTCGGGTCTCTCGTGAGACGACCCATCAAAATGACCTTGTTCATCCGTTTTCCCTCTCTTTCTGCAAAATATACTCATTCTGTGCTTTCTGCAATTCCGTGATGCCCTTTTTGAACTGTGCATCATCTCCATTCATGCAGATTTCAAATAATTCCTCGTATCTGTCAATATTCTCGGTGATGAACGCTGCCTCTGTCTTTGAGCGTCTCTGCGTGAGGAACATTCCTTTGATTGTCTCTCTCATGGTCTCGCAGTTCTGTCTCTCCTCCTCCGTTTCCGGAGGAGTTTCTTTCAGCATCTTATCGACAACCCTGTCCACCGCATCCGCAATCTGTTCTTTCCATCCGGATGACGCTTTTTCATCAATGAGTTGTGACTGGATGTCCTCGAACGATGCTCCCGCTGCTACTCCCGTGATTCTGATGTCCTTTTTCCCTTTTGCTGCAATCAGAATCAAATCATCGTCATACGCTGCCATGTAATAGTCGAATTTTGCATTGAAATTCTCTTTCGGATTGATGATGACCTCCGGTTCACTGCTGCCCTCTGTCTGAATCATTACACCGATATATTTCTGACCTGTTCCCTTTGCCTCGATGAATAATGCTTTTAATTGCCCTTTTTTCACTTTCCTGTTCCTCCATTCAGCATCCTCTCGAATAACTGCTCATATAATGCCTTGTATGTGTTACGCTCCGTCTCAAGCCTCACAACGATCTCCGATGTCTCTCCTGCTGCCTCCTGTGGCTTTTCGGTTTTCTTTTCTTCTAACGACTGCTGCATCGCTTGAATTTTGTTGCGATAGTATTCAATTTCCTCCTGCTGTTTCTGAATCGTCTCATTGTACTGCTTTGATGTCTTTCCTCCACCGCTCAACTGTAAGGAAATCATGAGAGCGATGTCGATGTTTTTCATTTCTTGCTCCGATACCTGCCCGATGTAATTATTCACACGGTCGGTCGATACTGACGATACCTGTTCACACAATACTGTGGATAATCGTCCGGTACTGCGGACGGTCACATGTGTCGGGAGGTCTGTTTTCGGTTGCGTCGTCATATACACAACCTCAATCACTCCGGAGTGCTTGTTGTTCTCGTCATTGCTGACTACAACTGCGGGTCTGTCCGCAAATTGTTCACTCCCGTTTGTCGCCCCCCCTCGTGCGATATAGAATATCTCTCCTCGTCTGATGTCATCCATTGCCTTTTCCTCCTTATTTCACCGCCATCATTCAGCATCCTCTTTCATGAGTGATGTTGCCATGATGCAATATCCGTCCTCAAGACCTGCAAACTCCTCAAGGATATATGTCACAAGCACTCTCACGGTGCGTCCTGTGTTCTTTCCGTCCTTGAACTCCATCATCTCAAGGATGTCGCCTTTTTTATAGCCTCTGTCATTCTTCCGGAGTTCAAATGTCTTTTCTCCGGATGCAACCTCCTCAAAAAATGTCGCTCCCAGTTTAATGTGATGCACTTTCTGACCGTTCTCCTGTGTGTCTGACGGGAGGTTGTTCATCTTCTCCTCCTCTGCCTGTTCACGGAGTTTCTTTTTCGTTTCACGGTCGATTGCATCCTGCTCCTCGTTATATCTCTGCTCGTCTGTCTTGTATGCCTCTGCACGGTTCTTGTACTGGTCGCATGAGGTACATGTTCCGGTCTTTACGTTGCAGGTCTCGTATTCGGTGCAAGAATAACAGATTGATGTGATTCCCTCCGGATGCGGTGTCTCATAATCGTCGCCCGCTTTCTTTTTCTCCGGAGGATTCATGCTGTTTTCGGATGACTGCTGCCCTGCTGTGTCTGAATCTGACACGGTGTCCTGCTGCCCTGCTGCATCCTGCTCCTGTTCCGGTTTCTGCGGTGATTTCATGTCCTTAATTTCCGTATAGGACAATTCTCCGTTTTCCTTGTACTTTGCAAGTGCCTCCTGCTGCATCTCCGGAGACATCCCACTCAACTCATACGCTGCGGAGAATGTGAGACGCTCGTTGTTGAGTTCCTCTCGAAACTCCGGAATCAGATTGTTGTTGACGCTCTCAATCTGTGCGATCTTGGTCTTTGACATCTTGAGCATTGAGGCGATGACATCACGGAGGCGACCGGACTGGAGGTCATATCCTTTGATTTTCTTTCCATCCGTTTTCATACGCTCAAGACACGCTTTGAGACGCTGTTCCTCCTCGATGACATCCTTGAGAGACTTTGTCCGGTATGCGTTTGCGATGATGATTTCCACCTGCTCCTCGTCCTCGTCCTGCGGTGTGGTCAGTTTGCAGGTCGCAATCTCAAAATCTTTATATCCCTGCTCGACAAGGTGCTTGAGTGCAAGCCACCGTCTCTCACCTGCGACGATTCTATATTCACCCTGCTCATTCGGCTCAAATACAACCTCAAGATTCTGTTTGAGACCATACATGAGGATGTCTCCTGCCAGTTCCTCAATATCTGCCAAATCGTAGAAATTGAGTTTGTTCCGGTACATCTTGAAAATTGAAATGTCCTTTGTCCGGAATCTCGCTCTCGGTGATTCGTCAACTCCTGCCTTACTATTCTTGTTCAGTGCGTCCATGACGCTGAATCCTGTTGCCATGTTCTTTCCTCCTGTTTTCTCCCGTCAGTGCGGTCACAATTTCTTTGTATTCCATTTCACACTCGAAAATCTGTGCGTCGAGTGCGTCCAGTCTCTTGTATAACTGGTTTTCAATGCTTTTCGGTACTTTCTCGCCATTCCGCAGCAATATACCGATTATCTGATATTTACTCTTGCAGGTCAGTTCCGTCAAAATCTGAATCTGTTGCTTTTGATTCTCTGCTCTCCGGAATGACCCACATATCTCTCTTTCGGTCACACGCACCCGCTCCCCTATTCTGTTAATTTCTGCTTTTTGGTCTCTGTACGCTCGACGTTTATCTCGCCTTTGCTATTCTGTGATATAGATGCTTTGACCCCACCTCGGAGGTTCAGAGTGACCTTTGCCAGTCCTCCGGTGTATATCTCCTCAACTGCTGCCTTGAGAATATTCACGATGCCCTCACTGCATCTCTTTTCCGGTGCTGCTGCCTCTCCGAACAATGCAGCGACGTTCTGCATCGCCTTTTCTTTCCTCTGTTTCTCTTTCTGATACTCAACCGCCTGTTCACAGGTGCAGGACATTGTCGCCTGTTCCTCTGCCTGTGGCTGTGTCAATTTCTCCTCGCTGTCGATCTGCACCATCTGTCCGCAGAATCGACACGGTGCTGTGTTGATGATGTTTCCCATGTTCAATCCTCTCTTTCTGTCGCTCTCATGCGACCTCCTGCAAAATTATCTTTCTGAATATGCTCTCAAATATCGGAACTGCGATGCTGTTCCCTGCTTGGTCATATAAAGCCTTGTAATATTTCCCGTTTCTCTCTTGAACTGCTTTCGCCCTGTCAAAATCCTCGTCTGTATATCCCATCAATCTCCAACACTCACGCTCTGTCAAATACCGATACCGTCCATCTCCTCGGTCGATGACCTGTGCAGGTGTCCGGTCTTGCCTTGTTGTGATTGTATATGCACAATCTTTGATGACCGTCGCTCTCCGGATTCCTTTTTCTCCGATACATGCAAGGACGGACGGTTGTGTCACATCGTAGATGTCCGGAACGTCATCCTCAAGGAACTCTTGCAGGTTTCGCATCGGTGTCCTTATGAGGTCATCGAACTCAAATTTTTCACCATTCAGAACAGAAATCGTGAACACTCTTTCTCTCGCCTGTGGCAATCCGAACTCTCTTGCATCTAAAACCGCATAATTATTCGTGTACCCCAGTTTTTCCATCTCGACCATGTATCTGTCGAAATTCGGTCTCATGTACTTTGATTTCACATTCTTCACGTTTTCCCATATCACATAACGAGGTCGCCATTCTCCCATATTCTCAATGATATGTATTGTCTCCCACATGAGAGAGGAACGTGTTCCGCTCCCCTCGTCTGAACCTTTCCCTCGGTTGATTCTTCCGTCTCCTGTCGCTTTCCCTTGATGTCCTGCGATGCTCATGTCTTGGCAAGGCGAACCATGAATCAAAATATCCGGTTTCAGATTCCATCCGACGACCGTCTGTGTTTTATATTCTAATTCCTCACGGAACATCGAATTGTATGACTGGACTGCTTTTTCATTGATCTCCACATAGTCGATTGCTTTTGTCGGGATGTTCAAATTTCTCAAGGCACATCGGGGTGAACCAATTCCCCCGAATAATTCAAGAATCTGTATTGTATCGTTCATGCCCTGCTGCCTCCTAATATCTCTCGCCAAATGCTGCAACGCATTGTGCGAATACTTCTTTATTCGGTATGTAGCAAATCGAGAAATTGTTGTAATCCGTGTGTTTTGTCAAAAAATATTCCTCACATGCCTGTGTTTCCGTCAATCCGTCAAGCTGCAATGCCCAAATGACCTCACGTTCCTCCTCGCATAACGCACGACCTCTTTCAATCATTTCTGTGTTCAATCCGGTGTCTGCTGCTGCATTGTTTTCACGCAATTCCCACCCCTCCTCACGATATATCCTCAACCTTTCGTCATCTATTACCGTAAATTCATGATTCAGCAGTGTCACATCTTCTGTCGTATGTATCACACACACCTGCCTGTCATAGCTGTCTTGTTTCGGGATTCCCCAATATATACCGAATAGGTGAGGTTTGCATTTCTCCTCCACCGGAACTTGTCTTGTTATCAACACCCATGCACCGGATTCAACATCGTTTTCCTTGTTGTATTCCATGTTTGCGTCATAGTCTCCGGATTTTTTGCGTTGTTCGTAGTTTTTACGACTTTTCTCATAATCTTTCATGTCCTGCTGCCTCCTGTTCCTTTATCACTAAATCCGGACATTCACGACAGTCTTGACCGTTCTCCTCGCACTGTTCCTGTTCGTGTTCTGTCACATCCTCCATGTCTTTTCCGTACCATCTGCAAAAACCACTCATGTCTACCCCTCCATTTCCTTGAGTAATTCATGAACCACATTGCGATAGTCCTGTGACACGATGCAGTTCTTTGAAAACTGCGGGAGGACTGCCATTCTCATGGATGCCTTTTCCGCTACAATCGACCGACGAATCGGTGTGACGAACATGTCAAATCCGGAACTGGTTTTCATCCACTCCTCGAAATCCAGTGATGTCTTGTTTTTCTGTCTCATAGTCACAAGACCCTTGATTCGGAGTTCCGGATTGATTTCCCGCAGGTCATCAACCTGCTCCTGCAAATTGTGAATCGCCTCGTTTTCGTAGCCCCCAACCTTTACGGGTGCGATG
>ERZ780157.4099-NODE-4099-length-11397-cov-6.552989_pt1 | contig 11397 bp, 11 predicted proteins | sample MGYA00511169_ERZ780157 | MGnify/ENA primary metagenome ERZ780157 (study PRJEB29588, sample SAMEA1965149) | human gut metagenome | biome: human gut; feature: human-associated habitat; material: faeces | place: Denmark | collected 2008/2010 ... | reverse complement strand
TGGGGAAAACTTCTTTTAAGAAGTTTTCCCCACAAAAAATATAATTACAATAATTATCCCTTATCGCTGGACTCTACCGGAGCCGTCGCCGCCGGCGAGCTTTTCGACCTCGGAGACGCTGACGCGGTTGTAGTCGCCCTCAACCGAGTGCTTGAGCGCGGATGCCGCAACGGCAAACTCGATCGCCTGCTGGGTGGTCTTGCCCGACAGGATGGCGTAGATCAGACCCGCACCAAAGGAGTCGCCGCCGCCAACACGATCCACGATATGCAGGTGATAGGACTTGGAGAAGCAGTAGTTCTCGCCGTCGTAGAGCATGCCTGCCCAATCGTTGTCGCTTGCCGAAATCGAGGTGCGCAGCGTGATGGCAACCTTTTCAAAGCCGAACTTGTCTGCCAGCTGCCTTGCAACCGACTTGTAGCCCTCGTGGTTGAGCTTGCCGCCATAGATGTCGGTGCCCTCTGCCTCGATGCCGAATACGTCCTTTGCGTCCTCCTCGTTGGAGATGCAAACGTCAACGTACTCGCAAAGCTCGGTCATCGCAGCGCGTGCCGCTTCACGCGTCCACAGCTTGCCGCGATAGTTGAGGTCGCAGGAAATCTTCACACCGCGTGCCTTTGCCGCACGGCAGGCATCCTTGCAGATCTGCACGAGCTCACCGCCAAGCGCGGGCGTGATGCCCGTGAAGTGGAACCAATCGGCACCCTCAAAGATCGCGTCCCAATCAAAGTCGGCGGGCGATGCTTCGGCGATTGCCGAATGCGCGCGGTCATAGATGCAAACCGAGCCTCTCTGCGACGCCCCCTTTTCCAGAAAATAAATACCCACACGGTCACCGCCGCGCACCACGCCCGAGGTGTCAACGCCAAAATAGCGCAGCGAATCCACAGCCGCCTGTCCAATGGCGTGCTTCGGGAGCTTGGTGACGTAGGCGCTGTTCATACCAAAGTTTGCAAGCGACACGGCAACGTTTGCCTCGCCGCCGCCAAAGGTTGCCTGCATCTGATCGTTCTGGAAGAAACGGTAGTAGCCGTTGGGCGCCAGACGAAGCATCAATTCACCAAACGTAACGATCCTTTTCATGCGTTTTCTGCCTCCATTTTCTCAAGCGCCTCCTTGACGAAGAAGCGGCCGCCGATGGCAGCGATCTTGTCGAACGCCAGAAATTCGTCGATGTTGGAGCGGTCCACACCGCCCGTGGGAATGAACTTAACCTGCGGGAAGGGCGCGGAGAGCGCTTTGAGCGCCTTGAGGCCTCCATAGATATTCGCGGGGAAGAACTTGACGGTGGTGATGCCAAGCTCGAGCGCCGCCATGATCTCGGTGGGGGTCACACAACCGGGATAGTAGGGTACGTTACGCGCGTTGCAGATCTCGGCAACCGCCGGGGAAAGTCCGGGCGACACGATAAAGGTCGCGCCTGCGGCAAGTGCCGCCTCACATTGCGCGGCGTTGATAACCGTTCCGGCACCGATCTCCATGTCGGGGTAATTCTTTGCCGCATAAGCGATCGCTTCTGCCGCACACGCAGTGCGGAAGGTGATCTCGGCACAGTTGATGCCGCTTTTTTTCAGCGCGGTGAGAATTTTATCGGTCTCTGCCAGCTCCTTGATCACCACAACGGGGATAAACTTTTCCATGATTTTGCTCCTTTTTGTCTGTTTCAATTTCAGTATTCTGTGTAAAAAATCAGATCAAACGCCCGAATACGCTGCGAAGCCGCAGTCGATGGGCAGAACCACGCCTGTGATCGCAGATGCCGAGCGCTCGTCGCAGAGGAAGAGCGTGGCACCGAGCAGCTCGTCGGCGTCAACGAAGCGGTGCATCGGCGTGCCGCTCAAAATCTTGGCGCTTCGAGGCGTGGGCGTGCCGTCCTCGGCAAAGAGGAGCGAGCGGTTTTGCGCCGAGACCAAAAAGCCGGGGGCAATGGCGTTGCAACGGATGCCCGTGCCCGCAAAGTGGGTGGCAAGCCATTGCGTGAAGTTGGAAATGCCTGCCTTTGCCGCGGAATACGCGGGAATTTTGGTCAGAGGCGTGTAGGAATTCATCGAGGAAATGTTGAGGATGCAGCCGCCGCCCTTGGCAACGAGGTCCTTTGCAAAGACCTGCGTGGGAAGCAGCGTACCCTGGAAATTGAGCTTGAACACGAAGTCCACGCCCGCGGAATCGAGGTCGAAGAAGGTTTTGCTCCCCTCCTTTGCCTCGTGCTGATATTCGTTGTCGGTGGTGGCTCTGGGGTTGTTGCCGCCCGCGCCGTTCACAAGCACGTCGCAGGGTCCGAGGTCGGCCTGCACCGCGCGGTGCACCTCCTCGAGCGCCTCGCTCTCGAGCACGTTTGCCTTGTAGCCCTTGCAGATATAGCCCTCGGCGGTCAGCTCGTCGGCAAGCTTCTTCACAGCCTCCTCGTTCAGATCCAGCGCCGCAACCTTTGCACCCGATTGCGCAAATGCACGCGCCATCGCGCCGCAAATCAGTCCGCCTGCGCCGGTTATCACAACGACCTTGCCACTGTAATCAATATTGATCGGAAGATTTTTCATAGTGATCTGACTCCTGTTCGTTATAAACTCATTTTTTTGCAGAAAGCTTGTCGAGCATGTCCCAAACGCCGAGCATATACATGATGCCGAGCGCGCGATCGTAGAGACCGTAGCCGGGACGCACGTTTCCGGGGCCCTCGTCCCACAGATGTCTGCCGTGGTCGGGGCGGATATAGCCATCAAAACCGCAATCGTGGTATGCCTTGAGAATGTCGAGGATACCCGTGTCACCGTCGCAGTCGCGGTGGCTTGCCTCGGAGAAATCGCCGTTTTCAAAATGCTTGACGTTGCGGATGTGCGCAAAGGCGATGCGGTCACAATGACGGCGCACGATGTCGGCAACGTTGTTGCTCGGATCGGCACCGAGACTGCCCGAGCAGAGCGTGAGGCAGTTGTATTCATCGTCAACCATGCGCAAGAAGCGGTTGATGTTCTCCTCGTTGATCAGCAGGCGGGGCAGCCCGAAGATATCCCATGGCGGATCGTCCATGTGGATCGCCATCTTGACGTCGCACTCGCGGCAGGTGGGCATGATCGCCTCCAGGAAATATTTGAGGTTTGCCCAGAGCTTTTCGTGATCCACGCCCTCGTAGGCACGGAAGAGCTCGTCGAGCTTTGCCATGCGCTCGGGCTCCCAGCCCGGAAAGGACATGTTATATTTCTCGGTGAAATCCAGAATGTAGCGCGCCATGGCGTTGTAATCGTCCTGGATCATGTTTTTCTCGTAAAACAGCGCGGTCGAACCGTCGCCAACGGGATGAAAGAGATTGCTGCGCGTCCAATCGAAGATCGGCATGAAGTTGTAGCAGATCACCTTCACGCCAAAGCGCGAAAGATTGCGGATGGTCTGCTTGTAGTTCTCAATGTAACCGTCTCTGGTGGGGAGTCCGATCTTGATATCGTCGTGCACGTTGACCGACTCTACCACGTCCATGTGGAAGCCGTATTCGTCGAGCTGACGCTTGACCTCGGCGATCTCCTCGACCTCCCAGACCTCACCCGGCATTTTGTGATGCAACGCCCAAACGATGCCGTCCACGCCCGGAATCTGCTTGATGTCGGACAGCTTGATCCGATCGTTTCCCTCGCCATACCAGCGGAATGTCATGTGCATTGGCATAAAAGCACCTCCTCAGTTCAGTTGAAAATAGCGGCTCGCGTTCTCGTAGCAAACGCCGCGCACGATGGCTCCGAGCGCCGCAGGATCGTTGGGATATTCCCCGTTCTCCACCCATTCTCCAATCAGAGCACAGAGGATGCGACGGAAATATTCGTGGCGCGTGTAGGACAGGAAGCTGCGCGAATCGGTGAGCATGCCGATGAAGTTCCCGAGCAGACTCAGATTTGCAAGGCTGATGAGCTGGTCGCGCATGCCCTGCTTGTGATCGTTGAACCACCATGCGCTGCCGTGCTGCAGCTTGCCCGCCGTCTCGGGTCCCTGGAAGGAGCCGATGAGGCTATCGAGAAAAGCATTGTCGGAGGCATCAAGGCTGTAAAGCACGGTGCGCGGCAGAATGCCCTCGCGGTTGAGGCGATCGAGCAGAGCCGCGAGCTTGCGTGCGCCGTTGTGCGGACCGATGCAGTCGAAGCCCGTGTCGGGACCCAGGGTGGAGAATGCAAGCGAATTGGGATTGCGCAGGCAGTTGTAGTGCAGCTGCATCACCCAGCCGCGCTTTTGATATTCACTCGCGCAGAAGGCAAGGAGCGCGGTTTTGAGCGGCTCTGCCTCCTCCGAGGAGACGGTCTCACCCGCAAGTCCTCTCGCAATCACGGCGTTGATCTCTGCCTCGCTCGCCTCGGCGTAGACCATAAAATCCAGCCCGTGGTCGCTCGCGCGGCATCCGTGTGCCGCGAAATGCTCGATGCGAGCTCCAAGTGCGCGGCGAAGCGAAGCGAGATCGACGATCTCAATCCCCGCGACCTCGGAGAGCTTTCCGATATAATCGCACCAGCCTGCCTTGTCGATATTGAGTGCCTTGTCGGGGCGGAAGGAGGGGGCAACAGTTGCGCTCATGGTGGGGTCATTCTTGAGCAGCTTGTGATATTCGAGCGAGTCGATGGGATCGTCGGTGGTGCCGATGAATGCCACGTTGCTCTGCTTGATGATGCCGCGCACGCTCATATTTTCCTCGCGCAGCTTCGCCTCGCAAAGCTCCCAGACCTCGCGTGCCGTGTCGGCGTTGAGGACACCCTCGTAGCCAAAATATTTCTTCAGCTCCAGATGGCACCAATGATACATCGGATTTCCGATCGCACGTGGCAGCATCTCGGCGAATTTGCAGAATTTTTCATAAGCGGGAGCGTCTCCCGTGATATAGCGCTCGTCCACGCCGTTCGAGCGCATCAGGCGCCATTTGTAATGGTCGCCGCCAAGCCAGACCTCGGTGATATTGGAGAAGCGCTTGTCCTCCCAGATCTCACGCGGACTGACGTGGCAATGGTAGTCGATGATGGGCAGATCGGCGGCGTGCTCGAAATAGAGCCGCTGCGCGGTTTCTGTGCTGAGCAGAAAATCATCGGTTAAAAACTTGGGCATTGGTGATCCTCCATTTGTTTGAATCAATCGGCTTTTTCGGTGCCGCCCCACGCAAACCGATCGCGCAATGGGGGGCATATTCTTCTTTAATTATAGCATAATTATGCGTTGATTACAACTCTTTTTTCAGCCCTTTACAAAAGGATATGAAAAAATCCGCCGTCAGAGATCATTTGTCGGCTTCTCCCCCTTGTTTTTTTTCGGAAAATATGCTATACTGAACGCAGAATCCGAAGGGAGGCTTTCATATGGATCAAAAAACACGCACGCAGGCGATATCGCGTCTGCTTGCAGGTCTGCTCCTTTGCGCGCTCCTGCTAACGGCGGCAATTCCCGCATTGGCAGTTGAGCCCGAGGAAACCGCCGAGCCCATGCGCTACGGCTATACCACCGCAACGGGCAATATCCGATACGTTTACGAGCAGCTCGAGGCGGGCGTCAATTGCAAAACGCCTGCGGAGTCGATCGACCTCGATCCTGCACGCGGTGCAACGCTGGAGGAGGTTTCTGCTGCCGTCGCGCTCTTTTTGAGTGACTATCCCGAGTGCTTCTGGATGAAAAACTCCTACCGTTATTCCTACACGGGCAGCACCGTTGTGCGAATTCTCCCCAACTACTCCTTCACGGGAGCAGCGCTCACCGAGGCGCGCGAGGCGATGGATGCCGCGCTGGAGACGATCCTCTCCGCGATGCCATCGGGCAACAATTGGGACAAGGCGCTCTATCTGCACGATGCGCTTGCCGCACGGGTGGAATACCTGCAGGTCGGTGAGCATCAAACGGCATACGGCGCGCTTGTGTCGGGCAAGGCAGTTTGCGCGGGCTACGCCTCGGCATATCAGCTCCTGCTCCACGAGGCAGGCATTGCCTCCTGGCGCGTTTCGGGCAGCAGCATTGACCCCACCTCGGGTGAGTCGATCCCGCATGCATGGAATCTTGTGTGGTTGGATGGAGAAACCTGCGTTTGGACCGACGTGACCTGGGACGATCAGGGCGCGCATCTCTACCACGCCTATTTCCAGGTCTCGCTCGCCGAGATTTTGGTTGACCATACGGTCAATACGGCAATTTTTACCGTTCCCTCCTGCTCGCACAATGACAAAAGCTATTTCGATCGCCACGAGGCAAGTCTGACCGATGCCTGCACGCCCGAACAGGCGGCGCAGTTTTTCGGTGCCGTTACCGACACGGGCACGCGCACGGCAAAATTTGAGTACCTCGGCAGCGATTTGAAGACCTGGCTGAAGCAGAATATCAGCGCACTCTATACCGCGCTCGGCGGCGGTGCAGGCTCGTATTCCTACTCCTATTCCACGATGGGCAAGGAGGTCCGGCTCACCCTCACGGGCAATTTCGATTCTGTGCCTCCCGCGACCGAGGAAACAACGCCTCCCGTCACCGAGGAAACAACGCCTCCCGTCACCGAGGAAACTACGCCTCCCGTCACCGAGGAGACCACGCCTCCCGCGACCGGCGAGACCACGCCTCCCGCGACCGACGAGACCACGAGCTCCGCTGCCGATGAAACCACCGATGACTCCACGGGAGAGGAAACGGTTGGCGGCAGTAGTAGCGACGAGACCACCGCAGCTCCCGACAACTCCGAGAGCACGCAGCGCACCGAAACAAAGGAGCCCGCAACCAAGCCCGGCGGATCAAGCGGAAACGTTGCCGTCTCGCTCGGGTGCATCTCCTCAACGGGCAGTCTGCTCATGGGACTTTTGCTGATCGGCGCGGCATGCATCAGCAAAAAAAGGGGCTAGTGGAGCGCCACCCCCACCAAAAGGTCTTTTTTTGAACAAAAAGTACTTCTGAAGTGCAAAAAAAGGCATTTTTTTGCACGAACTATTGACAACTCCACCACATGAATGGTATAATATATGGGAAGATAAAATCCAAAGAAATCATCACGGTCAAAAGCCGTAAGGAAGGTGATCAAACATGAAGATTTCCCAAGCAGAATTTGAAGTGCTGTTGGCTCTCTGGGATTGCGAGGAGCCCACGCGCCCCGCAAAGCTGCTCCAGCGCATGGAGGCAACGCATCCGTGGAGCATCTCCACGCTCAAAACGCTCCTCACGCGTCTGCAGGATAAGGGCGCCGTTCAGGTGATCTGCCAAAAGCGCTTTCACTATTGCACGCCCGCCTACACCAAGGAGGAGTTTTTCGCGTTGCAAACCAAGCGCCTGATGCGCAGCCTCAACGCCTCGCCCGCTTCGCTTCTGGGCGGTCTGATCTCCGACGGAGAGTTGACCGAGGAGGAGCTTGACGGACTTGAGCAGATGCTCGCTGCGGCAAAATCGCGCGAGGTGTCGAAATAAAGCACCGTTTTGAAACATGGAAATTCAGGGGCTGCGCTGCTTGCGCAGCCCCTGCTCAATTTGTCGACGATGGACTCTTGAAGCTCGAAATCTGCGCTTTCATCGTTTGGCAAGGGCAGCGGGGTGAGCTTCAAATGCAGCTGCATTTGACTCACCCCGTTTTGCATGCTTATTTCGTTCCGCCGAACGAGGAGGAATTGTCGATGAGCTTGTCGCCGCCCTCCTTGATGCGAGAGGTTGCGATGCGCTTCTGCAGCTCCTCAAAATATTCGTCGTCGTCAATCGGAAGCGTTACGGTCTTATCCTTGAAGCTCGAGAGCAGCATGGCGTTCATCAGCTGCACGCACTTGATGCCCTCCTGACCGTCCACGTAAAGCGGCTCCGTGCCGAGAATTGCGTTCGAGAAGTTGTTGAGAATTCCCACGTGCTGGGTGTTGCGCTCGGGGCACTGCTCAAACACCTCGTCCTCCGCCTTTGGCTTGACAAATGCATCGGGGGAGTTGAGCAGGAATTCCTGCAGGTCTCCCTCGGTGAAGCGCGAGACCGTGAGCTTATCCTTCTCACAAATCATGCGTCCGCGCGAGGTGGTGATCTCCAGGCGATTGGTGCCGGGGGCATCCGCCGTGGTGGTGACAAACGAGCCGGTTGCACCGTTGGGGAATTCCATATAGGCGGTTACGTCGTCCTCGGTTTCGATCTTGTGCCACTTGCCGAAATGGCAGAACGCACGAATCTTGGTGGGCATCATGCCGCAGATCCACTGCAAGAGGTCGAGCTGGTGAGGGCACTGGTTGAGCAGTACGCCGCCGCCCTCGCCTCTCCAGGTTGCGCGCCAGGAGCCCGAATCGTAATAGAACTGCGTGCGGAACCAGTTGGTGATGATCCAGTTAACGCGGCGAATCTCACCGAACTCGCCCGATGCAAGAATTTCGCGCATCTTGATGTAGAGCGGATTGGTGCGCTGGTTATACATCATGGTAAAGAGCGTTTTGCTCTCTGCCGCAACCGCGTTCATTTCCTTGACCTGCTTGGTGTAAACGCCCGCGGGCTTTTCGCAAACCACGTGCAGACCGCGCTTCAGGGCACGGATCGAAAGTGCGGGGTGATCGTAGTGCGGAACCGCAACGATCACGGCATCCACGTTTGCCTTGTCGATCAGGTCCGCACCTGCCGAAAAGACCTCATAGTCGCCGGGGAACTTCTCGAGCGCCACGCGGAGCTTTTCGGGATTGAGGTCTGCGATTGCGGTGCAAACGCCGTTCTCGATCTTGCCGCTCCAAAAGCTCTTGAGGTGGCCGATACCCATGTTACCAATACCGATGATACCGTATCTTACTTTTTCCATGTCCGATTCTCCTCTTTATAATTCAATTTTTTCAGCAGTGCCTTGAGTGCGTCCACCGCCGCCGCGAAGGACTCCTCCGAGGTTTTGTATACAAATTTGTTTTTCAGCTCGGTGTGGTCAATTCCGCCGTAGCCGTCAAAGACCTTCAGGTGTGGCTCGAGCGTGAGCACGGTGTCCTTGGAAATGCCTGCGAGCATCTGCTCAAGGCACCCGTCGCCCATGCCTGCGGGAACAACCGAGCCGTCCTGTGCCATGGCGTCCTTGATGTGATAGTAGCCCGTGCGATCGCGCAGGAGCGCGAGCGCCTCGGGGATGTCCTGACCGCACTGCACGTAGTTTGCAGGGTCAAAGACCGAGCAGAGCGCGGGCACGTGATCGAGGATCGACACGCAGCGCGCGGCAACGTCGCCCCAGATGCCCTTTTCGTTTTCGTGGTAGAGCGTGATTCCGTAACGTGCGGCAAGCTCGCAGAGCGCCGCAAGATTTGCCCAGACCTTCTCCTCATCCGACGCCTCAACCTCGTAGAACGAGAACATGCGAACCTTGTCACATTCGAGCACGTTTGCAATGCGGAACAGATTTTCGGCAAGCGCCAGATGCTCCTCAAAGGGCAAACCGATCGCAACCTTGCCGATGGGCGAGCCGATCGACCAAACGCGAATGCCGCCTGCATCGAGCTCGCGCTTCCATTCCATGGCATCCTCGGGGGTACATTTGCTGATATTCTTGCCGTTTACGCCGCGAATCTCCAGATAGGGGATGTTGTGTCGGTTGAGCGCCGCAATCTGCTCGGAGAGCAGAGGGGACGCCTCATCGGCAAATGCGCAAAGCTTGATTTCCATGTTTTTCTCCTCTCAAAGCTCATAGCCGAGTCCGCGCAGGTAAGCAAGACTGCGCGCAAGGCATGCAAAGGGGTCCTCACCGTAGCAGTTGTCCTGCTCAACGGCGGCGTATTCCACACCGATCTCGCATGCAACCGCCAAAATCTCCTCAAAGTCCATGTTGCCCTCTCCAACCGCTGCGAAAATGCGGTTGCGCTCGGGGTCCAGCGCGAAGTCCTTGAGATGGATCACGTTGATGCGGTCGGCATGACGGCGCATAAACGACGTGGGCGAAACGCCTGCGGCAACCAGCCAATGCACGTCGACCAAAAGCCCAAACTGCTCGGGTGTGGTGTTTTCCAGAATGATCTCCATCGGGGTGCGTCCCGTGTCAAGCGGTGCAAACTCGTGGTGATGGTTGTGGTAAACAAAGCGCAGACCGCTTGCACGAATCTTCTCGGAGGCAGGCAGAATCTCGCGCAAAAAAACGTGCACGTCCTCCTCGGTTGCAAACTTGCGCATGCCGAGTCCCACGTAGGGAATGCCAAGCTCGAGGTGCTCGGCGATCACGGCATCGGTTTCGTCGATGATGCGCTCGTAGGGCGTGTGCGTGGCACAAACGGTCAGCCCGTTCTTGTTCAGCTCCTCGCGCAGAAATTCGGTGCGGTAGGGTCCGAAGGCAGAGATCTGCACGTTATGATAACCCATTTCGCGCACGCGGCGCAGGGTTTCGGCAATGTCCGCCTCGGTTTTGGTATTTGCCCGCACGGTAAAGAGCTGGGCACCAATGATCGGTTTCATCTGAAATTTCCTCCTTTTGGGAATATCCTCTCTCGTGTCTTTCTTACAATCCTATTATACAACAACACGAAATCAAATACAATATCAAAAAATGCGAAAATATCTTGCATTTTGTGTTGAACTGCGCTATAATAATATAGGAACAAAGGAACGCCCGATCGGAGAATGCCGACAGGATGAACAGCCTGCAAAACGCGCACGGAGGACACTCATGAATTTCAAAACCGAATCTCTGACCTATTCTCACAGCTACACCCCCGCTCCCGAAAAAATTGATTTCGTCACCCACGTGCACACGTCCTACGAGGTGCTCTTCGTTTACCGCGGACACGGGCGCTTTCTCATCGAGGATGCCGAATATTCCTGCGAGCCAAACGCGCTTTTTCTCATCCCACCCGGAAAATACCACGTGCTGGAGCAGACCCCAACCGAAGCATACGAGCGCTGCGTGATCAATTTTTCCTCGCGCCTGCTCCCCCAGGTGATCGAGCGCGGACAGAGCTTCTATCGCGTTACCGACGATCGCGTGCGTGCGCTCTTTCAAAAAATGACAACCTACACCGAAACCTACGCGGGCGAGGCGTTGGAGACCCTGCTCAAGGCATGCATAACCGAAATCCTCGTGAGCGTGATCCTTGCACGCGGCGAGGAGGTGGAGGGACGAAACGTTCCTCCACTTATAAAAAATGCGATTGAATATATCAACACGCACCTCGACGAGCCACTCTCGGTCTCGCATATCGCCGATGCCCTTTTTGTCTCCGGGACTCACCTCTCGCACATCTTTTCCGAGACCATGAACACGGGACTAATGCACTACGTTACCATCAAAAAGACCTACGCCGCACGCGAAATGCTGCGCAACGGCGCCTCGGTGACCGAGGTCTGCGAGCGTTTCGGCTACCGTAGCTACCCCACCTTCCTGCGCAACTACCGTGCCCAATTCGGTATCAATCCCTCGCAGGAAAAAAGACGGTAAGAGGCAGGGAAAAATACGCAGGGGGAGGGAGCGGGACTTTTGAAAAAGTCCCGCTC
>ERZ780157.4088-NODE-4088-length-11427-cov-3.636739_pt1 | contig 11427 bp, 9 predicted proteins | sample MGYA00511169_ERZ780157 | MGnify/ENA primary metagenome ERZ780157 (study PRJEB29588, sample SAMEA1965149) | human gut metagenome | biome: human gut; feature: human-associated habitat; material: faeces | place: Denmark | collected 2008/2010 ... | reverse complement strand
TGGATTCACCTACCGTGAACCGGATGCACCGCTTGATATGCGTATGGATGACAGACAGAGCCAGACAGCGAAAGATATCGTCAATGGCTACAGTGAAATGGACTTATACCGTATTATCCGTGATTACGGGGAAGATAAATTTGCAAAAAATATTGCAAAACATATCGTAAAAGAACGACAGAAGAAAACGATCGAGACAGCGGGAGAATTGACAGATATTATACGCGCAGCCATTCCAATGAAAGTACAGGTGACCGGTGGCCATCCGGCAAAGCGTACATTTCAGGCGATCCGCATCGAGTTAAACCATGAGCTTGAAGTGCTCAGTGATCACTTAGACGAGATGATCGATCTGTTGAATCCGGGTGGAAGAATCTGTATTATCACATTCCATTCATTAGAAGACCGGATCGTAAAATCTAATTTTAAGAGAAATGAGAATCCATGTACCTGCCCGAGTGATTTCCCGGTGTGTGTTTGTGGAAAAGTGTCAAAAGGAAAAGTGATTACAAGAAAACCGATCCTTCCATCGGAGAAGGAACTGGAAGAAAATTCGAGATCAAAGAGTGCGAAACTTCGGGTGTTTGAGAGAAGATAAAGCAGGGAGGAATTAACATGAAGAATCAGACAGAGAGGAGAGCTTCCGAAAGAAATTACTATGTGGATGGCAATACAGTGCGCCGCATGGAAGCAGTGCCTGATTACCGAAGAGAAAGACGGGAAAGAGAAGAGAGAGAACGGGAAGAACAGCTGCGCAGAAGAAAACGCCAGGTAAGAAGAAATCAGGAACGCCAGCTTCGGATGAGCAAGAGTTATGTGGTATTCCTTACAATGGCAGTGACAGTGTTTGGCGTGTTTGCAGGTACTTACATAAAAATACAGTCTGATATGACGGCAAGAATGAATACGATCAGCAGCTTAGAAAGCCAGATCGCTGATTTAAAGGCGGACAATGATGAGGCATATAAGAGAATCCGTATGTCTGTAGATCTTGACAGTGTCAGAGAAAAGGCACTCAATGAGCTTGGAATGTCATACGCAAAAGAATCCCAGATTATCTATTATACTGTTGACAATGATGATTTTATGAATCAGTACAGTGAGATACCGCAGAAATAGCAGAGAGATACTGACATAAGAAATGCAGGGGTAAGGATGGCAGCAAAGAAAAGAAGAAAACCATGGTTGAAATTTCCAAAACGCATGCAGAAAAAACTGATCGTTATGTTCAGTGCGATCGCAGTTTTGCTGACAGGCCTGATTGGAAGACTTATGTATATTGAATATACCAGTGGTGATAAATATGAGAAAATTGTTTTATCACAGCAGGAATATGACAGTCAGACCATTCCGTATCAGAGAGGCGATATTGTGGACAGCAAGGGCACGGTACTTGCAACCAGTATCGCCGTTTATAATGTCATTTTAGACTGTTCCGTCATGACAAGCAAAGATGAGTATATTGAGCCTACCATTCAGGCACTTGCAAGTTGTTTTGAGGACTTAGACAGCAATACACTGTATGGCTATGCAAAAGATCAGAAAGACAGCCGCTATATTGTATTGAAGAAAAAAGCTTCCTATGAGGAAATACAGCCGTTTGTTGAGATGCAGGAGGCTGTTGATGAAAAAGGAAAAAAGGTGAATCCTGACATCAAGGGTGTCTGGTTTGAAAAAGAATACCAGAGAGAGTATCCTTATGGTGCGCTGGGAAGTTCTATTGTAGGATTTACGGCTTCCGGTAACGTTGGAGTGAACGGTCTCGAACAGTATTACAACGAGACATTAAACGGTGTGGATGGCAGGGAATACGGGTATTTAAACACAGATAATAACTTTGAAAAAACCATCAAGGCCGCAAAAAACGGTAACACGGTGGTATCTACGATCGATTCTCATATCCAGTCTGTAGTGGAACAGAAAATTGCGGATTTTAACGAGGCCTATACCGGAAATTTCCGCGAGGATGAGCCGGGAGCGAGTCATGTTGGTGTGCTGATCATGAACCCGAATAACGGGGATGTTCTTGCCATGGCAAATTATCCCAATTATGATCTGAGTAATCCGAGGGATCTTTCGGCGTATTATACGCAGGAGGAGATTGATGCGATGGATGAAGATGCACAGATGGATGCGTTAAACCAGCTCTGGCAGAATTTCTGCACCACATATACCTATGAGCCCGGATCTACTGCAAAACCGTTTACAGTAGCAGCCGGACTTGAAACGGGAAAAGTTTCAACAGGAGACAGTTTTTACTGTGATGGATATGAGCATGTGGGAGGACATGATATTCACTGTGTAAACAGAAGTGGACACGGAATGGAAACGCTTGAACAGACGCTTATGAATTCCTGCAATGATGCGATGATGCAGATATCCTACCGTCTGGGAAGTGATATTTTTACAAAATATCAGCAGATCTTCGGATTTGGGCAGCGGACAGGAATTGACCTTCCGGGAGAAGCGCGAACAGACTCTTTGATCTATACGGCGGATAATATGGGACCGGTCGATCTTGCAACGAATGCGTTTGGACAGAATTTTAATACGACGATGATACAGCTTGCAACGGCGTATTGTTCCCTGGTCAATGGGGGAAGCCTTTATCAGCCGCATGTGGTAAAACGGATCACAGATGAAAGTGGAAACACGATCAGCGAAGTGACGCCGACTCTTCTGAGGGAAACTGTATCGAAGTCAACGAGAGATGCTTTAAAACAGTATATGTATTCTACGGTTACAGGCGGTACTGCGGTAACTGCAAAAGTGGATGGATATTCCATGGGAGGAAAAACAGGTACTGCGCAGAAAGCGGGACGTGACGGGGTGAACTATCTGGTTTCATTTATTGGATTTGCGCCGGTCGAGGATCCGCAGCTTGTCATTTACTGTGTTGTGGATGAACCGAATGTCGCAGAACAGTTCCACAGTACTTATGCACAGAATATTGTAAGAGAGATCTTAGAGGAAGTTCTTCCTTATATGAATATATACCGGGATGAAGATACTACCGGTATTCATGAAGGCTGGGGAATCAAGGGGGAAGATGAAGGAGATGTCGGTGATGTGACGGCAGCGGATGTTGCGAATTCTACTGCCGAGGAGAGTCTGGATGTGCCGGATACGACGGATGAACTGCCGGAAAATACTGGGGAACAGCCTGCCGAAGATATTGATCCGGGATCAGATGAAGGACAGCAGTAGGGAAAAGTATAAAACAAAACACATAACCTCACAAAAGTAAGAATAAAATGCTATGAAAACTTTTGTGAGGTTTTTGTATATGCAGCAGGAACTTCCTTTCTATAGAAGTAAGACATTTCATCGTAAAAAAATCATGGTGATGTTTACAGCCGTGTTCCTGGCACTTTTATTTTTGATGGGAAGGCTGGTGTATCTTATGGTGTTCTGTTCGGAATATTATGGACAGAAAGCACAGAACCTCCATGAGAGGGAACGTGATATTAAGGCGGCAAGAGGAAAAATTTTAGATGCAAACGGAATGGTGCTTGCCACGAACAAATCAGTCTGCACCATATCGGTTATACACAGCCAGATTGAAGATGAGGAGGCAGTCGTAAAAGCATTGGTAAAAGAACTTGGACTGTCGGAGGAGGCGGTGCGAAAAAGAGTGGAAAAGGTAAGCTCCATCGAACGTGTAAAGACGAACGTGCCCAAAGAGACAGGGGATAAGATACGGGCATACAAACTTGCAGGGATCAAAGTCGATGAAGATTATAAGAGATATTATCCGTATGATACACTTGCATCGAAAGTATTAGGATTTACAGGTGGTGATAATCAGGGGATCGTCGGACTTGAAGTAAAATATGATTCCTATCTTCAGGGAACGAACGGGAAAATACTCACGCTTACCGATGCGCGGGGAATTGAGATTGAAAATGCCGGTGAGACGCGGCTTGAGCCAGTCAATGGATACGACCTTAACATCTCCATGGATTATAACATCCAGTTATATTGTGAGCAGGCGGCTGAGAAAACCTATATCAAAAAGGATGCAAAGTATGTGTCTGTGATTGTGATGAACCCGTCAAATGGAGAAATTTTTGCGATGGTAAATTATCCCGAATTTCATCTGAATGATCCGTTTACACTGACGGAAGAGGTAAATGTCCCGGCAGAGAAGAAACAGGATCTTTTAAATCAGATGTGGAGAAACCAGTGTATCAGCGATACTTATGAACCGGGTTCAACATTTAAAATAATTACGACTTCGGCTGCGGTAGAAGAAAAAGTTGTTGACCTAGAGAAAGATCACTTTCATGATTCTGGTAGTGTTAATGTAGATGGTGCAGTTATAAAATGTTGGAAAGCAGGAGGACATGGAGATGAAACTGACAGATAATTTCTACTGTCCCGGATATAAGCTGGTGGAGGACCGGCGTATCCGGTGTGCAAAAACAACCGGGCATGGAGCGGAAACATTTGAAACGGGGATTATGAACTCATGCAATCCTGTTTTTATTGAGCTTGGGGAAAGACTTGGAGTTGAAAATTTTTATAAATATTTCAGCCAGTTTGGACTGCTCTCGAAAACAAATGTGGATCTGCCCGGCGAAGCTGCAACGATCATGCATAAAAAAGAAAATGTCGGTCCGGTAGAACTTGCGACTATATCGTTTGGGCAGTCATTTCAGATTACACCGATGCAGCTTGTGACCACGGTTTCTTCTATTATTAATGGAGGGCACCGTATCACACCGCATTTTGGAGTAAAGATCACCGGGGAAGGAGGAAAAGAAGTGGAAACGCTGCGGTATGAGACAAAAAATGATATCTGCACAAAAGAAACATCGGAAACGATGCGATATCTTTTGGAGAGGGTTGTCTCCGATGGCAGTGGAAAAAATGCAAAAATCGAAGGGTTTTCCATCGGTGGAAAAACTGCTACGTCACAGACACTTCCGAGAAGTGACCATAAATATATCTCGTCGTTTCTCGGGTTTGCCCCGGCGGATGATCCGAAAGTGCTGGTGCTTGTTGTGATCAACGATCCGAAAGGAACTTATTATGGTGGTCAGATCGCGGCACCTGTTGCCAAAGAAATTATGGAAAACATTTTACCGTATCTTGCGAAATGATGAAAAATGACGTATACTATTGTGTTGTTAAAAAAGTACATGAGGTGTGAATAATATGACATATGAAATTGTAATACCAGTAATTATCGCATTTGCGATCAGTGCACTGTTAGGTCCTGTAGTGATTCCGTTTCTGAGAAAACTAAAGGTAGGCCAGACCGAACGAAAAGAACTTGAATCTCATTTAAAGAAAAATGGAACACCGACGATGGGGGGAATTATGATTCTTGCAAGTATCATCATAACATCCCTGTTTTATGTAAAAGATTATCCGAAGATTATTCCGATCCTCTTTATGACAGTCGGATTTGGTGTGATCGGATTTTTGGATGATTATTTAAAAGTAGTATTGCGCCGCTCTGACGGACTGCTTGCGTGGCAGAAGATGATTCTTCAGATCATTGTCACAGGTGTATTTGCTGTATATATGGTCAAATATTCCGGTGTGGCGCTTACCATGCTTATTCCGTTCTCCGGAGGAAAGTATTTAGACCTTGGATGGCTGGCAATCCCGGTCCTCTTTTTTGCAGTGGTCGGCACTGTAAACGGAACAAACTTTACCGACGGACTGGATGGATTGGCATCGAGTGTTACGATCATGGTTGCGACTTTCTTTTCCGTTGTAGCGATCGGAACAAATGCAGGGATTGCGCCGATCACCTGTGCGGTTGTGGGTGCATTGCTTGGATTTTTACTGTTTAATGTATATCCGGCAAGCGTTTTTATGGGAGATACCGGATCTCTGGCACTGGGTGGCTTTGTAGTGTCGACAGCATATATGATGCAGATGCCGCTTTTTATACTGATCGTTGGACTGATTTATCTCGTGGAGGTTCTGTCTGTTATCATTCAGGTCACTTATTTTAAGAAAACAGGCGGAAAACGTATTTTCCGTATGGCTCCGATCCATCACCATTTTGAACTTGGCGGATGGTCAGAGACAAGGGTCGTTGCGGTATTTTCAATCACGACAGCAATCTTATGCCTGATTGCTTTACTGGCGATGTAAAAGACGGCATGCAGTCTGTGGCTGCAGGTTTACCCGTGGATAGAAGTCTATGACTGAAAACAATAGAATGCACGCTCCGCGAACATTCTATTGTCATGAATTAGATATATGGAATGGAGTAATGCATGGATCTGACAGGAAAACAGGTATTGGTGGCAGGACTTGGAAAAAGCGGGATTGCTGCCGGAGCGTTACTAAAGAAAATGGGCTGTATGGTCTGCCTGTTTGACGGAAATGAAAAATTCGACCGCGGTGCATGGGAAAAAACATATCCTGTATTTTCGGATTGCCCGTTGTGGATTGGAGAACTGCCGGATGCGGCAGTACAGGAGATGGAACTTGCAGTGGTAAGTCCCGGAATACCGCTTGATACGCCGGCGATATTAAAATTACAGGCTGCGGGAGTGCCGGTCGTAGGAGAAGCGGAACTTGCGTACCGGTTTGAAAAAGGGCGCGTTGCAGCGATCACGGGTACAAATGGTAAGACAACAACGACGACACTGGTGGGAGAAATCTTAAAAAAATGTTATCCGGAAGTCTTTGTGGTTGGAAATATTGGTATTCCTTATACTTCAATTGTGGAGAAAACTACAGAGCAGACCGTCACAGTGACAGAGATCAGCAGTTTCCAGTTAGAAACGATGGAAACATTTCATCCGTCTGTTTCTGCAATTTTAAATATTACGCCGGATCATCTTGACAGACATCACACGATGGAGGCGTATATCCGTGCAAAGGAGAGCATTACAAAGTGTCAGACAAAGGAAGATACCTGTGTGCTCAACTATGAGGATGAAATACTTCGGAAATTTGCCGAAACATTAAAAGTAAACGTTTTGTTTTTCAGCAGTAAAAGACCATTGGAAGAGGGAATTTATCTGCAGGAAAATACGATCTGGATCGCTGGAAAAGAAACAGAACGGCAGCGCCTGATTGATGTCGGTGAATTAAAACTTCTGGGCATACATAATTATGAAAATGTTATGGCAGCTTCCGGCACTGCACTTTGTATGGGAGCACCGATAGATGTTGTGCAGCGTGTACTAAAAGAGTTTTGGGGTGTAAAACACCGCATTGAGTTTGTGAGAGATCTGCATGGTGTTTTGTACTATAACGATTCTAAGGCGACAAATCCGGATGCGGCAATCCGCGGGATCGGTTCAATGAATCGTAAGACACTGCTGATCGGCGGCGGTTATGATAAAAATCTTGAATTTGATGCGTGGATTGAGAGCTTTGATGGGAAAGTAAAATGTCTATTACTGATCGGACAGACAAAAGATAAGATCGCAGTCTGCGCAAGGAAACATGGTTTTGAGAATATTGTATGCTGTGATACATTAAATGAAGCGGTAAATATCTGTTATAGGCTGGCAAAGCCCGGGGAAGCAGTATTGCTTTCACCGGCATGTGCGAGCTGGGGAGATTTTAAGGATTATACACAGCGGGGAGAACTGTTCCGGCAATATGTCATGGAACTGCCGGAATAAAACGGTTGTGGTGCTTGATCAGACAGGTTTTGTGTAAATGAGGAAAAATTATGGCAAGAAGACGGAAAAATGAAAAAAGACAAAAATCGATCCGGTATTTTGATTACAGCCTGTTATTTCTGATTATATTTTTGTTATGTTTCGGACTGATTATGTTATATAGTACCAGTTCCTACTATGGCTCAACAAGATTTAACGATGCAGCATATTATGTAAAAAGACAAATGTATGCAAGTGCACTTGGAATAGTGGCAATGCTTTTTATTTCAAGAATCCCATATAAGTTCTGGATGCAGCTTTCAACGCTTGCGTATTTTGTGGCGCTGGTACTTTGTACAGCGGTTATTTTTGTCGGAACAAATGCAAAGGGACAGTCGAGATGGCTCAGGATCGGACCGATCCAGTTCCAGCCATCTGAGATCGCAAAAATTGCGGTTATCATTTTCCTTGCGACGATCATCTATAAAACGCCTAAACGCATTGGGGAAATTATGAGTCTGCTTAAGATCATGCTTTTGATTTCACCGGTTTTGGCAGTGGTTGCGTATAATAACTTAAGTACGGCGATCATTATCCTTGGAATTGCTGTCTGTATGTTATTTGTTGCGAGTCCGAAATATTTACAGTTTATTTTAATGGGAATAGGAGTATGCCTTTTTGGTGCTCTGTTTATTCTGCTGGCGTCTTACCGTGCGGAACGTGTTATGATCTGGCTGCACCCGGAGGATTATGAAAAAGGGTATCAGACGCTGCAGGGATTATATGCGATCGGTTCGGGAGGCCTTTTCGGAAAAGGGTTAGGAGAGAGCATGCAGAAACTGGGATTTATCCCGGAGGCACAAAATGATATGATCTTTTCGGTTATCTGTGAAGAACTTGGACTTTTTGGTGCAGTCTGTCTGATACTTTTGTATCTGCTTATTATCTGGCGTCTGATGATCATTGCAAACAATGCATCCGATCTGTATGGCGCATTGATCGTAGTTGGTATTATGGCACATTTGTCCATTCAGGTACTGCTTAATATTGCGGTTGTAACAAATACAATACCGAATACGGGAGTATCACTGCCGTTTATCAGTTATGGAGGAACATCCATATCGATTTTGCTGGCTGAGATGGGGCTGGCACTTTCTGTATCGAGGGGAATTAAATTAGAGGTTGCCTGATTATGAGGATCAAAGAACAGAGAAAAAGAAAAAAAAGAAGAAGAATCGGGATCTGTATCTTTCTGGTAGTTCTGATGTTGTTTGCACTTGCGGCACTTATTGTGGTAAAGGTATTTACAGTCCAGAATGTAGTTGTGGAAGGAAACAGTCTTTATTCTGCCGACCAGATCAAAAATATGGTGCTGGACGATGATTATTCGTGGAACAGTCTGTATGTAGATCTGAAATACCGGTTTGTGGATGTCGGGGAAGTACCGTTTGTGGATACGATGGAAATTTCGCTGGATGATCCGCATACATTGCGGATTTCGGTTACAGAAAAAGGTATTCTGGGCAGTTTTTATATTGATACGCTTGGACAATATGCGTACTTTGATAAAGACGGATTTGTTGTGGAAACTTCGTCGGATGTAATCGAAGGAGTGCCAAAGATCACGGGAGTTACCTGTGATAGTGTGGTTTTATACGAAAAACTGCCGCTTGAGGATACAAAACTGCTGAGAAATCTGTTGACACTGACACAACTACTGAAAAAATATGAACTTGAACCGGAAGAAATCCACTATGACAGTGCAATGCAGCCACAGCTCACTTACGGAACGATTGCGGTCAATGTTGGTTCAGAAGATTATCTGACACAGAAAATTGCGAGACTTTCCGCAATTATGCCACAGTTGTCGGGACTCTCCGGTATACTGCATTTAGAGACATGGACGCCGGATACGACAGATATTGTGTTTGACCGTGCAGATTTGTAAAAAAAAAGTGTAATCTTTTTTGAAAAATCAGTTGATTAATTGTAAGAAAAATTATATTATAGATTATATGAGTTTTTTAGCTGTAATTTTTTAAGCTAAATGAAGGAGGAACTACCTTGCTGGAGATTAAGACAACAGAAGCGGATACCAGTGCAAAGATCATCGTGATCGGAGTAGGAGGAGCTGGTAATAATGCTGTAAATAGAATGATTGATGAGAGTATCGGGGGAGTCGAGTTTATCGGAGTAAATACAGATAAACAGGCGTTGGCACTCTGTAAAGCACCGACACTGATCCAGATCGGTGAAAAGCTGACAAAAGGACTTGGAGCAGGAGCACAGCCGGAAATCGGTCAGAAAGCCGCTGAGGAAAGCATGGAAGAATTATCTGCAGCAGTGAAGGGCGCGGATATGGTTTTCGTAACCTGTGGTATGGGTGGCGGAACCGGAACAGGTGCAGCACCGGTTGTTGCAAAGATTGCAAAAGAGCAGGGAATCTTAACGGTCGGCGTTGTGACAAAACCATTCAAATTTGAAGCAAAACAGCGTATGTTAAATGCACTTTCCGGTATTGACCGTTTAAAAGAGAGCGTTGATACACTGATCGTGATCCCGAATGATAAGCTTCTGGAGATCGTTGACAGACGTACGACCATGCCGGATGCCTTAAAGAAGGCAGATGAAGTGTTACAGCAGGCTGTTCAGGGAATTACAGACCTTATCAATCTGCCGGCACTGATCAATCTTGACTTTGCTGATGTTTCCACTGTCATGAAGGACAAGGGTATGGCACATATCGGTATCGGTAATGCCAAGGGAGATGACAAAGCAATCGAAGCTGTCAAACTTGCAGTTGCGAGTCCGCTGTTAGAGACCACGATCAATGGTGCATCCCATGTTATTATCAATATTTCCGGTGATATTTCCCTGATGGATGCGAACGATGCAGCAAGCTATGTTCAGGATCTTGCAGGTGATAATGCAAACATTATTTTTGGTGCGAAGTATGATGAGTCTATGACAGATGAAGCTACGATCACAGTTATCGCAACAGGACTTGAGAATGCGGCAGCAGCACCGAAGAGCAAGATTATGCCGGATCTCCGCTATGGAAATACAACAAACGTTACAAGACCGGTTGGAACACCTGGCATCAACAGACAGGCGGCAAATCTTGGCGCAAGTGTACAGGCACATACGCAGACACAGACGGCTGCACCATCATTTTCTGGTATTCAGAGACCGCGTCAGCCTGAGAGCACAGTACAGCCAATGGATATTAAAATTCCGGATTTCCTTAAAAATTCAAGAAAATAATATCTGAGATAAAATATTAGAAAACATAACAACAGATATGCCTGCAAAGTACGCGGGCTGCTGCAGCAGTTTATACATCTGAAAAGAGATTTATGTGTTTGAAGAGAAAACACATAAATCTCTTTTTATATATAGAAAAGAACAACGCTTGTCGAAAATAAGGGATGATTTGTGGGATTTGGAGTACCTGTTTTGACAAAAAGTAAAGTTGTACTGTTTTATAATAACAGTAAAGATACGAAAGAGTCTGGAGAAAAGGGGTGAGACGAGATCTATGTATTTTATGCAGATGTGTTCCTGCTTGAAAATCTGTTTATGGACTATATGGCAATACTTGGATGCAACTGCCTGCTGAAACGGAGGATACATCCCGGGCGGCTGTTTGCGGTATCGCTGATGTTTTCGCTGATTCATCTGTTTCTGGTGTGCTTTATCCATAACAGGATCCTGTATTTTTTGATCGCACATTTTGTTTTAAACACAGGGATGGTATTTTTTTGTTTTGGCTGGGAAGGAAAACGCAGTTATTTAGCGCCTGCTCATTAACTAAAAAACACAGATAAATAGTGGATTTTATATA
>ERZ780157.4073-NODE-4073-length-11456-cov-22.379440_pt1 | contig 11456 bp, 9 predicted proteins | sample MGYA00511169_ERZ780157 | MGnify/ENA primary metagenome ERZ780157 (study PRJEB29588, sample SAMEA1965149) | human gut metagenome | biome: human gut; feature: human-associated habitat; material: faeces | place: Denmark | collected 2008/2010 ... | reverse complement strand
ACGAAAAAGCCTGCCTTGGCGTGACTGCTAAGACAGACTTTTTCTACAGGCTGCGGCATAGTCGCACAAACGACTATGCCGTTTTTTATATGCCGGCGAGCTTCACTCCTCGTCAGGCTTGTATTCCAATATATCTCCCGGCTGGCAGTTGAGAACATCGCAGATGGCCGCCAGGGTGGAAAAGCGGATGGCGCTGATATGTCCATTCTTCATTTTTGATAAATTCACGTTGGCCACGCCGACTCTTGCCGATAGCTCGTTGAGGCTCATCTTCCTGTCGGCCATGACACGATCCAGCCGCAAAATGATCTGTCCCATTCTTCCGCCTCCTTACAGGGTCTCATCCGATTCCTTTTGCAGGCAAACACCGTATCTGAAAACAGCCACCAGAGCCATGGTTACAACAAACGCTATCAAAATGCCCCACTGAATGCTGACATTGGTGCTTTTTCCTGCGGTGAAAAAGCTCTCCAGCATCGTTTCGGCGGCAGAAGTAAAAACGGCAACCGGAAGAAGTGAAAAGCCAAAGCCGCGCATCTTGGCCACAACTTCATTGCAGAACGGAGACTCGCACTTGGTGAGCACGGAAAACATCCCTCTGAGCAGCCAAAGCGCAACGGTTGCGGACGCTGCAAACAGCGCGGCGAAAATAAACACTTTCGTAAGATCGCTTGCGTTATATTCGGCCGGGGAGGCCTCGGCCTGCATGACCTTCGTGTTTCCGTCGGAGTGGATCTCGGCAGAGTCATATGAACGGTTAAAAAGCTTAAGCTCAGTTTTAAACTGCTGATCCTCAGGCGGTGTGACCTTACCTGCGCCCTCCCCGAGCATATACAGCGGACTGCTTTCGCCGGAATAGCTGAAGTTTCCTCCGATTATATTCCACAATGTATCAAAGCTTTCCGCATTGAAGCGCAGCTCGGTGTTTTCAACAACGCGCACCGTCAGTGCGTTATCCGGCAAAGCCGCCACGAAAGCGGCCGCAATGCAGCATGAGATCGTTATAATCGCCGCTATAACGGCCAAAACCGTCATGACTATCTTTCCTGCCTTGCCAAACAGACGGAATTTTGAAATAGTATCGGAATTCATGTGTGCTATTCCTTTCTGCGAAAGCGCTCTGCCCGAGCATCCCTGTGATAGATAGCTGTATTATAGCATTCTTTTGCGCGCAATGCACCAAAAATTAAGAGCGCAGTGCAGCTTTAGAGAGTTCTGCCGCTCAGCACCGTCCATGCCGCGATCCCGGCCGTCAGCAAAACGGTGATCGCCGCCGACAAAAGCCGTGTTTGTCGCTTCTTTTGTACTCCGAGAACGGTAACGGCAATAATAGCCGCGCAGGAGGCAACGGTAAGCAAATGCCGTGGAAACACTTTGAGCATCTGCTGAAAATAGCTTACTCCCATCAGGGCAACTATTGTATTTCCGACGCCCAGTATCGCAGCGCCCAAGGCATTCTGGCGCTTTGCAAGGAACGCGATTGCTCCACCGGGGAGGGTCAGCAGCGAAACGGGCAGCCAAATGCTCGTGTAATAGTAAAGTGCCTTGTCCAAGCCGATCGCAGGCAGCTCAACGAGGTAAATTACCGGCTGGCTTATGAGGAAAAACACAAGGCATTTGAGTCCGGCCTCACGGGCGCTTTTGCAGTTTGACACGATCAAAACCGCAAACAGCACCCACCACTCGAGCGTGACTGCAACGTCCTGAAACGAAGTGTCGTGCAGGATCGGTATCTGATTTATTACGCCGACATAGATACCGATGATCACCGCAAAGCCGCAGACTATCGGCCATGTCATCGGCAGGCCGCCGAACGCAGCGGATATCTTCTTCATTTCTCAGCCCCCAACCGAGGATATCGTGCCGTCGGCATTGAAGCCGACTGTCACCGTATAGTCCTTGATAGCAAACGGCATATCGCCCAAGGTTTTTGAGAAAGTGAGCTTTACATCCTCCGTACCCACACCCACATGAGAAAACTCAAACACATAGGTGCTGCCGTTTTCGCGGCTGTCATTGAGCGCCAGCGACTCGGGGTCGGAGCTTTCAAGCTCATACTTTTCGCCGACGGCATACGGGAGCAGGATGCCGAGCTTCGGCAGACCGCCCTTAAAGCCGAAATTGCACTTTCCGCGGAAGAAGATCGGCAATATCAGCATCAGCAGGCCGGCTATGATAAGCCTTGAAATATCGTCGTTTATCTGATACAGAAACGACTCCTTACCGCCCATTGATTCAAACATCAGCCCTGTCAAAACGGCGATCGTATCGCGCAGGACAAAAAAGGCCAGTGGAACAATCAGCGCCGTAAACAGCGCGTTATTTAAAAATCTGTGCTTCACGGTTTTCTCCATAAAGGCCACCTCCGACTGTGATCAACGTAAATTATTTAACGTAAAACGTTAAATCGATAGTATCACCGGCTCGAAGGTATGTCAAGCGATTTTTAATGCTTATCATTAAAAATTTGACGTTTTGCATGGGTAAACCGTATAAAAAAGCTCCCGTATCACAGGATACGGGAGCTTTAGCGTCCTTATTTTGATTTCGGTTCGGGTTTTTCTCCGGCAAGAGGCTTGCCGTTTACGGCGTTGCGCGCAACGACATACAGCACCGAGCACAGCGGAACGCTTATGAGCATTCCGACAACGCCCATTGCGTTGCCTCCGATCGTTACAGCAACGAGAACCCATATACCGGGCAGGCCGACGGACTTGCCTACGACCTTGGGGTAGATGAGGTTGCCCTCAAACTGCTGAAGGACGATTATAAACACAACAAACCACACGGCCTGGATAGGCTTTACGAGCAGGATCAGGAACGCACCGATAGCGGTTCCTATAAACGCACCGAACACGGGGATCAGCGCCGTGAAGCCGACGAGCACGGATATCGCCGGGGCATACGGCATGCGGAATATCGACATGCCGATAAAGCACAAAGCGCCGATGATGACAGCCTCGGTGAGCTGGCCGGTTATGAAGTTTGTAAACGTGCGGTTTATAAGGTCGAGCATATCGAGAAGCTTCTGCATCTTCTCGGGCTTCATGAGCTTTGCAAGCACCTTTTTCGACTGCCGCTTGAGCGTTTCCTTCTGAGCAAGAACATAGATGGAAAACGCAAGCGCCAGCACGATGTTTATGACCGCCGTTACGATCGACGTCGTTGCCGACAGGGTGGTATTCAAAACAGCCGTGCCGCCGTCCTTGAGGATCTGAATAAACTTATCCGTATCAAAGCTGAATTGCGGCAGCTCCACTCCGTACTTATCCAGACGCAGAGCCAGAGCTTCCCACCAGCTTTCCACCTCGGATACATACGAGGGCACCATGCTCACAAGCGAGGACACCGAATCGCTCAGCTCAGGCATGATAATGAACACGACGGCGAGAATGATGCCTATGACAAGCAGTATGCTCAGCAGCAGGCATATCGGGCGCTTCATTTTTTCGACCCATTTGCCCTTGCATTTGCTCAAAAGCTTCATCCACAGCCGCTCGATCGGCCGCATGATGACATTGACCACATACGCTATGCACAGGCCGATCACAAACGGCGAAATGAGCGAATACAGCTCGCCGATGTATTTAAACAGCAGCTTGTGATTATATATCGCCCATATGAGAAGCACCGTGAACGTTATGATGAGCAATATTCGTTTTACGGTTTTTTTACTGAGTTCCAATGCTAAGCCCCCTTCTCCAGCTCTTACTGCACGCTGAACAGGATATCGCCGTAGGTCGGATACGGCCAGAACTGCTTTGCCGTATTGACTTCAAGCTCGTCAACACTTGCTCTGAGCGCTTCCTGCGCAGGAAGCACCTTGTCGCGGAAAACGGATGCTCTTGTGTAGTTATCCGAATACTCGTCGGCAGACTCGGCCGCGTCGGCCAATATCTGCGCATTTTTGACCGTTTCGCTCATAATGGTGCTTATCTTGGCTGCCTGATCCTTTTCAAAGCTATTGTCGATGCCGAGCTGCGCTTTAACTATGGCAGTATCGCTCAGCTGCTTTGAGTAAGCGCTTGACGCCGGGAGAATATCCTGCCAGACCATCTCCTGCATGGTCTGCGCCTCGATGCGGATAACCTTGCAATAGTTGTCAAGCTTCATCTTGTAGCGCGCGGCAAGCTCTATCTCGGAATACACTCTGTGACGCGCGAAAAGATCGACGTTCTTTATGTCGAGGTAATACGGCACGCAGTCCACCGTCGTGCGGAAATTTTTAAGTCCGCGCGCGGCCGCTTCCTTGAGCCACTCCTCGCTGTAGCCGTTTCCGTTGAATATGATGCGCTTATGCTTTTTTATAACGCTGCGGATAAGCTCGTGCAGACTCGTTTCAAAATTATCGGCATTCTCCAAAATGTCGGCATATTTGCGCAGCGACTCGGCAACGGCGGTGTTCAGAACAACGTTTGCGCCGGATATGGAGGTTGACGAGCCGAGCATACGGAACTCAAACTTATTGCCGGTGAAGGCAAAGGGCGAGGTGCGGTTGCGGTCGGTCGCGTCGCGCGCAAACTTGGGCAGAACATGGACGCCGACCTTTATCTGCTCCTTTTCCTTGCCGCCATACGGCGTGTCGTTTTCTATCGCCTCGAGTATCTCCTCAAGCTCCTCTCCGAGGAACACCGAGATTATCGCCGGGGGCGCTTCGGCAGCGCCGAGGCGGTGGTCGTTTGCAGCGCTCGCAACGGATATGCGCAGCATATCCTGATAATCGTCTACCGCCTGCAAGACCGCACACAACATCAGCAGAAACTGAGCGTTTTCATACGGAGTTTCGCCCGGCTCGAGAAGGTTTAACCCCGTGTCGGTCGTCATAGACCAGTTATTGTGCTTGCCCGAGCCGTTAACGCCGGCAAAGGGCTTTTCATGCAGCAGACACACCATGTCGTACTTCCGCGCAAGCTTCTGCATAAGCTCCATTGTTATCTGGTTGTGGTCTGCCGCGATATTGGTCGTCGTGTAGATCGGCGCAAGCTCGTGCTGGGCAGGCGCGACCTCGTTATGCTCGGTTTTCGCAAGAACGCCGAGCTTCCACAGCTCCTCGTCAAGCTCTTCCATGAACGCGGCGACGCGAGGCTTTATCGTGCCGTAATAGTGATCATCCAGCTCCTGACCCTTGGGTGGCTGCGCGCCGAAGAGCGTTCTGCCGGTGTACATTACATCCTTGCGTTTTTCATAAACGCTTTTGTCGATGAGAAAATACTCCTGCTCCGGGCCGACGGTCGTCTTTACGGCCGTGACGTCGTTATTTCCGAACAGACGGAGCACGCGCAGTCCTTGACGGTTGAGAGCCTCCATAGAGCGCAAAAGCGGCGTTTTCTTATCCAGTGCTTCGCCGCCGTAAGAGCAGAACGCCGTCGGTATGCAAAGGACATTATCCTTGATAAACGCATACGAGGTCGGATCCCACGCGGTGTAGCCGCGCGCTTCAAACGTTGCGCGCAGTCCGCCGGTCGGGAAGCTTGACGCATCCGGCTCGCCCTGGATAAGCTCCTTGCCGGAAAACTCCATGATTATTCTGCCGTTATCACTGGGTGAAATAAAGCTGTCGTGCTTTTCGGCGGTGATGCCGGTCATCGGCTGGAACCAGTGCGTAAAGTGCGTTGCGCCCTTTTCTATCGCCCAGTCCTTCATCGCGTTTGCAACTATCTCGGCCGTTTCGCCGTCAAGCCGCTCGCCGAGCTTTATTGAGCGTTGGACCTGCTTATATGCCTGTTTTGGCAGCCGCGCCTGCATGACGCAGTCGTTAAACACCATAGAGCCAAACAATTCAATTACATTTTTCATTAGCAGATCCGCCTTTCGTGCATTGGGGTATAACATTGCCCTAATGGAGGAATTATATTACCCGATGCTCATTTTTGTCAACGCTTATATGTAAAAGCGTTGACAAACATATCACAGGCGTGTATACTAACTGTACTAATAAAACCCATACAGTTGTTCGATCTGCTGCTTGGATTTGTGAAAGAAAAGCTCATGAAAAATACGCTTAAAAACAATCTGCTGTGGATAGCTCTTTTGGCTGCCATATCGGCAATAACGATAAAGATCGTCACATCCTGCTCAAAAGGCTTTTCGTGGGGACGTTTTGTATGCTTTTTAAAGGGTGCTGATCCTGTGTGGATAATGCTTGCCGTGCTGTGCGCATTTGGCTTTATCTACTTTGAGGGACTCGGTCTGCAATGCACCTGCCGATTCTTCGGGCATGGTTTTCCAGCCGGAAAGGGCATTATTTTTTCCGCCTCCGATATTTTCTTTTCCGCGATCACCCCGTCTGCGACCGGCGGCCAGCCGGCAGCGCTTATTTTAATGCTCAAGTACGGAACTCCGGCTGCGGTGTCAGCTATCGCATTGCTTTTGAACCTTGTGATGTACACGGTTGCCATACTTACTATAAGTGCTGTGTGCTGCCTTGTTTATCCGGGCATTCTTTGCCGCATGAGCCTTGTTCCGAAGCTTTTCATTGCCTTCGGCGTCATTGTTCAGACAGCGTTTATCGCACTGTTTCTCATGTGCATTTTCAATGAAAAGCTCATCCTCAAGGTTTGCCGCTGGGGGCTGAGGCTGCTGTGTAAAATACATGTTTATAAGGACTATGACGTGCAGTATGAAAAGCTGCTTGCAATGATAAAGCAGTATAAGGAATGCGGCGCACTGCTGAAAAAGGAAACCGGGCTGCTAATAAAGGTGTTCCTGTGCAATCTTGCGCAGCGTCTGTCAGTGATACTTGTTTCGGTTTGTGTGTTTCTTGCGGTCGGCGGCGAGGCAAAGTGCGCGTTCAAGGCGTTTTCCGTGCAGACGCTTGCCGTGCTCGGCTCGAATGCGGTTCCCATCCCCGGAGCGGTCGGTGTTGCGGATTTCATCCTGCTCAGCGGATTCAGGCAGATCGTACACGAGCCTGTGAGCGTTGAGCTTTTAAGCCGCGGCATAAGCTTCTATGCAACGATAGTGTTCTGCGGTGTTCTTTTGCTCTGCGTACTTATAAAAAGAAAGCTTAAAAATGGTGATAAGATATGACTTCAAAGAAAATGGCCGTCGGCCTTACCTGCTGCTACTTCAAGCATCTCGGCTGGCCGGCACGTCAGATAATGACTAACCCGATACTTACTGCAATCATCGGCGCTTATATGGACACGAAGCTCTCGACCCGGCGCATCAGCGGCTTTATCCGCGCGAACGCACTCAATATGAGCGACTATATAAAGCAGGATTACTGCTGCTTCAACGACTTTTTCACCCGGCAGGTCAAGGCCGGCGCGCGTCCGATAAACACCGACCGTGACACGCTCATCTCCCCCTGCGACGGATACATGTCGGCGTATAAAATAAGCAGCGACTCCGAGTTTGCGATAAAAAACAGCTATTACAACGTCGAGGATCTCGTAGGCGGTGCGGATATCGCAGACGATTACATAAACGGCACCTGCCTCGTACTGCGGCTTGGCGTTGAGAATTACCACCGCTATTGCTACATCGACGACGGCTTCAAAAGCCGCAACTGGCACATTCAGGGGCGCTATCATCCCGTGCAGCCGATAGTAGTGCGCAAAAGACCCGTGTTTATGCAGAACACTCGTGAATACTGCATGCTGTACACCGAAAATTTCGGTACCGTTGTGCAGATCGAGGTCGGCGCATGCCTCGTCGGCAAGATCGAAAACTACCGTCAGGCAGGCGTTATCCATCGCGGCGAGGAGAAAGGTCTGTTTCGCTTCGGCGGCTCGACGATCGTTCTGCTGTTCAAAGAAGGTGTGCTCGATCTTCCGCAGGAAATCTTCGAGCAGACCCTGCACGGCAGGGAAAAGCCTGTGATATTCGGAAGCGCAATATGCAAAAAGGCAGATCATTAAAGAATCACAAAAAAATACTATTGCATAGCAAAAAGCCTGTCCTCCCGGTGGTGCGTTTCCGTCGGCGGCTTTGATCTGCGCGAGGTTGCGATAAGCGAGCACGAATCAATATTCGACGTTCCGGCCGAGTTTCGTCGGGAAACGACATACATATGATTGTATAATCGTCATGTCAGTGCAAATTATGCACAATTATTTTCTTATATAACTGGCTATTTCGCTGTTTTTAAACTTTTTGTATGAATACCGTTGCAAGTGATGTAATAATTCTGTATAATATTTGTCGTATGTTGACACTATGATTTTTGCAAATGGAGCAAGGAGGAAAAAAATGAGAACACGAATTATCAGTCTGGTAATGGTTCTGGCGCTCGTATTCACGCTGCTGCCCGTTTATGCCATTGCCGATGCCGTATCCGTCACAGGGAACGACGATACAACGGACAGTCAGAGTATAGATATTCAGGATATCGTCGGGAAAATACAAGCCCTGATCAAAGGCGGCGACCCCAACGGCGAGCTTGAGAATCTTCTGAAAGGGCTTAATATCGACACGATCGTCCAAATTCTCGAAAAGCTCGGCCTTGACAGCGATACCGCCAAGCAGCTCCTTGAAAAGCTCAAGGATATGGATATGAAAACGCTTTACGAGACCTTAAAGAAGCTTCTTGAAAACGGCAGCTTCAACAGCAAGGATATTATTGATATCCTCAAGTACTTGTTCGGTGATAGCAACGGCAATGTCCCCACCGATAAGATTATTGATATCCTCAAGGGACTCATCGGCGGCGACGGCAATATCGACACCGATAAGATTATTGATATCCTCAAGGGACTCATTGGCGGCGACGGCAATATCGACACCGATAAGATTATTGATATCCTCAAGGGGCTCATCGGCGGCGACGGCGATATCGACACCGATAAGATTATTGAGATCCTCAAGGGACTCATCGGCGGCGACGGCGATATCGGCGGAATTCTCGGGCAGCTTGATGCATACACTCTTCTCAAGGCTATCGCCGGACTTATCGGCAGCAAGCTTGATGTTACCGGCCCCAAAGACGTTACCGTGAATGAAGGCGAGACCGCGACCTTCAACGTAAAGGTCAACAGTAAGGCATCCAACCTCAAATACATGTGGATCGAGCCTTCCGTCGTCAAGGGTCTTGACCTCGGCGGCATCGACTTTTCCGGCAGCAAGCTTGAGATCGCAATGAAGCTCTTCCAGGCTCTGAGCAAGGTTTCCCTCAGCACCACTGACACTCTTGCGCTTAAGAACACCGCAGCCGCGGATAACGGCCGCACCTTCGCATGCGTGATCTATAACATCGCGCTTAAGGACATCACTCTGTTTGTGACCGACGAGGCAAAGCTCACCGTTACCCCGGTCGTTCCCTGCCAGCACGTCAAGGTCATTGACACTCCGGCCATCGCAGCCACCTGCACCACCGACGGCCGCACCGAAGGCAGCCACTGCAGCGTGTGCAATGAAGTTCTCAGCGTATCCGAGGTCATCAAGGCCACCGGCCACGATTTCAGCGACCTCGACGGTATCCGCTGCAAGAACTGCGGCGAATACGTTCCCTTCCCCTTCACCGACGTTCCCAAAACCGCTTGGTGCCGCGCCGATGTTGAGTATGTATGGCAGCACGGCATCATGAAGGGCGTTTCCGCCACCAAGTTCGGCCCGGACACCAAGATGACACGCGCAATGTTCGTCACCGTCCTCTATCGCATGGAGGGCTCACCTTCCGTTGAAGGCATGCAGATCCCTGCATTCACCGATATCGGCGCAAAGTGGTGCTACGACGCGATCATCTGGGCATATAACGCCGGAGTCACCCTCGGCAAGACCGCCACGACGTTCGCTCCCAACGACTCCATAACGCGCGCTGAGATCGTCACCATGGTCTATCGCTACTCCGGTTCTCCGACCGTCAGCGGCGTTCCCAACTTCACCGACGCGGCCAGCGTAGGTGCATGGGCGCGCGACGCGATCATCTGGGCAACCTCTGTTGGTGTTGTCAACGGCTACACCGATGGCAGCTTCGGCCCCAACAAGACCGCGCTCCGCTCCGAGATGGCAGCAATGCTCCATCGCTACATGGAGTTTGTCAAGGCATTCTGATATCTAAACTGAAAAGCTCCTGCAAGATGATCTTGCAGGAGCTTTTCAGTTTTATATGTTGGCTTTCTTATCGCGCCCCACAGGGCGATATAAGCCTTGACGAGCTGCGCAGTGCCATGCTCTTTAAGATGATATAGCAAAAGCTTCGGATGGCAGAACGATTCTGTATACCACAAGGGGCAAAATAAAAAAAGTTGAAAACGCTGAAGTGCACTCTCTGGAAATCAGAGGCGCGGAGCAGAATTCCAACTTCGACGAAAGTATAACCGATTAAAGCAAAAATGTCAATAGCTACTCCCGAGAGCCGGAGAGCATTACTGAGCTGCGGCGGCAGAATGAACGCCTACATATTGACGCGGAAAAAGCCGCTGCTTTATATTCGGGAGCAAGGGTCACAGTGCCCAAGATTCCCCGTTCACGCAACGGCTTTATAGCCAGTATAAGGGATGCAAGCTCTCCTGTCAAGCAACACTTATGACACAAAAAAAGAGAGCATAGCCAGCATGGCCAATGCTGATGCCCTGACCATAACGCCCGAAACGTCTGCTGGGACTGCTCTCACTTCGACTATACGCAATTCCGGCGAGAATGTCAAGAAATATTATGCTGATCTGTCAGCAAAAGCGTGCATGTAATGAATGCCCAACAGATCGCTCACTTAAAGCATTACGCAAATATTTGATAAAGATATGATTCAAAAAAGTGTATTGAAACCTCATTATCACAAGACTACAAGACGCACAAATGAAAAAGTAGACCCTACACCGGCAGAGGCAGCGCCGAACGCTGAAAGCTCGCCCATCAGGTCTACAAAAGCATCATAATTCAAATCAAGATATAAGTCAAGGAATACGTAAAAAACACCGGACAAATTGTCCGGTGTTTGGCAGGGGAAGAAGGCTTCGAACCCTCGGCCTACGGTTTTGGAGACCGCCGCTCTACCAGCTGAGCTATTCCCCTATAAAATTGGTGGGCCTTCAGGGACTCGAACCCCAGACCGACCGGTTATGAGCCGGTTGCTCTAACCAACTGAGCTAAAGGCCCTAATATCAGTATTGCCGTCACTAATGTGGCGGCAATACCCTTGGCGCCCCCTGTAGGATTCGAACCTACGACCCTGCGGTTAACAGCCGCATGCTCTACCTGTTGAGCTAAGGAGGCAAAAGCAAAGGGCTTGACTTGCGCCAAACCCTTCGATGTTGGCATTGACCTATCTTCCCGGTCCGTCTCCAGACAAGTATTGTCGGCACTGGTGAGCTTAACTTCCGTGTTCGGAATGGGAACGGGTGGACCCTCACCGTTAAAAACACCAACTGCATTTGGAACACACCAAATACTACACTATTACGCTCTCATTGTCAAGAGCTTTTTCAAGGGGAAGAGGATTTCTTCCCCTTGTGGTACACCATCAGGGACTCGAACCCTGGACACCCTGATTAAGAGTCAGGTGCTCTACCAACTGA
>ERZ780157.4069-NODE-4069-length-11468-cov-3.637168_pt1 | contig 11468 bp, 18 predicted proteins | sample MGYA00511169_ERZ780157 | MGnify/ENA primary metagenome ERZ780157 (study PRJEB29588, sample SAMEA1965149) | human gut metagenome | biome: human gut; feature: human-associated habitat; material: faeces | place: Denmark | collected 2008/2010 ... | reverse complement strand
GGAGCTGTCAATCCACTTGTCAAAATGGTTTGAAAGGGAGGGGTGGGGAGGGAGGTGGAGAGGTGGAGAGGGAGAGTTTGAGCGTGGATTTGATGGAGAGACGTGAGGATTAAGTGAATGTGGCTTGGTGTGTGCGGATAAGAGAATGAAGTTGAGGGAGTGAATGGTGTGTGGAAGTGGATTCTTTGGGTGAAGTGGAATCGATTTGAGGTGGGATTGGATCGGATGTGTGAAGAAGTGTGCGTATCAAAGAAAGATTCAATAATAGCATAGACCAATCAATTGAACTTGCGTTGCAGAGCCCCGATGTCTATCCGTGAAGCTGAAACAACGCAACTACTTCCTCTGATCGTCACATCATCCCTGAAATTGAATGCAACGGGAAGATACAAATCATCCAGACTGGGCATATCTACACTTCATTTTCTAGTAGATGAAACTCACTTTCAAGGACAATATGATGCGGGTAATAGAACGGCTGATTTCCTTCACCCCTGAGCGATTTGAGTTTGGGCAGGTCTATTCACTCAATTCCTATTCATTGCATCACTTCGCATGATTAACGTCGTGGACGCATCCTCACTCTCGAACTTCAGTGCGTCACCACCCATTTCAATCCTCTCCAACTCAGGCAAGTCTATTCCCTCATGCAATCGAATAGAACGCACTCTCAAATACAACACGCTTACAGTTGTAAAACGTTCCATCGCCGAACGTAACTGATTTGAGCTTCCTTAAGTCTAGTCGTCATTCATTGTGAAACAAGAATACTCTTCAACTCCAAGGAAGCAAAACGGAAGCTGTCGCTCCACTCATTCCCATTGCCCATCGCAATCACCTCCAACGCGTCCACATTCTCAATCTCACACCCCATGTAGTCGTTGAACGAAAACACGCCCACTTTCAGCTCCTTCAACTTGGGACAGTCCTTCAGCTCGAAACGCCGATCTGTTTCCCCGTGATTGTCTCAGCCGTTCTTGCACTTCGTGAAGCAGTTCTTTCCAATCACCACACTCTCCAAGACACTCAGTCCAACGATTCTGACCACATTCACGTAGTTGAAGCAGTGGTCGCCAATCTCCAGTCGCTTCAGCTGCTAGAATCGGGTCAGATTCAGCTCAGTGAGGCCCAAATCGCTCACATTCTCGTCAACAATGATCTGCGTTACGCCAGAGTCAAGAGAGAAGAAATCACTGACACAGCGCACAGTGGCGTTCGGGTTGGGATGAGGGAGATTGGGGTGGTTCGCCAGCACGCCGACGTCTACTCATCAGGCACTCATACAACGCCTTCTTGAACAGCGGAGGATCAGAAAGCACTGAAACGCGTTCGGAAGAACCACGTCGGTGAGACTGGGCATGTCTAGATCTCACAACGGCGAGAAAGAACCACTCTCAAGAGTGACGTGGTGTGCCGAGGAAAGGAGTCGCCGTTTTCGTTTTGATTTCGGATGGACTTGAGTTTGGGAAGGTCTATTTGTTCAATTCTTCCGTCAGTAGCCACTTCGCATGATCAGTGTGGTCGATTCGTCCTCATATCTGAACTTGAGTGCGTTGTTGCCCAGCTCCATCGCCTCCAGAGCAGGCAGGTCTATTCAGTCAGTCACAGGACGCAGAACGATTTTCCAACACCACACGAGAGCACGTGAACGCGTCGAACTTGCCCATTCTCAACAGTTTGAGAGAGGGCATGTCTAGTCATTACTCACTCTCAACAAGCAAACTCTTCAACTCAAAGAAGGATGCAGGAGCGAAGTTGAAACTCCATTCGTTCAGTTCACCCATCTCAATCACCTCCAACGCGTCTACATCCCCAATCTCAATCTCGGAACAGTCCGAGAAGGAAAAACGACCCATCTTCAACTCTCTCAGTGAAGGACAGTTCTTCAACACAAAACGACGAAGTGGGTTGCGACTCCAGTCGCCCTTGCTCTTCGTGAAGCTGTTCGTCCCAATCACCACCTTCTCCAACTCCTTCAGTCCCACCAGCTTCACTTCATTCGCATCCTCAAAGCAGTCGTCTCCAATCTTGAGTGATTTGAGAGACTTCAACCCACTCAGGTCCAGCACGTCCCATTCCTCCCCATTACCACAGCCACTGTTCACCACCAATTCCTCAATGTGGTTGTGGAACCGCATTTCTTCTCCCACCACAACCCTTTTCTCCAAATGGTCATTGCTCAGCCACTCTCCATCATACACGATATCCCCATTTCGATCGTACTGAATGCCGCATCCCCATCGCATTCCATCGCAAAGCTCTCCCTCGTATTCCACTTTGGAAGTATCCGGATCGTAATTGCGGCCGTAGCACACATTCACATCGCCAACTCGGAATCCCTCGTACTCCCTTCTTCCCTCCTTATCATACAGAATACCCCAACCACATGGTCTGGCATTCAGTACATCCCCCTCCCAGCGATCGCCTTCAACGCTCAAGTCGAGCACTTCGTTGTGCTTCACCTCCCCCAAATCCACTCCCTCCACTTTGACCAATTCCTTCTTCCTCACATCCGCCACAACCACTTCCTTACCACGTTCAATCAACAGATAGTCGTTCATTTTCACGATCCCCTTTGCCACATGAAACGTTCCCTCCTTCTTGTCATAGTCAAGGGTAAAGAAACTGGATTGGCAATCAGCTGGATCCGCCCAATCCATTTCTTCAACAATTCGAGACAGCTCTTCCATCCTAACACTTTCCGCAGAATCCGTCATAATCGAAGACTACACATCACCCTTGACGTATTACCTCACTCCCATTACAGTATTCACCTCACTGGACATTCTATTCTTCATCCACAACTACCTCCCATACTCTCACAATCTGAGCTCCAATAGAAATCAAGAACAGGGGCAAAGCCCTTCTCTGTAACGAATCGAATCGATGGAGATATTCGTTCCCAAAGCTGGATACCCGCGACTGTCAAAAGCACAGCCTATTACTTTGAATGAAACTCCACCCATTTCCAAACCATCGCAAACTCCATCACTCTGCAACCCTCACAACACGCATTCACACCCACCCACACCCCCCATTTGTTTCCTTGGATCAATCCAATCACTCCTTATCCTCCCGTTTCTGCAACGATGGCATCATTCTCTTTCATTCAGGGTGCAAAACTCTCTCTTCTCCTCCTCATTCTCTATTCCAGTGACCTCCGACAACACCTCTTTGATTCGTCTATCCTCCACGTGTACTTCATAACGCACTTACTCAAGCAGTAGACCAACCGTTTCGATTCTCGCGTTCACCGGTGGTGTGTTCGTGCCCATATTCCTGACCTTCGCGGTGTATTTACCATACTACAAGAAGATTCATGAAGAATGGAGCGTATCGAGACCCGTCCTTCTCCTTCTCTCTCATAACGCATAGAATCTGATGTACTTCATGTCCTTTGTCATGATTCTGTTCGTGGTTCTGTAAACGGGTGACATCCTTCATCTCACTCATAGTCTCGCGTTCGTGCTGTGGAAGGTGTGGGGCTTGCTGACACCTTTCATCCTGTATCTATTTCTTTCTTGTACCCTCGATATCCTCTCTTTCCTGTCACCTGTTTGGTTGAACAACCCATCTCTTTATGTATTGTATGTAACGGAAGACTGTGCAATGGCGAAAAAGGTCTTCGGCGTGAGTTCCTGCTCTACACCTCATCTCTAGTCTCCTCTCGTACCCGTAGAGAATCGCCAGCCAATGTGGTTGCCACAGCTCGAGCACACCAAAATCTCCCACTTGTATCCCGGGAACCACGTATCCTCATCAGAGGGTTCTGTCACCGCCATGAAGTTCATGAGCGTTTTGAAGGTGATCACGCTGAACGAGATGCCGAAGCGGTTCACAAAGACGCTCCGAACGCAGTTGCCTCCAAACAAGTTCAGCCGCTGATAGGACAGGAAGTGGACCAGCTTCTGTCTGCAGTGGCAACGCACCGTAATGGACTCCTATCCCTCAGCCTCAGCGAAAAGATGGACTCGACAGAGCTCGTGCGCCAACTCAATGCGTTCCTCTGCGCCATCGGCTAGGAACAGCTTCTTTTCCTCTTCGTAGCTGACCAGCAACTGACTGCTGAGAAGAAAGCTGAGTTCCGTGGTGCTTGCGGGCAGAGATCGCAGAATCGCGTCGTCCGTTTGTGAGCACTACGAATCAAAACACGAGAACACAAGCACATAAAACTGGTTGCATGTGACCAAGATGTGAAGCGACGTCTCCTGAATCCTCCGCTCTCGGTTCTCGAGAACGCCATGCAAATAGGCGGCTTTTCCGAGAAACGGATACGCGTCTAGTCATGATGCGAAAGAGGAGGGATCACAAATGGGAGGCGCATTCATGGATTGGAAGAAGGGAGGGAGATTGACCTTGATCACTTCGTCCTCTTCGTCGATCAAGGTCACGTTCCCCGTAATCGTGTGATTCATTGAAACGGAGTAGTCACTGACCTCGCATCGTTCCTTGCACACAAACACCACGCCGATGCAGTACGACGACTCATCCTATGATTAAGCACCCAATGCACTCCAACGAAGTGTGCCCTCTCCACACTCACAGTACATCCGTATTCTAATTCGATGTCATGCGAACCCTCATCGGAATGACAGCCGATGACACACGGAACCAGTCGGGACTCTTCCGAGGAGGAGCGCAGTCCCAGGAGCTGCAAAAGCAATAGAACCACACTAGGATTTGACGTCACGTAGGGAATGCGTTGCCCGGGGAGAGGGATGATCTCCTACAATGAAGAGGAGGAATAGAAAGGACGCGGAGCGGGATGATGCAGGCACGAAACTCTTTTGAAGTCACGTTCTGCTGGGAGAGAGTGTCCGCGTTGATGTCGTGAGTCAGGTGATTCTCCTCTGCGTCATCTCGGAAGTGGAGAATGTAGTCGTGGGACGCGATTACGTCGTTTTGAAGAGTCGCTGGCTCCTGTTCCGCCTCTTCTTCTTCCGCTCCCTGATCGTTTTGAATGGTTGCATGGTACGCATTGTCCTCCACAAATCCTTGAATCGCGTCCTCCTCGTAATCATCGTTCTCCAGTGCGTCTTGGATTTGGTAGTCCAGTCCCTCTTCATCAAAATACCCGTGTGGCTCCTGCGGATCATCACGGGCGTCATCGGAGTTGTTGATGCTACTCATTACAAGAGACGACGCGTTGGCACTATATAACGTGCGCAAATTCGTCAGAATCATCGTCATCTCCATCAAACCCTATGTATCAGCATACGTTAAGAGATGACACCTGAACCGTAATCCCCGTCGGAGTATCCGTAATCACTATCCATTGCACGTTGTTCCAATAAAGAAGGGAAAACGAGTTGAGAGTGGATGTGAAAATGATCAAGAGAGCGTCGTCTATGAACGCTATGAGTGATTCATAAACTCAACGCTCTCATGAGTGATTCATAAACTCAACGCTCTCATGAGGAATTCAAAAGCTCAACGCTACCAGCCAACCCCTCTCAACAACAAACACAGGGTAAAAGACGAGATCCAACAAATACAAAACTCACCCCTTCACAATGATTGTCGTCGAAGAGTCATGAATCCGGTTGAGAGTCGGGAGGCTCCTCCGATTCCCCCTCCTCCGACTCGTGATATTGTACAGAACCGCTCCAACGGTTGCAATTGCAACACCGAGCACGTTTTCAAACGAGAGGTGCTTTCCGAAGAAGAGCGATGTGGTGAGAATGATCGCCACACGCTTGAAGGTGCTCGTAATCGAATAGGAGAGCGAGGAGAGGAGAAACATCGCCTATCCGTCACAAAACGCTCCACGGCCATTACAGAGTATGATGCAATTGAACTGACGTACTGAAGAACAGCACTGAGAATCACATCTATCCAGTGGACGTGGCTCATCGAAAAACTCCGAATCTCCGAATAGACTACGAAAGGAAGGAGTAATGCGCAACTAATCGTTCCGTTACATAAATGAATCTGCTCGTAACAACCTTAAGCAGTGATTACGAATTCTTTGCTCAAGCCCGTCTTCATCATCATCTTCAAGTACACGCCCTGCCACACGCTCACGACAGTCGAACACAAGGCACAGAAGAAGCCCTTCCACACGAACCTATTCATGACCCAAAGGGATAGGCAGCACTCGACTTCGTTGACGGAAGCGTAGATCACGCCGACAACGATCAGAATGAGCGAGAGGAGCGTGGGCAAATCAACGGCATCGCCCGTCCACAGAAAGACAATGACGACGTTGAAGAAGGGTTGGAGCGCCTTCACGGTGTGCGTTAGTGACACTGGAATCAGGCCGTAGGACGTGTATGTCAAGAACTTGGCGGACATCATGGAGAGCGACAGGGGAAGGAAGAAACGCACCGACGACTTGAATGAAATGCACTTCAAGTAGGAATTCAGCTCCTTCTTATGAAACAACGACATCCGAACGGCTATTCGTAACCGAAAGGGAAAACCATAACAGTCACATATACAGCTGATTAGCACATGGAAGAACGTGAGAGTGAGCGGGTTCATAGAGGCATCGATCGTGATTAATCGCTTGTTGATCATCGTTGCCAGAATGGAAAAGGAGTACCAGATGACGACAGCGATTGAGACCTATAAATGACAAGATTGGGAAGATCCGAGCCTCCGTTATGTGTACCACTTGCTTTCTCCACTTCTGCGTGTCGTACGTATACTTCACGTTCACATCGTCACATGGCGTGTCATCACCGGGCGAAGGAACGCGCATTGTCGAGAAAATGCGCGTGGAAACAGTGACGGAAATGGCTTGATTATGAGGAATCGAACAAGAAGTTGCAATTTCTGTAACACAAATCGCCCCGCTTTGTGGAGCCCTCTCGAAGTATTGCAGAATCGAACGCATTTCGAATGAGATCCATGCTGTGGGTTTCGCTGCTCTTTGCTATCGTTTGTTCCACTTTCCTCGTTCATGCGATAGGCCCTCTCTCTGAGCGAGCCGGAGGACAACGTTGTATACATCAAGAAAGAGAAGCTGGATGCGTATGTGGCAAGCAACCCTCTCGTTCTTGTTCATTGGTACGCTTCGGTGCGTGTTTCAGAATTCAACTCACCCCATAGTGGTGCAGCTACTGTAAGGACTTTGCGCCAACCTGGAGCACCATGAGCGATATTGTTGTGGAGGGAGGGAACGAATTCAAGGCAATCAAGGTGGAGCTGGGCGAGGATCAGGAGTGGAAGAAGCGCTTTTCCGTGGACTCCTTTCCCGATTTCGGTGTCTTCGTGAACGGGGAGTATTCCAGCTTTAGGGGAAGAAAAGAGGCCGGGTAGTCGATGCGTTTCTCATTAACGCCAAGCGATCTGCTTCACTTCGCTGCGAATCACACTTCGGACGGTATTCTGCGCGTGACTGACGAGTACTCCATCGACTACTTGTCCAAGCACGGAAACGGACTGATTCTCAGTCTGTTTGACGAGGATGTCGGTTCCTTCTCTTCTCCGTAAGGCATAGAGTCCCGAAGGCAAGACGTTCAAGAGCAGCGTGATTCGCGAGGAGAACATCCTGTTTATCGTGCCCTCTCGCGAAGTGCGCGATGCGTACATGAAGAGGGTCGGAACGCTTCAAAGCAGGTAATCCATAGAGGAAGATTGAAGAACCAACGCTCATTGCCCTGAAGTCGTTCGACGAGTACTCCATGAAGATGGAGGGAGATCTGCACGACGCCTCGCGCATGAAACGCTTCATCCAGAGCAACGTGAGACCGGTGGTGTATCCCACACGCAACCCTCGTGTACGCGCATCATCACTGCATCACCTCTAGTACAAGAACTTCCTCTACGACAAGGACCGCGAGTGGCTGGTGCTGCTGATCGACAAGAAGGACGCGAAGTACCCCTCCACGCTGACCTCTCAGTACGTGCAGGTGAGAGTGGAGGTGGAGCGTGAGGCGTAGGTGTGTCGCCACAACGCCAAGGTGTCGTGCTTCTACATCGAGAACACGGAGAAGAACATCTACGAGTTCTACACCAAGGAGGAGAAGAGCGTGCAGTTCCCGCAGCTGGTGGCGGTGCACCGCGCGCGCGGGTACCACTTCAAGTACTTCCTTCCCAACACGGAGAAGGGCAGTCTGAAGGACTGGGACACCTTCCTGCAGGAGTGCATGAACAAGAAGCGGAAGCCCGTGCTGCGGTCGCTGCCCGAGCCGGCGGTGCAGGGAGGTCCTGTGACGGTGGCGGTTGGCACGACGTTCGAGGAGCTGGTGATGAAGAGCGACGTGGACGTGGTGGTGCAGATGTACTCGAGTTATTGCGACCACTGCACGAAGATGATGAAGCGGTTCGAGAAGGTGGCGACGTTCTTCAAGGACAACGAGAAGGTGCGCTTCGTGCGCTTCGACGCCAGCGAGAACATGATCGACGTGGAGCAGATTTACGTGGCTCCTGCCGTGGCGGTTTGATGCGTAGTTGAAGTACTTCCACAGCGTGCTGTACGTGAGGAAGGGAGGCGAGGTGGAGGTGATCGAGTACCCCCGAAGCAAGAAGGTGTGGCGAACGAAGGTGGCGATGGAGAGAGGGACTGAGATGTAGGCACTGATCTCGTGGATTTCGTCCCAAATGGATGCGAAGAAAGAAGCAAAGGAAGAAGCGATGGAGGAAGAGTTGTGTCGTGTTTGTTGCAACAAACAAGGGCTATTCCGGATCCGTCTCCTCTCTCGGGCGCTCCACGAGAGGAGCTTCCTCCACGTCGTACTGCCGTAGCCGCCTTGTCGGATTGCACGCCTTCAGCACGACAAACAGCACGGCAACGAGAACGATACCGAGGAAAGAAAAGCGGATATAGATGGATTTGTTGGTGCTCACTTGGGGCATGTTATTCTTCAAGAAGAGTCGGAATTCGCTATTGCTCAACGAATATCGGCGCAGCCCTACACGGAGTTCAACTCCTTCGTGAAACGAACTCTCGTCTTGTCCCTCTTCACGATCAACACCGTAGGCATCTTCTTCATCTTGTATTTGTTGCAGATGTGTCTGTTGCTCGTGCAATTCACCTATTCCTCACACCCGTAGCGCACTCTCACTGTCAAGAAACGAGGCTGGATGGCGAAGTCCATCTCGCTTGCCACCTCCTTGAAGCTCTGCATTTCCTTCGCACACGAAGAGCACTTCTAGGCGTGACCGATCCCATCCTCCGCGAACGTCGTTGTAAGCAAACAGCACCACTACGGGAGTCTCCAGAAACGACGTTTTCAGGTCGTCACTCGTCAGATCAAAAACAGCCGCTCCATGCTACAAGTGACGCCGTCTCTCCTCGCCCACGGATACAGCAAGTAATATGAAAAAACAGAGAAGTAGCTTCATTCTCCGCCCGCGTCTAGATTCCGAGTGATGGGAACGAGACAAGAAGCCTTGACAGCCATGAACCACTGCACGCGCCAGACCAAAGAGGGAGCGAATTCGGCTGTTCCGAAAGACGGGGGATTTTCCGCTCATTGATCTGTCGCCAATTCTCAATCAGGAGCACTAGAAGAGCTGAATGCTTTGTCTTTTTCCCCTTCTCTTGGTCGTTCTAGCTCGTGCTAGTACGTATACTCGGTCGTACCGCTTACTGGGTGGTTGTTGACGTGTAGTGGTGTGAATCCGTTAACAAGCAGCAATCTTGAGAGCTATCTGTCGTCAAACATGACTGTGGTTGCAATGTGGAGTAATAAAGACTGCATCGATTGTGAAATGGAATTGTTCGTGTTGTTTAGGATGGTGTACAGCTATTCTGATTACGAGGAGGTAGGGAAGCGATGCGGTGGAGTATAATCGTAGGTCATTGTTGCTGCCGCGAATACGGGAGTGGACAAGGAGTTTGAGAAGAAGTACGGCATTGTGGAGAGTTCGAAGAATGCCCAGTACCGCCTGTTCGTCAAGGGCGCTTCCGAGCCGTTTTTGAATACCGAACACAAGCCTACCGTTTGAGTGCGTGGCTTTGGTGACCCGTAGTTGGAGTGGATCAAGGACGTGACGGGCTATGTCCCTCGCAAGGAGTACGTGTTTTTCCTCAATGACCACAACTTTGGCCATCTGAAGACGAAGTACGAAGACAGACACATTCTGATGCTGTTCTGCAAGGAGTCCTCTCCCAAGTGTCAGAATCTCGTGTCCGGCTATCTGACGGCAGCCTTCGTGTTTCGCGTACGCTTGCTTTTTCGCGTTCACCGTAGCACTCCACCAAGTCGCTCTTCGTGTACGTCGATTGCGTGCGGAACAAGAACATTTGCAAGCTCTACAATGTTCCCGACGTTCCTTCATTCCGCTACATCGCGCCCGGCAGCGACAGCGCGGTGGACGACGGCCTGACGAGTGTGCGCGGCGAGAACCTGGTCGGTTACATGAACCTGAAGTGCGGTATTGTGCTGAGAAGAGGAGTGAGGGGCAGGAACGCGCTACCGCGTGAACGGCAACTACGACGAGATGTACGGCCGAACCAGAGAGCTGGACTTGATGGCTCACCAGTTCATGAACAATGTCGCGATGATGATGCTGACGTCATGTCGTAGGACGACAAGGACTACCGCCTGAACCTGATGAAGAAGACGCTCGCGTTGACCGAGCAGCACCCCGAAGCCTCGCGCTACTTCAACATGATGAAGAGCATTATGAAATCGGGGGACCCCTCCATCCTCTCCGAACTGTCCTCGCTGAAGCAGCATCTCAAGGGAGCGGTCGTGGGGTCGAAGGAGTAGCGCCGTCGTCTGGCTCTGAGCGTGTAGGAACAAGGCGCTGTCGGCGCGCTTGAACGTGGTGCACCAGTTCGAGAAGATCGTGACGTGGCACGAGTTGGTGCTGTGTCACCCGTGGAACATTGACTATCTTGTGAATAAGAACCATATGTTGGTGTTAGTGCTGGGACCGGATTGCGATACGTGCAAGGAGGCGTTGGAAGTGTTTGTAGGGGAGGTGGAGAGTGGTGAGGCGTAGACGACACTGTCAAAGCGCGGCGTGCGAGGCGTTATTATTGCGAAGATGAACGGAGAGAAGTATGCAGATTTTATGGTAATGGCGATGGAGGGCGGTGAGGCGTAGTATCCTTTCCAGGTGACCCATTTCCCTGCTGTCTTTTTCTATTATAAAGGAAGCAACTATGAGGAGCCGTTACGCGTTTCTGAGCCCATTTCCGTTTTCTCGCTGATTGACTACGTGGAGGATCGTTTAGATGGTGAGTGTGCTGTGCAGATGTGACGGATAGAGTATTACTCTAGTGATCTTTAAAGTGAGATTTGTTTGTTGAGAATCCAGCGATCATGCTTGATTGGGTGAGAAGTCGGATTTCTGTTTCAGATGGAAGAGAATGAGAGTATCTCCTTCTGCAGGAGCCAAAGCACATTGTCACAGGTGGCGTCATTCCCATGAAACTGATTCTCTCACCCAAACTACAATCAGTAACTCAGAAAAGAAACACAATCAATACTACTGGAAACAAACACAACCAAACTTAATCAACTATAACACTCCAAGGATCCTCAGGGAAGGGATTCGGCAACACACCG
>ERZ780157.4067-NODE-4067-length-11470-cov-2.900569_pt1 | contig 11470 bp, 6 predicted proteins | sample MGYA00511169_ERZ780157 | MGnify/ENA primary metagenome ERZ780157 (study PRJEB29588, sample SAMEA1965149) | human gut metagenome | biome: human gut; feature: human-associated habitat; material: faeces | place: Denmark | collected 2008/2010 ... | reverse complement strand
CTTGTGGACGACTATCTGCCCGAAGGCACTCCGCAAACCACGACAAAGAGTGCGCCGCACACTGCGTACAAACCCACAAAAAAGGCAATGGACGAGCAAGCCGAGCGCAACAAGGTCGGCACCGCCTACCACAAGGTATTGCAATATTTGCCGCTTGACGCGACGGAAGCCGACGTCAAAGCCTTGATTGAACGCTTGCTTGCCGAGGAAAAATTGGAACAACGCTACGCCGACGGCGTGGATGCGGCTACGGTGTGCGCCGTTGTCAACGACCCGACGTACAAGCAAATCGTCGCAAGCGGCAAGGTTTACCGTGAGTTGCCCTTTATGTTGTGCGCCCCCTACAACAAGTTGGTTGCAGGTAGCAACTACACCGACGAGGTTATGTTGCAGGGCGTGATAGATCTACTTGTCGTTGCCGACAACCATGCAATAGTGGTGGACTACAAGTACACTCGCCACAGCGACGGCGTAAAGAAACGTTACCGCGCGCAACTGAACAGTTACCGACTTGCCGTAGAAAAAATCTTCGGAATTACCGACGTTGATTGTTACATCTTGTCCATTGCCGACAACAAGCTTGTCAAGATGTGACGGCGTTTGCAGTTGTGTTGCGTTGCAATCGAGTTGTCGTATTTGTTGTCGCAGTTTGTAGGCATTAGCTTGTATTGCATTGTCACAACGCAAAAACCGCTAATTCGACGGTATTTGTATGCGTTTAGTCATTTTGCAATAAGTTGTGTAAACATTTTCCAAAAATTGCATTTGTAAAAAAGACGGTTTTGTGGTATAATGACGCTAATAAAAGATTGACGTAATATAATAATTACAAACCATGGATACGGTGCTTGAACCGACAACCTATATCGCTGTTAGTTCGAGTGCCGTATTGTCAAATTTTGTCGAATTATGGAAATGAGAGAACACTTTTTAGACAAGATAAAGGAAGCGTTGTTTTCCGTACTGCCCGTCGTTGCGATAGTGCTGATACTTGCGTTTACGCCGCTTGCCAATTTGTCAGGCAAGGAAATAGCGGTGTTTTGCGCTTCGGCGGTGTTGATGATACTGGGCATAGGACTGTTTAGCCTCGGTGCGGACATGTTTATGACCCCGATAGGCGACTACATGGGTAGCGGACTGACCAAGTCCAAGAAGATGTGGTTGTTGCTCGGCGTAAGCTTCGGCATGGGCGTGCTTATCACCGTTGCCGAACCCGACCTTGCCGTGCTTGCCGACCAAGTTGCAGGCAAGATCAACCGCGTTGCGCTGATTGTTTCGGTGGGCGTGGGCGTCGGACTGTTTTTGCTATTGGCTGTACTGAAAATCGTCACGAAAAAGTCCCTTTCGGCAATGCTTTCATTCTTTTACATGGTGCTGTTTGCCATTGTGGCGATACTTGTGGTCACAGGCAACGGGGACTTCCTTGCAATGAGCTTCGACAGCGGCGGCGTTACTACGGGACCAATCACGGTGCCGTTCATTATGGCGTTCGGCGTGGGTATTTCCCAAACAATCGGCGGCAAACATGCGGACGAAAACAGCTTCGGCTTGGTGGCGTTGTGCTCCATCGGTCCCGTGCTTGCGGTGATGGTGTTGGGACTGGTGTCCACGGGCGACGTAAACTACACGCTTGCCGACTACGCCATTGCCGACAACGTATTTAGCGCGTTTTTTGTCACCATGTGGAGCGTAATTAAGGAAGTTGCCCTTGCGCTTGGACTGATTGTGGCGTTCTTCCTTGTGTTGCAATTTACCATACTCAAGATGCCTGCACGCAAACTAAAGCGTATTTCATTCGGTTTGCTGTACACGTTTGTGGGTTTGGTTGTCTTTTTGTCGGCGGTGTCCGTCGGCTTCATGCCCGTCGGATACAAGCTCGGTACGGAACTGTCTGCGCAATCCGATTGGGTAATCGTGCTGTTTGGATTTATCATCGGTATGGTAGTAGTGCTTGCCGAGCCTGCAATACACGTACTCAACAAGCAAGTGGAAGAGATCACCAACCGTACTGTAAGTAAGCGCAGTATGCTTATTGCGTTGTCGGTGGGCGTGGGACTAAGTATCGGACTGAGTATGCTACGTATGGTGTACGGTTTCAGTATACTGTATTACCTCATCCCCGGCTACATCATTTCGTTGGGACTAAGCTTTTTTGTGCCGCCTATGTACACGGCAATCGCATTCGACAGCGGTGGCGTGGCAAGCGGTCCGTTGACAAGCAGTTTCATTTTGCCTATGGCAATCGGCGTGTGCGTGGGGCTTAACGGCGGTAGTGCCGACAAGGTGCTTACCGACGCGTTCGGTATTGTGGCAATGGTAGCAATGACGCCGCTAATCACGATACAGCTACTCGGTTTCCGTGCCGTAATGGCAAAGAAGATGCGCGACAGCGTGGCGCAAAAGCGTATTTTGAGTGCCGACGACGAGCAAATTATCTATTTTTAGCGAGTTTGTGAGTGTGCCCGAGCGTGCTCGACTAGGGTTGTGTCTTAGGGCAGTTTAGAGTGGTAAAAACAATGATATGCAAATTTCGGTTTGCATAATATAGAAATAATTGAAGTTTAGAAGATTGTAATCGAAAAACATATACGTATCGTGATTTTTGCGACATTTTATGCGTGAGTATAGCAAAAATGATTTGCAAAATACGACAAATTTTGCAAAAAAGTCACTACAAAACGGAGAAACTTTCTATGGCAAGTGTCAAAACAAAGGACGTAATACGTACCGTAATCAAGCCGCCCAAGCGTGCCGCGGACAAACCGCCCGTTGCGCCAAACAAGCTGATGTTGCTTGTGACGGTGGTCAACCGCAAAAAGGCGGAGTTTTACATAGATTTGTTGCAAGCATACGACGTCAATTTGCAACTTGACGTGTCGGCATTCGGCACTGCGCCGCAAGGATTGCAGTACGTGACCACCGACCCCGAAAAGCAAGTTATCTTTACCGTAATCAGGCAAGACCAAGCCAAAAACGCCCTTTCCGTGTTGGAGGAAAAGTTCCAAACCATCCGCGGCGGCAAAGGCATTGCGTTTACAGTGCCTTTTACAAGCACTATCGGCGTGTCGGTGTATCAATTCCTAACTAATATACAGTAGGACAAGCAAGCTAAACAAACGCAAAACTACAAATCGTTGCGGAAAACCGCATTATTTCGGAGCAAATTATGAGTAAGTATCAAGTGGTATTCAGTATTGTCAACGCAGGTTGTCACGAACAAGTAATGGCGTGCGCGCGTGAGGCAGGCGCAACGGGCGGCACGGTCATTCATGCACGCGGTACAAGCAATCCGCTTGCCGCAAGCAAGTTCGGCATTGTCGTCCAACCGGAAAAAGAAATCGTAATGATCGTCGTCGACGAGCAAATCAAGGACGACGTACTTCGTGCGCTGTACAAGACCGTCGGCGTCAAGACGGAGTGCGGCGGCATTGCTTTTGCTCTTCCCGTGGAAGACGTGGTTGGTATCGGCGCACCCGTCGCAAACCTTGCGGAAAACGACGAAAATGCCACCGAACAAACCCCTGCCGAACAAAAGTAAAACATCGAAAATGTAATAAAAAACGTCCTACGTATCGATTTTTTCGACACATAGGACGTTTTGTTTTAGTTTGTTTTGTTATTGTTTTACCGTTCCTTCGGCAATGTGGTAGCGTACGTAGGGTATGCCGACAATTTGCGGCGGCAGTTCCGTTGCGGTAGTCAGCAGTATTTGCAAGCGGCTGTCAAATGTCAGCAGTCGGCGTTGGCGTTCCACGTCCAACTCGCTTAACACGTCGTCGAGTAGCAACACGGGGTACTCGCCAATGATATCCTTAAATATCATCAATTCGCCAAGTTTCATCGCCAGCGCAGTGGTGCGTAGTTGACCTTGACTTCCGAAACTGCGCACATCCACGTCGTTCACTTTCAGCAGTATATCATCGCGTTGGCAACCGCTTGTGGTGTGGCGCGCGGCAAAGTCCCGTTCGAGGTTGGCTTGCAGTTTGGCAAGGTAGTTGGCGGCAATTTCTTCCACCGTTTCGCCCTCTATGCGCGTTTGGTACTCCAGCAGTAACGTTTCCTTTCCGTAGGTCAACTTTTCGTGGCAACGGCGTGCGTAGTCCTTCAACTTTTCGCAAAAGCGGCGGCGTTTGACAATTACCTGCGCCCCCTCTTCGGCAATTTGCTTGTCCCACACAAACACCGTTTGCATTGCTTCTTCCATTGTTGCCGCCGTTTTCAGTAGGTTGTTGCGTTGTAACAGCGCTTTGTTAAATCGGCTAAGACTGTAGTAGTAGTTTTTGTCCGTTTGGCAAAGGTCGATGTCGAGAAAGCGTCTTCTTTCCGACGGCGACGCGCTTACCGTGCGTATTTCGTTTGGGGAAAAGTACACGCAGTTCAGGTTGCCTAACAAATCGGCAACTTTGCTCACCGGCACGCCGTTTAGCGCAATTTGCTTTTTGCCCTTGGCGTTTAGTTTGATCTCTATCGTGCCCTCTCCGTAGCGACAGCCGTAGCGCAATTTGACGTAGGCGTGTTCCTCGCCCCAGCGTATCAAATCCTTGTCCTTGTCGGAGCGCGGACTTTTGCCGATGCAACACAAATAGACGCTCTCCACAAGGTTTGTTTTACCCTGTGCGTTGTCGCCGACAAACACGTTCAAGCCTTGGTTGAGCGCCACTTTTTGCGCGGTAAGGTTGCGATATGAAGATATTTGCAAATCCAATACTCTCATCTTTTCGATTGTATCACATTTCGCCCGAAAGTACAACTACATTTTGCCAAACAAAACGCCGAGTGGTATTTGTTTGTTTTAGCTTAATAAATCATTTTCTGTTTTTCGTAGACAATCAGTTTTTTTATCGGGTAATGCTTCAATTCCATTGTTAAACCTGACCTCGTTTTCGTCGTCAGTGGTGCATTGTGTGAGGCGTATGACGAAATAATGTCTAGATTGCGACGTCGGGCGACAAATTGCTACAGTCGATGCGTTTGTTGTGACGGCAACGTTCGTCGGCTGACATCCCGTTGTACGCCCTCAAACGGCGCGTCGACGGCGCAAAACAAAAAACTTTTCCGCAAAAGGTACTAAAACGCTTGTAAAATTTCCATTTATTATGGTATACTTTATCTATGTATATATTTATATATAAGGGCTTGAAATATAGTTATTTGTATATAACGCAACAATCAACCGAACTCGTTACGTGCGGTTGTAAAATACTACAATAAGGAGAGTAAAACATGGCTGACAAAACTGCCGGTTATTCCGAGGAGCAAATACAGGTCTTGGAAGGACTAGAGCCCGTCCGCAAAAGACCGGGCATGTACATTGGCAGTACCGACGTAAAGGGACTGCATCACTTGGCTGTGGAAATCGTCGACAACTCTATCGACGAGGCGCTTGCCGGTTACTGCCACAACGTGTGGGTTACCATCAATGCCGACGGCTCGCTTACCGTCGAGGACGACGGGCGCGGTATTCCCTGCGGTATCCACAAAAAGGAAGGCATTTCCGCAGTGGAATTGTGCCTTACCAAGTTGCACGCAGGCGGCAAGTTCGGCGGCGGCGGATACAAAATCAGCGGCGGCTTGCACGGCGTCGGTTTGTCCTGCGTAAACGCCCTGTCGGAGTGGCTTGTCGTGGAGGTATTCCAAGACGGCAAAATTCACTACCAAAAGTATCATCGCGGTAGACCTGACGACCGCTTGGCAATAGTAGGCGACACCGATCACACCGGTACAAAAGTTACCTTTATGCCGGACAGCGAAATATTTGAAACCACCGAGTGGGACTACGACCGTTTGCGCAATCGTTTGCGTGAAGTGGCGTACCTCAACAAAGGTATCACCATCATCCTTACCGACAACCGCGACAGCCGCAACCGCACCGAAACGTTTTGTTACGAGGGCGGTCTTGCCGAGTTTGTCGACAACTTCAATCGCGAAAGACCCACCGTGTTTCCGCAACCGCTGTACATCGACAAGTCCGTACCCGAGGGCGAAATCGAAATCGCAATGCAATTCAACGACAGCTACGTCGAGGTAGTGCACGCCTACGCCAATAACATCAACACCGAGGAAGGCGGTGCCCACTTGGACGGCTTCAAAGCGGCGTTGACCAAGGTAATCAACGACTACGGTCACAAGGCTAATTTGCTGAAAGAGGCGGAAAAGCTGTCCGGCGACGACGTGCGCGAAGGCTTGGTGGCAATCATCTCCGTCAAGTTGGAGAATCCGCAATTCGAGGGTCAAACCAAGACAAAGCTCGGCAACAGCGAAATGCGTACCGCAGTAAACCGCGTAGTGACAGAGGAATTGTCCACCTTCTTGGAGGAAAACCCCAAGGAAGCCAAGGAACTCGTGTTGAAGTCCGTTACGGCTCAGCGCGCTCGCGAAGCGGCTCGTCGTGCAAGAGAGCTTACTCGTAAGGGCGTGTTGGAAAGCGCGTCCCTGCCCGGCAAACTTGCCGACTGCTCCGACCGCGATCCGTCCCACTGCGAAATCTACATCGTCGAGGGCGATTCCGCAGGCGGCACGGCAAAGCAAGGGCGTGACAGACGGTTCCAAGCAATATTGCCTCTACGCGGAAAAATCCTCAACGTGGAAAAGGCTCGTTTGTCCCGTGCGTTGGAAAACGAAGAAATCAAGTCCATGATTACGGCATTCGGTTGCGGCATAAGCGACGACTTCGACGAGAGCAAGTTGCGCTACGACCGTATCATCTGCATGACCGATGCCGATGTCGACGGTAGCCACATTCGTATATTGCTTATCACTTTCTTCTTCCGCTTTATGCGTCCGCTGATCGAGCACGGACACGTGTACATTGCGCAACCGCCACTGTACAAGATTACCAAAAACAAGCAGGAGTACTACGCCTTCACCGACGACGAGCGCGACCAAAAGCTTGCGGAAATCGGACCCAAGGGCACGGAAGTATCTCGTTACAAAGGTCTTGGCGAAATGAACGCCGAACAGCTGTGGACAACCACAATGAACCCCGAATCTCGTACCATGTTGCAAGTCACGATGGAAGACGCCTATGCGGCGGACGAAATCGTATCGTTGCTGATGGGCGACCAACCGGAACTCAGACGCGAGTTTATCGTGGAAAACGCCAAACTCGTAGACGAATTGGACATCTAGGGAGGAAAGTATGGCAAACAAACAACAGGACAGTCACCACATCGATTACGTCGAGGCGCTGACGAAAACCAACGTCCATGTGGTCAAAATGGAAGAGGAAATGAAAAAGTCCTTCATTGCATACGCAATGGCGGTCAACGTTTCCCGTGCTATACCCGACGTGCGCGACGGCTTGAAACCCGTGCACAGACGCATACTGTACTCCATGGGCGAACTAAACTTGTTCAACGACAAACCCTACCGTAAGTGCGCGCGTATCGTAGGCGACGTACTAGGTAAGTATCACCCCCACGGCGACAGTGCCGTGTACGAGGCGTTGGTGCGCCTTGCGCAGGACTTCAGTATTCGTTGTCCGCTTGTAGACGGACAAGGTAACTTCGGTAGCGTGGACGGCGACCCACCGGCGGCACAACGTTACACCGAGGCACGTCTAAGCAAGATTGCCGCCGAAATGTTGCGTGAAATCGACAAAAACACCGTCGACTTCTACCCCAACTTCGACAACACCCTTATGCAACCCGTAGTGTTGCCCAGCCGCTTCCCCAACTTGTTGGTAAACGGCGCCGACGGTATTGCCGTAGGTATGGCTACCAATATACCGCCTCACAATCTCGGCGAAGTAATCAACGGCGCAATTGCGGTAATGGACAACCCCGACATCACCGTCGAAGAGTTGATGAAGTACATACCTGCACCCGACTTCCCGACGGGCGGTATCATGATGGGGCGCGTAGGTATACGCAACGCATACAAAACGGGCAAGGGCAGTATTTTGTTGCGCGCCAAGACGGAAATCGAGGAGCACAACGGACGTCAACGTATTATCGTTACGGAACTTCCCTACCAGGTAAATAAGGCAAAACTTGTGGAAACGGTTGCCGGACTTGTCAAGGATAAGAGCATCGAAGGCATTGCCGACATCCGCGAGGAATCCGACCGCCACGGTATGCGTATCGTGTTCGACCTCAAGCGTGACGCAAATCCGCAAGTGGTGCTCAACACATTGTTCAAACGCACGCAAATGCAGGTTTCCGACGGTATAATCATGCTTGCGCTTGCCGACGGCGAGCCGAAGATCATGTCCTTGAAGGAAATCCTCAGCTACTACATCGACTTCCAAAAGGAAGTAATCGTGCGCCGTACCAAGTACGACCTTGAAAAGGCAGAAGACCGCTACCACATTATCGAAGGCTTGGTAATTGCGCTGGACAACATCGACCGCGTGATACAAATCATCAAGCAAAGCGAGGACAAACAAGCCGCCGCCGCCGCATTGATGAAGGAGTTTGACCTGTCCGATCGCCAAACAAACGCCATTTTGGAAATGAAACTGTCACGTCTTACCCACTTGGAAGTGGAAACGTTGAAGCAGGAATTGGCGGATTTGGATCGTCAAATAAAGGACTACAAGGATATACTTGCCAATCCGCAACGCGTCATCGACATTGTCAAGACGGAAATGACGGAAATCGCTCAAAAGTACGGCGAGCCGCGCAAGACGGAAATTTGCACCGACTACAGCGAAATCGACATCGGCGACCTTATCGAGAAGGAAGACGTCGTTGTCAGCATGACGCACCTAGGCTACGTCAAGCGTTTGCCCGTGGCGGAGTACCACACTCAACGTCGCGGCGGCAAGGGCGTAACGGCGCACAAACCTCGCGAAGAGGACTTTGTGGAAAAGATGTTTGTCACCAACACCCACGACGATTTGTTGTTCTTTACCAATCGCGGCAAGGTGTATTGCATCAAGGGCTACGAAATCCCCGAGGCGGAGCGTACCGCACGCGGTCGTGCAATCGTCAATATTTTGCAACTTGAAAACGGCGAAAAGGTCACGGCAGTTATCCCTCGCAAAGAGGACAGCACGGGCAACCTTATCATGGCTACACGCCAAGGACTTATCAAAAAGACCGCCCTCGAAGAGTTCGAGTCCATCCGCAAGTCGGGTAAGATTGCAATTTCTTTGACGGAAGACGACGAACTTATCGGCGTGGACATGACCACCGGTTACGACGAAATACTTATGGCAAGCCACGAGGGCAAGTGCATCCGCTTCTCGGAAGAGGAAGTGCGTGCTATGGGACGTGACACAATGGGCGTGCGCAGTATGAAGTTGGACGAAGGCGACTACGTGGTGGACATGGCAATCGCTCGCAACGGCGTGGAAGTGTTGACCATTTCGGAAAACGGCTTCGGCAAACGCAGTGACCTTGTGGACTACCGTTTGCAATCGCGTGCAGGCAAGGGTATCAAGGCCGGTACGTTCAACGAAAAAACGGGCAAACTTGTCAACCTCAAACTCATCGATCCCGAAAACGACATTATGCTTATTGCCGACAACGGTATTGTCATCCGCGTACGCGCCAAGGAAATCAGCAAGATAGGGCGTGATACAATGGGCGTAAGAGTAATGAAGTTTAAGGGCGATGCGAAGGTGGTATGTGTTAGTGAGTCCCCCTCCTCAGAAGATATTGAAGAGGGAGAAGAATGAGCAAAGCCGTGTATTACGGCATCTACGCGCTACGCACCTAACGTGGACGAGTAGGGTGTGATGTAACATAATGGTCAAGCCTCGGCTTGCATTAGGCGAGCCGACTTGTCACCGGTTGCGCGTATCTACCGCACTCTCCGCCCTCGCTTAAAGTAAGTCTAAGGATGATTGTTGAGAAATACCGTAAAATACTTGCTTGCTTTATTATTCCTCTCTACTACAAATTTTAGGAAAAGGGTATGGGAAAAACGCCTTTTGTAAAAAGGGTTTTTCCCATAAACATTCCCTTATTCCCACAAATAACAAAAAAAATAAAAAATACAAAAATGATAGATTACAAACAATATATTGCGTCGCTAATCAATGTTGACGTGGACAAAAACGAGCTTGCGGCAAGCATTACGGAAATTGCCGACGACAGTCTTGGCGACTATGCTTTTCCATGTTTCAAACTGGCAAAAGTAATGCGTATGTCGCCCGTTGCCATTGCGCAAAAATTGGCAAGCGAAATTACGCCCGACGGCGTAGTAACAAAGGTAAACGCAGTCAATGGATATTTGAACTTCTTTGTCGATCGCAACGCATTGGTGCGCGAAACGCTCAACCGAGTGCTTACGGCAGGTGAGGATTACGGCAACGACACTGTCGGCAACGGCAAGACAATTTGTATCGACTACAGCTCGGTCAACATTTGCAAGTCCTTCCACATCGGACACTTGTCCACAACGGCTATAGGCAGCAGCTTGTACAAACTGTACAATGCGCTTGGTTACCACGTGGTGGGTATCAACCACCTTGGCGACTACGGCACGCAGTTTGGCAAAATGATTGTGGCGTTCAAGCTGTGGAGTAGCAAAGAGGCGGTGGAGCAAAAGGGCATAGCCGAGCTTCAACGCGTATATGTCAAGTTCCACCAAGAGGAAGAAACGCACCCCGAGCTTACCGAACAGGCGCGCGAGTGGTTTGTGCGTATCGAAAAGGGCGACCCCGAAGCAACCGAGCTGTTTGAGTTCTTCAAAAAGATTACCCTTGACGACGTAAAGGAAATTTACGACCGCTTGAACGTCAAGTTTGACAGCTGGAACGGCGAAAGCTTCTTCAACGACAAGATGGCAGGACCATTGAAGATGTTGGAGGACAAGGGGCTAATCAAGGAAAGCCAAGGCGCAAAAGTGGTGGATTTGTCTGAGTACAACATGCCGCCGTGCCTGTTGGTCAAGTCCGACGGAAGCAGTCTGTATGCAACTCGCGACATTGCCGCCGCCATTTGGCGCAAAAAGGAATACGACTTCGACAAATGTCTGTATGTAGTGGCGTATCAACAAAATTTGCACTTCAAGCAATTTTTCAAAGTGTTGGAGCTTGCCGGACTGCCTTGGGCAAAGGACCTTGTGCATGTCGCATATGGCATGGTCAGCCTAGAGGACGGCGCAATGAGTACGCGCAAGGGCAACGTGGTGTTGCTACGCGACGTTATCGACAAGGCTGTGGAAAAAGCCGGCGAAATCATTGCCGCCAAAAACCCCGATCTCAAAGATAAAGACAAGGTTGCCGAACAAGTCGGTATCGGTGCTGTGCTGTTCTCGGCGTTGGAAAACAGCAAAATCAAGGATATTACTTTTACGTTTGACCGTGTGCTGAACTTCGACGGCGAAACTGCGCCTTATTTGCAATATACGCGTGCGCGTTGCAACAGTATTTTGCAAAAGGCAGGTGTGTCGGCTTACGCTAAAATTGCGCCCGATTACACTGCTCTAGACAATATCGAAACGGTACGGCTTTGCAAGTTGCTTGCCGACTTCCCCGACATTGTCAAGGATGCGGCGTTCAAGTACCAGCCGAGCATTT
>ERZ780157.4063-NODE-4063-length-11475-cov-3.392995_pt1 | contig 11475 bp, 12 predicted proteins | sample MGYA00511169_ERZ780157 | MGnify/ENA primary metagenome ERZ780157 (study PRJEB29588, sample SAMEA1965149) | human gut metagenome | biome: human gut; feature: human-associated habitat; material: faeces | place: Denmark | collected 2008/2010 ... | reverse complement strand
CCCCAGCCGCAGGACGCCATGCAGGACGACCGACTAAACAGACGCCGGAGAACGTCGGAGCGGTGATCATGAAGCACGACGCAGGAGTAAGCGCCGCACGCATCGCACGCGACCTCGGCATCAGCAGGGGAACGGTCAACAGGATTTTACAGAAGCACGCGAAAGCGTAAGAGAGCGAAAAGTGAACAAAACATACGGCTACACCCGTGTCTCAACCAGGGAACAGACCGCCGACGGGCAGCGGGACGCCATCGCCGCGCACTACCCCGACGCCCTCGTCCTTGGGGAAGAACCAATGAGCGGGACGGTACCACCACGCGAGCGTCCGACCCTTGGCATCCTCCTTAACCAGATCCTGCAGGAGGGCGACACCCTGGTAGTTGCGGCGATCGACCGCATCGGCAGGAACGCCCGGGACACCCTCGAGCTGGTCGAGGAGATGGAGAAGCGGAAGATCAACCTCATCAGCCTACGCGAGGGGGTGGAGCTAAACACCGCAACAGGAAAGTCGGTAATAGGCGTGGTGGCCAGCTTCGCAGAAATGGAGAGAACACTCATCCTCGAACGCCAGGCAGCAGGGATCGCCGCAGCGAAAAAGCGAGGCCAGAAGTTCGGACGCCCGACCAAGATCGGAGCCACGGAAGTCGGCGAAATTGTGACGCGACGCGCCATGGGAGTGCCGATCGCCAGCATAGCCAAGCAGCTAAAACTAAGCCGGAGCGCAATTTACCGGTGTCTTGAGAAGATCGACGCGAAAGCGCCGGAGTAAGAGAGAGCGCAGCGGTACCGAGTTATGGTGACTCGAATGGTACCGCCGCACCCAGGCCCGGGAAAGTATGAGAGCCGACCCGGGCATCACCAACCACCCGTTAGAGGTTTAATGACATGCAGAGCATACAACAGACCACCCCTGCCCGCTACCCGGGCCTGAGCATCGAACACGGCGAGATCCGCCAGTTTGGCAAGCCGCGTCATTGCGCCGCCAACCGCCGAGGCCAGTACCAGACTACCCTCCGCGACCAGGCAGGGCGATACCGCACCGTCAGCATCATCAGCCTTTACGCATGGGAGGCATGACCATAACGAAAGCCTTACAGGTGTAAGCAGCAAGCAATAACAAAAGCCTTACGCCATTACGAACCACTTACAGGGGCGCTTCCGCGCCCCCTTCACCAGAACGCACCAGAGCCATTCTAAGCGCCTCAGCCACAAAAACACCCAACCGCACGACCACGCACGCACAAACGCCGTGTACCCCCCAAAAACCCCCGCCATTTTCAGCGCGTGACGTTTCAATACGGGTGAGAAACCAACCGGAGCAGGAACCATGAAGAAATACACCACCGAACAGAAAGCCCAGGCGCTCAGGCTACTGGAGCAGGACGGCGCAACCAGTGCCACCGTCGCACGCACCATGGGGATCCCACCCCGCACCGTTCGCCGATGGGCGAGCGAGAAGGCCGCAGCACCCAGCAACGTCCTCAGCATCGAGGAGATGCGGAAACGCGCCGCCGCCGCCGTCGAGGCCACACCACAGGCCGCGATCCGACGCCTTAAAAACCACTTTGTACAGCAGCAATTTGACCTGCTACAGCGCCACGCAAAGGACTTGCAAGCCCTCCGCAGCGCATCGTTACAGGCCATGCTGGAGAAGGACGCCACCATGGTCAAAGCGATCAGCGGCCTCATGACCGCCCTGCTCAAAGCGCAGGAACGCGAACGCCTCATCTACGAGATCAAGCCGGGCACCGAGGCCGACATCATGCGCGAGGGCATGAACCGCAAACAACAATGACCGCCATGACCGAAATGACCGCCATGTGACCGTTTTTGTGACCGCCAAAACCCGGGAGCCCACGGAATACGCGGATCCGCACGTTACGCAATTGTTACCGCTCGCGTGCGCGAGAAGCCCCGTTTTGATGCCCGGACGAACCAAACGCGCAGCTGCAGCAACGCATTCCACCCATAACGCAGAGGGCGCGAGGGCAAGCCCTCACGCAGAACCAACAGACGACCACCCAGCGCGAGCGACAGCTCGTGCCCTCAGCGCCACCCAAACCACCGATCCCCCTCCGAACCACCACCACCCACGACCCCGGCACGACGAACCCATCGACAGATCCCCCATAGCGTCAAAAGTGCAGCCCAACGGGGTGCAGCTGCGTGACGGCGACTGCGCAGGTTTTAACCATTACACCCATTACACCCACCGAGTGGAACCAGTGGAACCAGTCTGGAACCAGTCATTATTTTTCACTGGTTCCAAAACAAACCCAGCAACCACGCGCCTTAGAGGACACTGGAACCAGTGGAACCAGTGGAACCAGTAAAAAATAATACACGTATGTGCGCATAGACTTTCCTGATTGCCGCAACTTGGGGGAGATCCCCATAGAGACAAACAACCCACCGGTTCCACTGGTTCCACTGGTTCCAAATCGCTGGAGCCCAGCAACGGCGCGGCCTGTAGCTGGAACCAGTGCGGAACCAGTAGTTTTTCGATTTTACGGGTGAATTGCATGAAAAAGCCCGCAGGGCGCGGGCTGTAGAGGTTTTTCGTTTGGAACCAGTGGACTGGTTCCAGTGCTACCGATCAGCCGTTTTTCACCCGATCGGTGACAAGGCGCTCCAGTTTTTCGGCATCGTCGTGGAGCTTTTCAGCAAGAGCGGTAAGGTCGTCGAAGTCGAGCGCCTCCACTTTTTCAAGCATGACGAGAGTTTGCGCACGGATAAAACGCGTCACGTTCATGGCACTTTCAGCGGGGGTAGGTTTAGCCATCAGAGCACCTCCTCAGCGTCCAGATCGTCAACCACGGGGAGAGACAGCGCGTAGAAGCGGCGCTTGTTCGGGTATCCGCCAGCACGCTCTGACACCGTAAGGTGTTCACCATGACGACGCAGAAGCCCACGAGTGTGAAGCAAGCGCCCCGCCACCTTGGCGTCGATGGTGCCGGAGATCCGCTCTTTGAACACCGCAGGGAATAGCAGATACTCGCGCGCGTCGCCCCGGTCATGGAAGTAGCCCCACAGCTCGCCGGGCTGCTTGTAGTCCTGATCGTTCGCCGTCTTGGACAGGAACCGTTGATGTTGCGACAGAACCGCCTCCAGCCGTTCAACCAGCAACGCCTCTTCATGGGAGCCATTGCCACCCTTACTGAAATCGACGAGCCAGTCGGCGTAGAAGCGATCGAGCACGCCCTGGCACTCTTTCACGTCGAGCTTGAGCGTTTTAGAGGACAGCGTCAGCGCCGTCTCGATCACCGCGAAGTAGTCCGCCACGCGCTGATGCTGGCCATGAGTACCCCGCCCGTTCCAACGAGCCTTAACCTCTGCGAATTTTTCCCGGGCCAGAGTCTGGTTTGACGACAGCCAATCCACCCACGCCCGCCCAACAGCACCGTAGTGCTCGTCAGATGCCGCCCTTAGGTGGTCGGCGAACGCGGAGCCGTCAGGGAAGCCGTGGAGGTTTGTCAGCGGGCGATAGGGAAGTTGCACCAGGCGAACAAGTGCCCCTGCGTCAGCATCACGCCCGGTCATCATGCGAATGAATACGTCAGCAGCCAACTCACCCGTTGAGAGCACGCAGCAGCGCCAGGAATACTCAGGCCGCAGCGTCCCGTCCTTGTTCCCCTGCATGCGCGATCGTTGCGAGAAGGTGCCGTAGATCGCCTCTTCCATGACCATAGCCCGGAGGAGCTTCATTTCGTCTAGCATCATCAGTGCGTCGTTGCAGCAGCGAGCCAGCAGAGTAAGCGCCAGCGGCGTGCTGTTCCACGAAGCCTGACGGTTTGAAGGAGATCCGAAAATCGACATAGCCGGGTAACAGGAGGAGGTCTTACCACCGGAGGACTGCCCGTACAGGTGGACGCCAAACCCGGACACGCCGAGCACTCCAAGCATAGGTGAGGCCATCGCCACCCCCAGTGCCAGGGTCGGCGAGTCGTTGCCGTACAGCAGCCTCCCTACGTTTTCCACCCAGGAGTCGACGGTACCGCACACACCAACGTCGGCGTGATTGCTTCGCAGTTTGAAGTCGGCGATCACGTTCCCAACATCGCCTATCATGTCGCCGTCTGGCAGGAGGTACGCCCCACCGCGCCAACCAGGCTTGTCAGCCACGTCCCACTCGGGTAGAACGCCGCACGGAGAGCCATGCAGATCGTAGGCCGTCTCGGACATCAAGTACTCATGGAGCCAGCGACGTAGCTCGGGAACTGGAGTGACCTGCACGTTATGCCCCTGAAGGAACGCCCAGCCATCTCGCGAGCCAATCAGGCGCGTCGGCATCATTACCCGGCGCTTGTCCTTTCCCAGCTCCAGAACTCGGAACGCCTCGCCATCGACCCAGCCGGTGCCGATGACACGCAGGTGAGACTTACAGACAGCCTGCAGCGAGTAATAGGTTTCGCCCTTCTTGTCAGTCTTGCAGGTCTTGAGGTACACCCAGCCGCCGGAAAACCGGATGAACGGCAGGTCAGAGCCATCGGCGGCAGGTTTGCCCTTGGCAGCATCGATCGGCGTTACGTTGTCGGCAACAGCGCCGGAATTTTCTTCATGATTTGACACTTTTACATCCTCAAAATTGAACAGCCAATCTCGAGGAGCCTTACAACGGCGGGGGATAACGGGGAAAACACCCTTTGCACGCGTCATTATGATCGCGTATAATTCATGCTGGAGTCACACCCAACATGAGTTATTATGGCGTCTTCCACGGTGACCGCCGCGAAAGCTCCAAACTCAAAACAGCTTTAAGAAAACGACCCGTCTGCCCGGACGGGTTTTCTTTTTCAGCCGCGCCATCATACCGTTACATGCCCCCCTGCACCAGTACACAACGATCCAACCACGCGAAACGCGATCCCGCACCGATCTTAGAGCCGCGCAGCCTCCGCGACTTATCCACGGGCCAGCCCCGCCGCAAAATACTTGTCCACAGAAACTGTCCACAGGCACCCAAGGCGACGCCACGCCGTCGCCCCTCTGCGCGGAAGACGTCGAAATCGACATGCACAACATAACGACGTACAATTTGAGAGCAGAACGAAAAACAAAAAGCACCCGCAACAGCAAATCAAGAGGTCAACATGCGCAGGGAAAAAACGAAATCATTCAACGTCCGCTTGCCGGTTAGCCTCCTTGCGCGTATTGAGTCCGAGGCATTGCGTAAGGGGTTGTCCAGAAGCGATGTAGTCATAGAGGCGCTGAGCGGCGTCATGGGCATTGAGCAGAGCGGTGCTGACACCAAACTTTTGACCGCCATCGAGGCGCTGCGAGCTGAGGTCAGGGCGCTGGGAAATGGAAGTGGCGTTGCACCTCAATCAGCACAACGACAAGCGACGGAAGATGTTTCTCACACTGCAAAACAAAAAGCGAGACAGATAGTCCCCCGGGGAGCCGATCCCCGCTTCCAGGCCGTCAGCGATGAGGCCGACCAGCTCATCGTCAGCATGACCGGGGAGAACGCCACCCTGCCCGCGATCGCCCAGGCGCTGAACGCAGCCGGGCACACCACCGCCACCGGGCAGGAGTGGAATACCAGCCGCGTCCGGGACTACCGCCACAAGCTGCGCGAGCGCGGCCTGATTTGACGCAGAGGGGCGACGGCTCACGCCGCCGCCGCATCCAGCCACGGCAGCATCGCCGCCCTGATCAGCTCCACGTCGGCCTCGTCCATGGTCAGCAGCACCATGCCATCCACAGGAGGCAACCCGGCGAACGCCGCGCAGCCGGTCACGTTGAACGACTCCACTATCAGCGCGGTGGCCACAGCCTCCCTTTCGACCGCGCACAGCCAGATGTAGTTACGCTCACGCGACGCCGGTAGCTTCACCTGCAGCGCACGGTTTGCACGATCGGTAAACGCAGCGGTACCCGCCCAGGTGTAGTCGAACGGCGGGCGTTCGAGCACCACAGAGCCCTCCTGCGTCTGCTGGCGCGGCAGCGGGGAGAAGTTCGGCAGCGAGCCGTGAGCAAACCCGTCGAGCGACCAACCCCCCATCTCAGAAGCGATCACCTCAAGGGCGCGAGCCGTCGCGGCAGCGCGTAATTCAGTCTTTGATTTCATGTGCCCTCCTTACGGGCGAAAAAAAGCCCGACACCAAAACGGTGCCGGGCTTGAGTGTGCTGCTGGAAACCAAACCAGCTGCAGGATAGCGTCACGACCGCAGCGGCGTCTAAAACGGAGGAAACCGGAAGCGGTCGGATGTGCGTCTTAAAGGTTGTCTCACCAACCCAAAAGCGACTGCAAAAAAGACGAGCCAGAAAACGACCCTTTACGGTCAGCGGCCTCCCGAGGAAACCGACGCAAAAAAGCCCAGCCATCAGCCCCGCTCAAGCCGGGCATGACGCACCGCATACCGGAGCAGCTCACGCGCCCGATCCTCGCCCTCCTCAACCAGCACGTCGAACCAGTCGAGGTTATCCCGGGGAGTGAACCGATCGAGGCCGTCGAACGACACAACCGCCGCGCCTGGAATTGTCGGGACCGGCTCTCGCTCATCGCCATAGGCCGCTTTATGCGCCAGGCGGTACGCTTCGCCGTGATCCGGTACCAGCATCACATCAACATCTGGCCAGAACCGACGCAGCGACGCCACGCAGCTGCCGAACCCGGCGATCGAGAACGCAGCGCAGACCGCCACCTTGCCACGGCTCAGGTGGTGCAGGGCGAACGCCGTAGCGAACCCCTCACAGACGAACAGAGGCGAGTAGGGCGCGTGCGGGGAGCCGTCGAGCACGTCCATGAACCCCGGCATCGGGTAGAAGCCGCCCTGCTTGCGGGTACCCGCCGGAGAGAACTTCGAGCCAGTGAGCTGGAAACCCTCAGCCGAGCAACGCCCGCAGATGGCCTCCAGGCCGTCAACATACAGCTGACGGGCGGCGTCGAACTTGTAAACCGGAATCAGGAGGCAATCAGACCAGTAAGCACGCGGATTGAACGATCGAAACATCCCGCCAACACCAAGATCTGTGCTGAGGGCGGGCAGCTGGACGCCACCCGCAGCCGCCAGAGCGGTCTTTTTGCGCCAGTATGGGGTAGACGCAGGATCCCCTCCCTTCGCCAGCAGCTTGACCGCAGCACGCGCAGCAGCATCACCCTTCTTGTCGCGTTCAGCCTTTGCCTTCGCTGTGGCCTCACGGGACAACCGCAGCCGTTCAGCGCGATCGGCGTCGGACTGAACAGAAGCCTGTCGGTTCCACTCCACGCCGGAGAACTGCAGGAACACCTGCGCCATAGCCTCGGGATTGGTTATGCCTTTCAGCTTCAGGAAATGCCGGTACTGGCTCCGGTGTTTTGCCTCCCCGCGATTGTGGCGGGCAGACCAGGCCTCGATAGCTGCCAGCCCATCCTCGCCGCAGAGAGATGCCCAGCACGCTATGCCGGAACAGAGGCGCAGCCAGTCCTCACGGTCAACCGGAGCACCCGCAGCCGACACGGCACGCCAGAATAGACCCGGGTCAGCCAGGTGAGAGTTATCGAACGCCATCAGTAGCCCTCCCCGGACGACGCTGGTCGGCAATAAAGCGTTTGAGCATGGGATCGCCAGCCAGCCAGTAATGCCCGCCACGGAGGGAGCGCCCTGCCGGAGTCGGCACGATCCCCCGCGAACTTAACCGCGAGAGCGTACGCAGCGACACATTCAATAGTGCGGCGAGGTCAGCGGTATAGATTCGTTTTTTCATTGGGTGTACCAGATAGGTGCCCCCTCAGCTTAACGGGCATCGGGGGCAGGAGTGACGATTGTCGATAAAGCCGCCCTTGAGGACTTACCGCATAGCGGCAGGACAGCAGCCCTTCTCGCTTACTCGCACCTGCCAAGGACGAAGCGCGCATCCTCGTTTACAACCCCGCCTCGTTGGGGAGGAGGGAAAGCGGCACCGGGCGATCCGGTTTCATGTTTCCCAACTGCTCGTCAGGAATCAGTAAGACAAGCGTAACACAATTAACGCCAAAGTGGCGTTTTTTGTGAGATACTAAAAAAGACGCACAGCCAGTGCTGGCGCTGTCTGGCGACCATTTCGACGCAGGGGGAGCAGTGAACGACGATAACGACACGAACGAATCGACGCAGCCGAACCCGGCAGCACTTGAACGCGTAAGCGCGACTGAAAAATTCCCCGAGCAGCTCCCCGGCGTTTTGTTCGTCACCTGCCCCGGCGGGTGCTCCCTCCGGGTCGAGGCATGCCGACAGATTTATGAGCAGAGCCACCTCGATCGCACGATTGAAAACCCCCACCTCGAGTGCCACCGGTGCCCCACTGGCCTCGCGCTTTGGGTCGGTACCGAACAGCCCCCTGACGCACCACTGACCACCCCGGCAGACACCCGTAAGCTCTGCCCCCGTTGCAGCCGGAAAGACAACCGCCTGATCGCCCCCAATAAGCCCGGTTCGAGCCTGTGCGTCTCCTGCTGGAACCGCGAACGCGAAGCCACCATCGGAGCCAACGCACGCGGGAGAGTCAACCGCACCCCACCGTTCGTCTCGCCGTTCCTGATCGGCATCGGCGATGGCTGGCAGGTCTGGTACGGCATCCACCAGGGCGAGGCGCTCGTCCGCGCCATGCGAGCCAACCCGGGCGCACGGTTCCACGATCGCCGACCAGGCCCGGTCGGGCAAACACGCCGCGACGGTTTCGTGTACTACTGCCACGAACACCGCGAGCCCCTGCGCTGGAACGGTGGCGACGGGCACGCCGGAGAGGTGGAGCTTGCTTGTCCCAGGTGCCAGCCATGGGCGGCACCCCTCAGCGTCGCCCCCACGTTTCAGACGGTCAGCTTCCAGACACCGCATGACGCCGCGCACCAGTACCGGAACGCCACCCTGCCAGACAACGCGGTCTGGACAGCGTCGGTCTGCTCCGATTGCAAAGCCGCGCCCCTGGTGATCAGCAAGGCACCGGTCAAGGGCAAGCCGCGACGGGAGATCGTCGTCTCCTGCCCGTCCTGCGACTCCAGCGCATCAGCCAGGCCCGGAGGCAGGACATGGACAGACGAGCACATCGCGGTGCCCGAGTTCACGCAGAACGAGACGCGCAGCCTGGCGAAGATCCCCGTTATTTTGCCGCAGAGGGAGCAGCCGCAGCTGCTCAAAAGACCAGGGACAGGGCGCGGTCCAGGACGCCCCCGCAAGCGCATCCCCCTGACCCTCGACCGGGTACCAGAGAGTCGGTTCAACCGCCTCACCCTTTCCGTCCTTGCCGCCGTCGGGCGCTGGGACTACATCAACGACATCATCCGGCGCATCGATCGGGACCGCGGCGACGCCGCCACCCTGATCGCCCTTGCCGACCACATCCAGACCAACAGACCTGAGAGAGATTTATGACCGAACCCACCCGCCCGATCCTGACCATCAAGCGACGCAACCGCACGGTCTACGTCCCGCCAGAAAAGGCCACGAAATCTGAGCCACAGCCAGCCGAACGGACTACCAGCAAGGCGAAGGTACAGCCAAAAGCGAAAGCCCCGCAGAAGCCCGCACAGAAGCCCACAGCGGCAAAGCCGAAAAAGACGCCCGAGCAGGTCGCCGAGGGGATCCGCAGACAGGAGGAGAACGACCGCCGCCAGCAGGACATCGCGATCGCCAACAAGTCCAAAAAGGCGCTGGCCAACCGGGTGACCAAAGCATTCCTGAAAGAGCACTGGCCTGACTTACTGACCCGGGGAGTTGACCGTCGCCCCATGGCAAAGGGCATCATCGAGCAGATCCTGACCCGAGGCGCAGAGCTGGACATGCCGCCAGAGGCAGACCGCAAAGCCGTCCGTCGCATCCTGGGCATTGTCACGGGTACCAGCTCATACCAGCAGAGCCTCATCGACCAGTGCATGCGCTACGACCTGGACGGCAACCCCACCGAACCAGCAACCCCGGAGGAGGCCGAAAACGCCAAAGCCCGCCTGACAGAGATCAAGGCATTCCGGCGCAAGGCACGCCAGGCGAAGGGCGAAAAAAAGGGCGCATAACGCGCCCCGTCTCACCGTTTCACCGCCCTGTCGACCGGGGCTGTTCCCGTCTCACCCAGCGCCACGTAGGCGCAGCACGACGCTCTGCAGCACGGCGAGCAGCTGCGACACGTTGAGCCTGTCCCCTTGCCCGTCGGGCAGCAATGACCCCGTCGGGGATCACCACCTCAGGAATGACCAGGCGCGAGACAGCAAATTCACTCATCGCCACCCCCGAACGTCTCGGACAGGTTCACGCCGTTTGCACGCTGCTCCAGCGCCTCGCCAGCCGCAGCAACATCGGGATCCGAAGCAACCAGCTCCCGGGTGCGCTTGCGCTGGAACCGCAGTCCCAGCGCGTACAGAGACGCATCCGAACGGACGAAAGCATCCGTCTGGCCACCCGCAGCGAGCGATCCCCGGAACCTGCCAAGCGCCCGCCGCTCAGTGACCGATCGATCGCCCGGGTGGAGCCGCAGAACGGGCAACAGCCAGATCAGCTCCAGCCGTTGCGAGCGCGTGATCCTGCTGGACAGCGGCATCAACACCTCGCCCTGCAGGTGACGCGGCAGCTTACGCATTCCAGTCAATACCACGCGCAGCCGGTGACAGCGTCATGCCGCCCGCCTGAACCTGACGGCGCACCTCGGCAAACGCCGGAGCACGCGCCGCGTCTGGCATCCCACGAGAGGACGTCAACACGCCGTCAAGTAACACCAGGTCAGCCGGTGCCACACCCGCCGCTTTCATCTCGTTCAGGAACGCCGCGTCCTGGATGGACTGCGCACGCGCACGGTGAACCGCTTCGGTCGGAGACGCCACCGGAGCCCCGATCGGCGCGAACGTCTGCGCTGCGCCGCCTGTCTCCACCACTGTCTCGACCACCGACGACAGCGGAGGGAGGCCAAAGTCATCAGCGCCGGTGGATTTGGTCAGCGTCTTGCAACCTTTAACGTCGTTCATGCGCTTACGGTGGAGAGACGCGATCGCCTCGTCCTCCTCCAGCTCCCCGGCGGGCTTTTTGCCCTTCTTGCCGCCCTTCAGGTCGGGATCCAGAGATTGCTTTTTGAAAGCGCCGGCCCCGTCAGATTTTGCCAGCGTCGCCTCATTGCGAAGCCGGTCACACAGGAGTTTGAAAGCAGACATTACACACCCTCCATGCCACGGTTACGGCGCAGGATTTCAATAGCGCCCTGCGTGGCGAAAATTTGGTTAAGACGGCGGTCAGGCGCGATCACGGTACGGTACAGGCCGCGCCCGCCGTCGGCTTCAGCGAGCGTCGTCGCCTCGTCCATCGCCAGCTTGAGAAGCAGCTCGATACGCTGCACGCGAACGGAGTGCGCCCAGTTGAACAGCGCCAGCGCAGCCGCCGCGTCACGGCGATCGGCATCCTGCAGCAGGGTGTCACGCTCCCGGGCCACGTCGGCCTCAGCAGCCTCAGCAACAACCAGCTCGGCCTCGATGTCCGGCAGCAGGAACGACGCAACACCCGCGTCGGGGCTCACCGGCTCGCCAGCACGCAGCGC
>ERZ780157.4059-NODE-4059-length-11483-cov-2.708173_pt1 | contig 11483 bp, 8 predicted proteins | sample MGYA00511169_ERZ780157 | MGnify/ENA primary metagenome ERZ780157 (study PRJEB29588, sample SAMEA1965149) | human gut metagenome | biome: human gut; feature: human-associated habitat; material: faeces | place: Denmark | collected 2008/2010 ... | reverse complement strand
ACTAGAACAAAGGAAGGAGAACCTATATGAAGAAAACCAGAAAATATCTTCTCTGTCTGCTGACACTCGCCCTAATGCTTTTCCTGCCAGCCACAGCAGCACAGGCCGCATCCGGTCAGCAGCCAGGCTATGTCAGTAGCATTACCGCCAAGGTATCCGGCAACAACCAAGTGACCGTCACCTGGAAGAAAGCCAAAAACGCTACTTCCTACCGTGTATATTACAAGCAGGCAGGCGGCAAATGGAAAACCCTTGCCAACGTCAAAGGTACCAAATACACCCACACTTCCAGCAGGAAATATCCATTAACTGAAGGAAAGAAATATGTGTACACGGTCAGAGCATACAACCGTTACGGCCGGAAATGGGGTTCATATGACAGAAATGGCAAAACTGTCACAATCCCGGCTATCCCTGGCAAGGTCAACGTTACCAAGGTAAAAGCAAACAGTTACCAGGAAGTACAGGTAAACTGGAGCAAGGCAAAAAACGCTACTTCCTATCATGTGTATTACAAGGAAGCCGGCGCAAGAAACTGGCGCAAGATTGACTCCGTCAGCGGACGTTATACCAGTTTCAAGCATTGCTCATCCAAGTCCTTTCCATTAGAGCCTGGCAAGAAATATGTGTATACGGTCAAGGCATACAACGGCAGCTTCAAAAAGTGGGGTTCCTACAATACGAAAGGCTGGAGCGTGTCTGTTCCGAAAAAACCGGAAGGAAAAGTGCCGGGGACAGTCAAGTTATGTTATGTAAGCGCAACAACCGACAGCGAAGTCATCATTGACTGGGAAGGTGTAGAGAATGCAACATCTTATTGTATCTATTATAAAGAATCCGGGGCTAAGAACTGGGTTAAGATTGCTACCGTAGGCAGCAATACACAGTTTTACATCCACGAATCCTCTTCCGCTTACCCGCTGAAGGCTTCATGTAAGTACTTATACACTATAAGGGCATACAACAGCGATTCAAAAAAATGGGGCAGATATAATACGAAAGGCTGGAGCGTTACAACTCCTGAAGACCCGGACGCTACACCAACGCCGCAGCCAACCAAAAAGCCGCAGCCGACAGAAGCACCAAAGCCGTCTCCAAAACCGACATCAACCCCGAAGCCAACACCAACCGCTACTCCTACCCCTTCACCGGAAGAGATTGCGGCAAATGCTGAGAAGATGACCAAGGAAGTCATCAGACTGACGAACATTGAGAGGAGAAAGAACGGAAAATCCGACCTGAAATACCATGCAAAACTTCAGCAGGCAGCAATGACCAGGGCAAAGGAATTGGAAATCAAATGTTCTCACGAAAGACCTGACGGAAGAGACAGCAGCACCGCTATATACGAAGCTGGCGTAGGAAACTCTTCTGGAGAAAATATCGGAGTAGGGTTTACTAAACCAGAGGCTGTTGTTAAGGCATGGATGGACAGCCCAGGGCATGCATCTGCTATCCTGGATAGTGATTCCACACACATTGGAGTCGGTTATTATAAAGGCAAGAACGGCACCAACTACTGGGTGCAGGATTTCTCCAGCGGACCGGACGAAAAATGCACGTTAACTGTTGACGCAAACGGCGGCACCTTCCCGAGCAAGGGCGGGGTGGAGAAGTTTGAGATGGCCGTGCCGAAGGGGATGACGCTGTATGCAGATGATTTCGAAAAACCGGTTAAGGCTGGATGCGTGTTTGAAAAATGGACAACTGTATTTTCTTTTGGCTGGGAATCTAACAATGCAACAGAAATTCACATGAGCGAAAGCAAAACTTTAAAGGCAAACTGGAAAGACGCTGCATCCTCTTCAAAAGTATCATCTATAAATGAGGACATCTTTTCAGACGGAGTAAGTAATGACAGCAATGCTGAAAATACAAACACTGACAGTTCTTTTGAAGTAATAGAGTCTGTTGACGATATGGATTCCAAGGAATTGGACATTTCGGAAGACACAGATGAAAGTGATGTTGAATTTGTAGAAGACAATTTACAATAAAGTAATATAAAAATCAGCGTTCTCGCAAGAGAACGCTGATTTTTATATATCCCCCCTCCTCCATCATATTTTTTTTATTTTCTGGCTCCCCCTCCTGACTGAGCCCGTCAGCGCCGGTGGTGAGACGCGCCAAGGCCACATCTTCATTTTTTGCTGCCTCTTCACTGTCATAAACCCCAAACACAGCATTTTTGAGCGGGGAGCCGTTTCCGTCTACTTTTCTAACGTTCGCGCGTACGAGTTCGTACAAGGATTCCACAGACTAACGCAGGGGATGGCGTGGATGGTGGGGAAGGTTGAGGGGGTGGGTGGTGATGCAGGAAATTGTTGGCACATCCCGTAGATATTATTTCCACTCTCATATCCGCAGATTCCCTTTGCATTCCATCCCACGATATAGTAAAATTGAACCAGACCTATATGTACTAGAACAAAGGAAGGAGAACCTATATGAAGAAAACCAGAAAATATCTTCTCTGCCTGCAAGTAACTTGTAGTAAATTACTCCAACTCTCAAAAAGTTGGAGTAATTTTATATCTGACCGCAGGATTATTTGGCGGTTACTTTCAACTCACTACCTCACGCAGAGGTAGACCGAGCACGATATTGATAACCTTAATGACCGGCGTATTTCAACTCACTACCTCACGCAGAGGTAGACGGATCCGCTTGGGATATTCATTCTCTTTGTCATATTTCAACTCACTACCTCACGCAGAGGTAGACCAGAAGCTTCAAATGCTGCAGCAACGTTGGAAATATTTCAACTCACTACCTCACGCAGAGGTAGACGCTGAATATGATGTCATTTCTTCCGGTGCATCAAAATTTCAACTCACTACCTCACGCAGAGGTAGACCAGAATGTGGCATTAGGATATTCTATCAGTATTCATATTTCAACTCACTACCTCACGCAGAGGTAGACGGCGGTGGCTTCGGTGGTAATGGTGGAAACGGTACATTTCAACTCACTACCTCACGCAGAGGTAGACCGTATATTCTGCACTTCCGGAAGCGGCACAGATATTTCAACTCACTACCTCACGCAGAGGTAGACATTTCAATGCTCCAGCTACCGGTGCAACATATTTAATTTCAACTCACTACCTCACGCAGAGGTAGACGTTCACCAGTTTCGACAGAGATAAATTCTTCTTTCATTTCAACTCACTACCTCACGCAGAGGTAGACGAAGTTTAAGCGTAAGAAATACGGTGGAGAATACATTTCAACTCACTACCTCACGCAGAGGTAGACGTCTTGAGAGAACAGGGCTTTGCCGATCTGATCATTTCAACTCACTACCTCACGCAGAGGTAGACATTTCCATCTGCAGAAAACGTGCAGTTCGTAAGAATTTCAACTCACTACCTCACGCAGAGGTAGACGACATCCACGGATACTACCTGAATATGCGACACATTTCAACTCACTACCTCACGCAGAGGTAGACCTTGCTAGAATCCGATGGAATAGAGACTTCGAAATTTCAACTCACTACCTCACGCAGAGGTAGACTATAGAAATCTTTTTGTTTGTGGATTCATTCCTATTTCAACTCACTACCTCACGCAGAGGTAGACGGTCCTGAAGCGGCAGTTCATCTCCGATCTGATATTTCAACTCACTACCTCACGCAGAGGTAGACTTTAGAATGAGGTTTTTATGATAATTGATAGAATATTTCAACTCACTACCTCACGCAGAGGTAGACTGCCGGCATACGCAGCTTCTCGACTGCGATACCCAAATTTCAACTCACTACCTCACGCAGAGGTAGACGATGGAAGAAGCAGGATTTTTGTTTACCGACTTTTATTTCAACTCACTACCTCACGCAGAGGTAGACGGTGTTCAGCAGGCAATTAACGCTGATACAGTGGCATTTCAACTCACTACCTCACGCAGAGGTAGACAGTGATGCGATAAAGCCGGAGATCGAAAATAGAAAATTTCAACTCACTACCTCACGCAGAGGTAGACGCGACGACATAGTGATAACTGGAATCAATATAATATTTCAACTCACTACCTCACGCAGAGGTAGACGCATATTTCCCGCTGTCCAGGCATATACTGTAGTATTTCAACTCACTACCTCACGCAGAGGTAGACTATGTTCGTAGGAGCCATGCTCCACGACTTCCTTATTTCAACTCACTACCTCACGCAGAGGTAGACGCAAAGCAGGCGTTAAGCAATTACAGCATAACATTATTTCAACTCACTACCTCACGCAGAGGTAGACGAAAGCGGCACTCGCTGAGATGGAAGCAGAATTATTTCAACTCACTACCTCACGCAGAGGTAGACCCAAATCAGAGCCAAGTTCCACGCACTCTTTGCCATTTCAACTCACTACCTCACGCAGAGGTAGACGGATGGCGTGACGACTTATCCGTACTATGTATCATTTCAACTCACTACCTCACGCAGAGGTAGACGAATCGAAATCCCGGAGGACAAACAGGCAGATGTATTTCAACTCACTACCTCACGCAGAGGTAGACAGCAATTTGTCACAAAATCTATGGACATTAACCATAGATTCCATAACAAATCGCATAATAAATCTTTGTTTTTTGCTTTAATTATCTTATGCCTAAGCATATTTCATTAAAAAAGCTTCCATTTCCTGGTGCGAATCTCCCGGGGAAATTATGCGTGCTTTACATTCGCACTACAGAATCAATGTTTCTGTAACATCAAATCCAGGGTGTGCACCTATATGTTCTACTTTATTTTTGTAATTATTTCCTAAATAATAAAACCGCAGACTGTCAACTTCTTTATCAATGATTTTTTCAAGAATATCCTTTACCTGCCTGCACTTTGTTGCGTCCATTTGACACTCAAATACTGAATTCTGAACTCGTTGTCCATAATTTGTGCATTCTTTGGCAACTTTTCTTAATCTTTTTCTTCCTGCTGCAGTCTGTGTATTTACATCATACGTGATCAATACCAACATCTTATCACCTACTTCCAGAAAAATGGTGGATATTCATCAAGATCTCCTCTCAAAAATCGCGCCAATAACAAGCTTTGAACATATGGTGCCATTCCCCATTCTATTTTCTCTCCTAGAAATGGATGCTTAATTGTCTCTTGTTTCTTTGACTGCCATGCAGACAAGAAAACTTTACGTCCCTCATCATTCATGATAACAGCACCATTTTCTTTTTTGATAAAATATTCTGGTTTCATGACTTTCTTATTAATTAATGTCAGTACAAAACGATCTGCCATCACACTTCGAAACTCTTCCATAAGGTCTAATGCAAGCGATATTCTTCCCGGACGATCTGTATGAAAAAATCCCACATATGAATCCAATCCAACAGCTTCCAACGCCGAGCCACACATTCCTGCTAATAGCGAATACGCAAAGGATAACATAGCATTAACGCTATCCAACGGTGGTCTTTTATTTCTACCCTGGAAGTAAAAATCTGTTTTCTGCTGTAAAATCAAATCATCAAACACCGAAAAATATACAGACGCGGCTTCTCCCTCTATCCCTAATAACTCCTCTGCGCTCTCACATTCTCTTATCTTTACAATGCTCTGTGCAAGAAAAGCTGATTTCCTTTTGATCTTTTCAACATCCAGCCGTAGTGCATAATCTCTCGCAGCTCTTTCCAAAACCCATCTGGAATTATATACTTTTCCTAAGATAAAATTTCTCGCAATCCGTACACTTTTTTCTTTGTCTTCACTAATTCGATACTGTTGCTTACGAAGTGTTACATTTCCCTTTGTTTCTCCAGTAATTCTAGCCAGGAATCTCCCATTTCCAGACATAAAAGTCAGATCAATATTCCTTTGAGCGCAAGTCCCCATTAACGCGGGACTTGCGCCGGTATATCCAAACGTTACGATTGCCTGAAGATTATGAAGTGGTACACGCCCTATTTCTTTTTGTTCTTCCAAAACCACTACATTTTCTCCATCTAATGATAAATATCTATTTCCAGATGTAACATACAAGGTATTTAAGAGTCTTTTCATACATTATCCTCTTCAAAAATTACTCCGTTTATATATCCAGCTACCGTTTTCTTCTTATTCAATACTGGCAGGCATATATCTTTCAATGAACATGCATTACATTTTTTCCTGGTTTTTACTTTTGGTGTATATCTTTGTTCATAATATTTATGCATTTCACGAAAACTGCTTGTTACTTTTTCTCTTACCTCATCCGTAAATTCCACTTTTGTGCGCCGCCGCGTCTCACCATAATAAATATATCCATACGGAATGACACAGCATAGCATTTCCTCGAGACATAATGCCTGGGCCGCTACCTGCAGTATATCAGAATCATCTGTTTTGGGCTTTCCTCTTTTGTATTCTACTGGAATCACGGAATAGCTTCCTTCTCTGCCCGCAATAGAAATCCCATCCTTCACTTTATGAAATTCCACCACATCACATTCGCCGCTCACTCCCATTTCCCGTGAATGAACCGGCATTGCTCTGACGATAAGAAGATCTCCTCTTTTTTCTTTTATTGCAGGATCATGTGCATTTTCATGGAGAATTTTTCCTTCCACTGTTCTGACATTTTCCTGCCACTGCATTTCTATATATGCCAGAGCCCATTGCCGTCGACAAAACGCAAAATGTTGTATTCCTGATAGCTGCAAAAATTCCTCTTCTTTATACAAAATCAAATTCCTCCGGTTCTTTGCAGCCATCTACATGCCAAGTAATTTCATAATCCGTAAATTCCTTTGGATGTTCCTCCTTAGGTTTAATATCAAATCCTCTCTGAATTTTTCCACTGGAAACAGCCGGCGTTTTCTCGTCATGCTGCCACCAGTACATTTTGCAGACTTCCATACTTCCTTCCGGTCTGGCAGAAGAAGCATCGTTTTCGAATAAGGTTTTTAATGCCTCTTTTAGTAATTCCGCATCTTCCTGACTGAATCCTGTTTTTTCAGCAAGCTGGACATTTACACTTCCCATCACTCTATATACAGCAAAACCTACCCTATGTTTAGTACCCATGGTATCGGAAGCTTTACTCTCTTTTCCAGATTCACTGTTCACACTCTTAGTAATCTGCATACTGATGATATCGATTGGAGAAAGGCTGATTGCCTGATGAATAGAAACGGGACCTCTTACTCCAAACGATACAGGAATTCCCTTGAATGCAAAAACCTGTCCAAAAGCTCTGACATCCAACCACTCTTTACACGCAATCGCTGCACATGCATCACGATTTGCATTTTTCTTATTTCCCAGCTGTGCTTTCAGCTCTTCACATCCATCTGCACGATCTTTTAAACTGGTATAACCATCATCTGAACGATCATCTGACTGCACAAAAATTTTCTGCCCAAGATCCTGAAGACGGTTTCTTATCTTTCTTTTAATACACACATCGGATATCTCACCATACCCATCCAGATTGATCCTTGGGCGATTTCCATTCAGTGGATCTCCATTTGGATTTGCATTATCTGCACTTATAAATAAAGTAAAATCAATTTTTCCTCTCAATGCACTCATCGTTTATTCCTCCTCTTCCTTCTCTTTAGAATCTTCCTTTTTCTGTTTCAGATCATAAGCCTGGCTATGAAAACCAAGAAGATATAAACCATCCAGTTTCTTGTTATCACTAAAGCTTTCTACTTCGAACAAATCATAAATATCATTCAACAGATTCTCATAAAAACGTCTCTCTGCAATTCCCAGCTTATTCACATATGGCTGAATACTTTCTTCGATCACCTTCCATGTCTCATAAGGTCTCTGAGAAAAAGTGCACATATATCTTTTCGCATTTGTAACCCTTGCCTTATCTCCATCATCATAAGTACGATATTCAATTCGATCTGCTACTGCCAGTAAACGTCCATACAGATAATTTCTGTCTTTTTGTTTTTTATCTAATGCCACGTTCCATTCCTCCTCGTATCTTTCACTTTTATCCTTTTTAACCAACGAACACGCCAGTGTTAAAACTCTCTCCCAATTTTTCCAATCTTTATAGGTCAATGGCATGGAAGCTTTTAATATTGCTCTGTCCACATAATCACATGGGATTTTATTTCCGTTCCAGATGCAGGGAATCAGCCTTTTCGCAACTTCCGCATATAATTTCTTTCCATTTGCATCTACAATCATAAGACTGCCTTTATTCTCTATGCCAAATAGAATATCTGCTATGTCCTTTACGCCAACCATTCCTAAAAACCGTATTCTCTTCTTATCTTTCTCTTTCCATTTTTCATGAATCCAGCTACAGCTTTCATGCCATTTTTTTATATTTTCCAGATATCTCGCTGAATCCAGAGTCATCTCTTCAACCATGGATAATCTTCCCGGAGTAGCTGCATCAAAACCGAGTAGAATCATTTCAGATGTATTATCTACCTTTTTTCCATATCCTCGAAGTGCACTGTAAAATTTTTCGGCAGTGATTGCACTTCCATCACATCCACTTTCTTCTCCAGACTCTTCATCATCCCAGTCATCATCCTCATTATATTCTGACGCAATGGTGTCCGTATCTACATTCCATCTCGGCATACTCAGGCGGTGGGATTCCCATGTAACAACTGCCAGCGTATCAAAAAATGTTCCCTGTTTTCGAATGATCCACTTCAATGCATTATGGATTTTCTGAGAGGTTTCATTTCCTACAGCAAAAGCATCTTCTTTGGTTGCAAAACGTCCCCGATAAGTAAAATTCTGACTGTCATTTGCGGAAATCAGCTTTGCCCCGTCACCCTCATTACGGATCTTTTTGGAATGAAGATAAGAAATAGCCTCTGTACTTCCGGTAAGGTAACATAATCCTATCTCTTTTTCCTGAGAACGCACATAATTTATATAACAGTCTTGAAGGGTCTTGTCTTTCCAGCATTCGTCCGGGGGAGCCTCAAAAAAATCTGTATTTGGCAAACGGATGATAAAACGCACAAAAGCTTTTGTCTGTACAATCCCCTGAATATTTTCTTTATCATCAATCCGGTTCTGCTCATTCAATTTTATAATTTTTTTCTCAATCAGATTGGAAATCAGTGTATTTTTTTTCAAATATAGATAAATTGCCCTTACTTTCTCATGACAATACTCTGACTCAACCCATTCTTTCAACTGAGAAATATACAGTTCATGACAGATTCCATCATCTTCATAATATTTCGTATAATCTCCCGCAAGGTATCTCAGATTATCGCATAAAGGATGTGGCTCCTTTCCTGCGGTACGACTTCCAGATTTTTCTGTAACCGGTATGATCGTCAATTTATCATTGGAATCTACCGGCTCTGCATTCATAAAATTCCCATCCTGATCAATAGTTACTGTTATCTGTGCAGTCACAGTGGTATGAAACGGCGGCAAAAGCACATATGGCATATCTCTTCGATATTCAATGACACCTATTTTGTCACTGTTTATCTCATACAGATCGATCAACTCATTTACCCAGCTCACTCACCCACCTCCTCGTCGGTAAATTCTTTTAGACCAGTAAAATTATCTTTTCCAAAAACTTTACGTTCCATCTCTCTGATATGGCGTTTCTGTATGCACGCTTCCGGCCTTATAAATTCTATGATCCCCCCTTTTTTCATAACCGGTCTCCAGAAACGTACTGTCATTTTCCCCTTGTCTTCTGGAAGAATAGCTTCATCTGCATATGTGATTCCATGATACATGAATCCATAGTCTATCTCTCCTGGCATATCATCATAATGGCTTTCTCCTTCTCCAAATACACATGGCTCAACGAATGCCTGACATTCTCTTGTCCCCAAAAAAATATCTCTACGGCCTCCTCTTTCTACCATACGCTTTGCAATATTATGATGTTTGTGTTCATTTCGGTCATCCTTTAATTCTATAGGCGGGAGCTTCACATCATAATAGTGAATGTATGCAAGGATATCTTCGTGCCTCCACTCTGCAAGAGGGCTGTATCTGGTGATTCCGGCTGAATTAGTGTAGATATTATCTTTTCCAACATAATTATAGTGTAAAAAATAATCCATCTGCGCAATTTGGATTTTATTAAAGTTATGAAACACTTCTATATTGCTTAATTTCTCTCTGTATTGCATAACTTTTATAGTTAAATTGTATTAGTTTTATCATTTTTTCACAATCCACATAGCCACACATATAGTGGAAAAATCTTATGTATTATCTGTTTCTAATTTTATTTCACCAGTACACATGGTATAATTTTCCCAGAAAACGAAAGGAGAACCTTATGAGATATTTATTCATTCCCAAAGCTGAAGCTGTTACCTATCTGTCCTGTGGTCAGTTGATTCGTAATAAAAATTTTCTTCACCCTAAACGCTGTCTGGATTCCTATGTTCTGATTGTTATTGTAGACGGTAGTCTGAACATCGTACAGGATAATACTTCCTACATTCTGGGTCCTAACCAGTTTCTCCTGCTCCATGCAAATACTCTGCATTATGGTTGGCAGGAATCTGCAGATTATTTACAGTACTACTGGACGCATTTTCATGTACCTGATGACAGCTTCTATATTACTGCCCCTGATTCTTCCACTGCCTCCTACCTGCAATCCGTGCAAGCCAACCCTGATAAATATGTTCTCCCTGAAACCGGAACACTGAAACACCGTAATCGCGTACTGCTTCTTTTTTCCCAGCTTCTGGATTTGTCCATGCGCAGATACCCTGTAAGTGATTATCTGCTACGCTACTTTCAGACAGCTTTGTTAATGGAACTTGCCGGAGAATTTACAGTTTCTGAAGATACTGATAGCTCTATGGAAATCTTCCGAATACAGGACTGGATACTGCACCATTATGCCCAGACTATTACCGTTTCTCAGATTGCAGAAATATTTCACTATAATTCCGCGTATCTGTCCAGTTTGTACAAAAAGACCACAGGCGTTCCCCTGAAGCAATATATTAATCATGTACGCATTGATGCGGCAAAAAAAATGCTGATTTCTTCTGATTCATCCTTAAAGGAAATTGCCTTTCGCTGCGGCTACACGGATGAAAAATACTTTTTTAAAGTGTTTAAACAACTGGAAAACATGACTCCTACAGAATATCGAGAAGCATTTTATAAGAAAAAGAGTACAAATTAGAAATGAAAAAATAAGACCGTATGAAAATGATTTTTCCTCTTCATACGGTCTTCCTTTTACTGTTTATACCAGCTCCAGAACTACTTCCATAGCTGCGTCACCCTTACGCTGTCCAACCTTAACGATTCTGGTATAACCACCCTTACGCTCAGCGTACTTAGGTGCATACTCATCGAAAAGCTTTGCAACCAGGTCAACTTCCTTGGTGTTCTTCTTCTTTCCGGCAGCTTCTGCAGGAACAGAAACAACAGGGTTAAGAACCTTCAGCATCTGATGTCTTGCATGCAGTCTGCTGGGCATATCCTTCTTGATTTCCTTCTCAACTTCATCATAAACGGTAACGGTAACACCGTTCTCGATTCTTAAAATCTTACCGTCCT
>ERZ780157.4058-NODE-4058-length-11483-cov-3.241862_pt1 | contig 11483 bp, 22 predicted proteins | sample MGYA00511169_ERZ780157 | MGnify/ENA primary metagenome ERZ780157 (study PRJEB29588, sample SAMEA1965149) | human gut metagenome | biome: human gut; feature: human-associated habitat; material: faeces | place: Denmark | collected 2008/2010 ... | reverse complement strand
CCGCAGTCCCTTCACCTTCTGCCATGTGGTCGCGGAACTCTTCCACGCCGTTCACGTACGCGATGATGCCGAACTGATAGTTCATCGACACCTCGTACGCTGCCATATTGGGGAGACCCGTGAACGTCTTGCGGAAGTACTGCGTGCCCGACACAGCCGAAATGGAGCCCAGCGTCACCGTCTGCCAACTATCATCCGAGAAGTTCAGTGTGTTCCAGTCCGCAGCGATCGAAGTCGCAGCCAGCATCTTCCACTCCGCGTTCTTCGTCACGGGGTAGTACATCGACAGGTCGTACTCCTCCGTGCTTGCCGCCGTCATGTAGCCCTTGAACACCACATTGCCGTAGACTCCAGCCACGCTCACCCAAGCGCCAGCGTACCACGAATCGCCGTACCCATCGATCAGTCTCAACTTGTACTGCTTGTTGGTCGTAGCCTGCAGGCAGTACTCATCCGTGCGCTGTTCGTTGTTCGCGAACGTGGCGCTTGTCTTCAATTCCGTGGCACCGTTCAGAATCATGTACGACTCCTCCGTGGCGTCGCTCGTGCACTTCTTCGTCACGGCAAAGTACACCTCGCCACTCTCGCACGTCATTGTGCTCATAGCAACAGACACTATGCATAACACCTCTAAAAAGCCGCAAACACAGAGCAATAAGCGTCAAATACTTCATTCTCCTTCTGTGATATGTTTTTATGGCGTTTGTGAACACCAACGGTGTTTCGCCACAACCACGGTTATTGGAAAGAGGGAACTGACACCGTCACTTCCGTGACGTCTGATTGGCTGCTTCTAGGCGACACTACCAAAATCGGGGCTATTTCGGAAACTTGCCGGAACCACGATCGAAGAGTAAAAGAAGGGCAGTGAGGAAAGGGTAGGGTTGGATGCAGCTCAGTATGTGCGTTGTTTTTCTGTATCATTTGGTCTTCTGGGAGACATGCGCAAGGATCAGTCTCTTCATGGCTCCAGGAGAGGAGGGAGCCCTCCACAGTTCAATTTACAGCGTTTGAGCCACATTGGCTTCGGGTCGTCTCCCAATTGGAATCCTAGTTGACTGCGGTATGGAGGAGTGTTATTACGCGTGGTCAGCGTTAGAGAAAAGGGGAAACGGAATAATACCGGATGGATTGGTTCCAAGAAAAGGGCACGCCCTAGCACGGCTTTCGTTCAGATGCGCACAGAGAATACACACCCTCGTGCAATAGGGAAGTTGGGAACTCTAGAGAGCAACAGCAGAAAGGGAATGGAATTCCCGCTCTCTATTCTCCTCGATAGGATCCTTTCATCCTCCCCATTTGATGAACCAATTACAAAGACTCCATTCTCAAGGAATGAACAACACGAGTGACTCTCCGTTCTATCCGCAAAGGAATCGCATTTGATACATCGCTCATTATATGGAGAAGAATGCCACACAAGCCCACTTCCCATTCTTCATTTCTGTCATGTTCGCTCAGCCCTCTAAGCGCGTCCCCTCTGGAGAGTTCGACCTCCTCGTTCGATTTCTCGTGCCGCCCCAAGTCATCGTCGAAGCCCTGACCGACGAAAAGGCCGCTCAAGTACCGCGCCTTTCCTTACCACCTATCCGTAGTACTACACGCAGTCCGTCTGCAAAATCAATCCCGTTCCCCAAGGAGACTACATACTCTACAATGGAAGCATTCAAGGCCAGTTCATCTCCTCCGTAGTTTATTTCAACCCATCTCACAACTAGTCGTGTCAAAAGATCGAGTTGAAGTGGCGTCGTCGCGAGTGGGAAGAGGGCGTCTATTCCATCGCCACGCTCTCCTTCACCCAAATCGACACCGCCATTACAGAGATCCACCTGCAACAAGCCAACGTTCCCAAGTACGACAAGTACAACAACGTGGGGGTGATCGACAGTGTGAGACAGGGCTGGATCGACATGGTCTTCAGACGCATTTCCATGATCCTCGGGTACGTCTTCCAACTCGAAGATGAGTTTGACTATGCCTGTTTGTTCTCATTGATTCTTCCCTGGAGAATGCTGCGGGGATTCTTCTTCCCGAAACGCTTCTCCACCACCGCCTCCTTCCCATTCTCGCAGCTATGCGCCTCGCTCAACACCATTCGCGGCACATCGCTCCTCACCGAAAAGGGGCAGCGCTTTCAATCCCTCTTTCAATCCATTCAACCCTACGGCATTGAAAGCATGAAATGCGCCGCCGCTCTGCTTAGTGGTCAAGTCGTTCCCGTTTGCACATTTTACTTGCAGATCTTCAATCAGAAGGACGAGAAGATCAACTTCCGCATCGCAGACCGACTCATGATCCAGTGCATCAGCGACTCCTTCCAACTCACCGAGCAGCGTGTTAAGGAAATGGTGAAGGAGAACGGTATTACGTTTTGGGTCGGATTGAGAATAGGCGGCATTCCCGAAGCTTGCAGCGCCCTGTATTCTCCAAAGCAAACCAACTCCCCGTTCTCAATTCAAGACTTCTATTCGTTGGCGTGAAGAAGGGTGGTCATGGGTAGATCGATGCTTTCGCTCTCGGAAGAAGAGGGGACGGGCAGTCGCTTGCGTCTCTTCTCTCGCATGCACTCCATTTGGGAGCGTTGCGCCAGTGGAAGCGAATTGTACTATACGAGTGTTCTTTCGTGCTCCTATTCATTCTAGCCTCCTTCATTCTACGAAACCGGGGTTTTGGCTTCGGGGAGAAGGTGCTCTGCAAGTCCCTCATTCAGTTTTATCTCCAAGGGTGTTGTCGCGACAAAGAGAACACGCTCGCCGCCTGCGAGGAGGCCTTTAACAACAATCCGCGATTCGCTCCCTTCATCGACTTCCTCGCTTCCAACGCTTCCAGCCTCACTCCGCAGAATGTCAAATCGCTCTACCCCGTGCATGTCGGTCAGTTCTGCAACTGCGCGCTCTGCTCCCCGCTCAACTCCGTCGATGCGGCCAACGCTCTCTCGCAGCAACATCCCACCATTGCCGAGCACAAGTTCGACGGCGTGCGCGTGCAGATCCACAAAACGGACGACTCCGTGCTGCTCTTCGGACGCTCCGGCGAAGTGGCTTCTCGCTCTCCCTCTCACGCGTAGCGCCTCCGCTCCCTCGAGCCGCGCGTGGCGGCCTGCCTCCATGCGCTCCACGACACTCTCCCCTCCTCCTTCATCCTCGATGGCGAGCTGGTGATCCAGAACCAGCAGGGTGCGCTGCTGCCCTTCCGCGAAGTCAGCGTGATGCTGGGCAAGGAAGAGAAGCAGTTGAAGGAGGGCAGCAGTGTGCGGCTCTGCATCTTCGATCTCCTCTTCTTGGAGCACCAGGATCTGACGCTGAAACCGCTCGCCGAACGCAAGCGGCTTCTCCAGCAGTACTTCCCTTCGGATGCCTCGCGAGGGTTTGTGTTGGTGCCGTTTCAGGTCATTCCGTTTTCAAGCAATACTCTGAAGCCTTCAAACAACACTCTCCACTCATCAACCAGCAGTCTTCCCTCTTCATCCAATACTCCCCACTCTTCACACAACAACACCCTACTCACACACCTCATCGAAGAGAGCGTACGCGAAGGCTGCGAGGGACTCGTGTTGAAGAACATGAACAGCGTGTACGCTTGTGGTGCGCGGAACAGTACACGAAACGCAACAAGATGACGCATAGAAGACTGGGTGAAGCTCAAGGCCGATTATCTGGACAGCTTCGGAGACTCCGTGGACGTGGTGATCGTGGGCGCCAAGTTCGGCAAGGGGCAGCGCAAGGACTGCTATGGTTCCTTCCTGTGTGCTGTGAGGGAGGAGAACGGAGTCCATTCATTCGCGATGCGTCACGCCTAGTTCAAACCCATCTGCTCCGTGGGCAGCGGGTTCACGAAGGAACAGCTGAGTCAGCTCCACCGCGAGCTCCAGCCCCTCCTGACGAGTCGAGAGGAACTGCAGAGCGAGGGCGTGGCGATTCCCAAGGCGGTGAAGATGGACGTCTTCTTCCAGCCTCGCGTTGTGCTGGAGGTGAAAGCCGCCTCCATCACGCAGTCCCCTCTGTATCGCGGAGTTTCGCTTCGTTTCCCTCGCTTTGTGCGGCTCCGACGGGATAAGAAGGCTTCCGATGTCACGAGGGTAGATAGGTTGTCATAGCGTGTTTGTTGGACGAATGACTTGCGAGAGCAACAAACACAACACAGATAGGAAAAGGAGTGTTGAATGGACGCCACCTTCCATTCCCTGCCCACTCTCCGCACGCGCACCTTCGCGTATCGACCTCCCCTACGCAGTCACGAAGAGAAACAGCCCATACATCACGCTGCCCGGATTCACGACGCAGCACCGCTTCTTCTGCCGATGGAGCCAGTTGCAGCCGGGCGTGTGATGAACGTGACCGTGCACCATCAGGAACAGGTCGTACTACACGTGAACACAGACGCGCTCCAGCACCTCCTCCATCAGCCGGGTGACTTGGCTGTACAAACTGTCACTTCCGTAGAACGCCTCCTTCATCGACTTGTCCCGGTCCATCACACTGCTTCCTTTGCTTCAGACAACTCCTCTTCTCCTCACCGATCTTGGACGGGGGACAGTGCGTCAACAGGATGATGCTGTCGCCTTTTGGAACAAGCGCCATCAACCGGCTCACCTCGTCCTCCATGTCGGTAGTGAACGGATACGAGCTCTTGTAGGGTGTGCCATCTGCAAGGCGAACAGGCACACTGCCGCCGAAACCAACAATCCACAAGTGGGGGAGCAACTGGTAGCAGCAGTTATGCATGTTTACGGTTCCTGCAATCGTATGCAATAACTCGGGTGCCTCGCGTGCGTATGTGAACGCAGGGTCGTGATTGCCCGGAACGAAGAGATGGGGAATGCCGTACGAACCCATCTCTATGAAATGAACGGAGAAACGAGGGAATACCGTCGCTTTTCTCTTTGAACAGGGATAGCTGCATCTGGATCTCTTCTTCGGATTGCCTGTGGAGATGGTCAAGGAATATCAAATCGCCCGCATCGAGAATAAGGTCAAACCTTCAACTTATGGAAGGAGAGCGTCCGGACGGTTCTCGTTTCATCTGCTCTCGCATCTCGTTGGATAGGAAGGCCCAAGCCTCCTTCCGGTGAACATCGCTAATCGTTAGGAGAGTGACGCATGGGGACCTGATGATGAGGAAGTTTAGTTCGTCTGCGTGCTCCGATTGTGAATCCATGACATGTGGAGGATGGAGGATCCCGATAGTGATTGACTGTTTCGTTTTGTGATTGACTGTTTTCTGTTGCATTTGATCGTTTCCCGTTGTAGTCGATCAATTCATGTTGTGATTGACCCCACTCAAGTGATCACCTCCTTCTGTGACAACCCAGCACCAGAAAGAAAACAAGAAACACACAAAAACACTACCACATAGATTACACATCGCCTCCCTAATGAAGAACGCTCACAATCTCCCTCTCCTTGTACCGATTCAACTACGCGTCACCTCACATATCCACCCTCACCTCCTTCTTCCACACATCACTCTCGCTCACCATACGCAGCAGTCGCACCATCAGTCCTCGCAACTATCCATCAATTCCCAAACGCGCCCATACGGGGAAGGCATCGTCCTCGTCCTTCAAGGAGCGGATCAGAATGTCCACGAGAACCATCACGTCCGACGCGAAGAACAGGTCACTCTTCGCCTGCATGCACTTCAGCACAAACTGCCACAGGACGGACGCAAAGCCGTCCTTCTCTGCAAACGGAGTCTCGTTCAGCAGAGAGAGGAGGGTTGACGACAGCGCGTCCGGAGCCGCTACGGTTTGAAGAAAGCAGTCTACGTTGTTCTGCGCGAGACGAATCATACAGCGCAGCAGAGAAGAGGACGGAAAAGAGACGAAAAACAGCTGCATCTGCTGCAGGAGGGAAGGCGAAAAGGGAAGGTAACACACCACACACTCATACCACGCATACACGGAAGGGTCACAGTCCGCGGATGGCGTGTCGCGGCGAAGGGTGGAGAAGAAGAAGGTGAAGCACTGATTCACTCGGTTTACGCCTCCCAACTGCTCGTCGAGGAAAATGGGCATCACAATGTTCACGAAGGAGTGGAAGGAGAGCAATTCTTCGCAGCAGGCGACCAATTCTTCGTAGCAAGCTCTCGGATTCAGAAACTGACTCGCGATCGCATAGAGCAGAAGACCGTTATTCTGACAGGCAATTGTCTTCCAGTCCAGCGACGCCCCCCTTTCAACATGAAAGCGGTGGAGCTCTCGGATCGAGTTGCACTTCAAATGGGATATCTCGTCCACTCCCAACTGCCGGAGGCACGCAGACAGCGATTCGGTTCCCATGGGGAGGAGGGGCTGCGGTTCTCGCTCTACAACACATAGAGTGAACTGGAGTACTCTGTCTCTTTCCGTAGAAGAAGAAGGCGACCTCGTTCGGCTCCTCCCACTGGGTTTCGCCCGATTCCTTGTTGTAGTAGTAGGGAATCGCTTCTCCGTAGGGCTCCGGGTCGGTGAAGTAACGAATCCAATGCTCCGTCTCCATGAGAGGAAATGAATGCGTCGCGCTCTCGCCGCTCTCTATCACATCGGGTTGAGTTGTAGCGTGAAATCGAATAGCGTTTGATTCATTCTGACCCCATCCAGTCGATCTCGGATTCTCATCCGAATGCGTTTGAGTCACTTCAGATCAAACCCAAATCACTCCCTCTTTCACTCCTCCCTCTCAATCACCCCCTCCCATGATCACGCCTCCTTTAGCGCAAACACCCTCTCCTCTCATCCCTACACTCTCCAATTCGCCTTCTCTCCTCTCCTCCGCGTTCATTCAAATGAGTGCGCAATCCCACTTCCTCAAGTCATTTCACTCTATCGTGTTGTGTTCCTTCTTTCCATGACGTGCGCTCTTCTCGCCCTATACTCGTTTCTCCTTCTTCTCGTGTCTTCGAGTACCACGTGATTCTCATCTCCTCCTATCGTAGAATCCGTGCACTACTCGACGCAGCGCAACGAGGAGATCGCGCGACTGTCCAGAGAGGGCAGTCGCAAGTGGAGCATGCTCCAATCCATGAGTGACAACACCGACTGCTGGAAGGTGGGGAATTGAGATTCGTTTCATGCGACAGAACGCTTATGAGTCGGTGCAGAACAGCTGTCTGGACATGACCAAGGAGGAGAAGCTGGTGTTTTCGTGGAACGTGTTCCTGTGCTACTATGAGGACACGCGAAGAACCCTGCCGTCCTGTTCTTCCTCCGACGTTCGCGCGTGCACGCAACAACTATCGTCCAGCGACTTCGACATCTTCACGCAGTTCTTCCACCACGGCGACAGCATGTGCTACTATCGAGAGAGTCGCGAGTGGCAGGAGCGCGTCGACCGCTCGGTGCAGAAGCTCGAGGAAGCCGCGACGCAGACGGTGGCGATGCTGTACGCGAACGCATCCTTCTCTGACGCGCAGGGAATCGTCCATTCTGAACGAGAGAGAGCTGCTCGACTTGCAGACCAAGAATCTGGAAATGCACTCCACCACCCTGTCGCAGGGCAAGGCAGTGCTAAACACGGTCACCAGGACAGGAGAGCAACTACAGGAACTGAACGTGGGGATTCGCGCTCCTTCTGACCGCTAGTCGCACGTCCAGGACTCCTTTCTCGCCATTCGCAACGAGACCGAGGCCTACGTTCACGACATCCACGCGATCATGAACTGGACGAACGCGAAGCTCGAAAAAGTGGCCGGCATCCAAGAGCTGCTGCAATCCTCCTTCTGCGACATGCGCACACTCCTCTCCTTCTCTGCAAAGATCCTCCTCTCCTTCCTCATCACCTCTCTTCCCGGAGCAGGCTCTTCTTCTCCCCATCACGCGTAGGTGTGCTTCCTGCGTCCCTACCTGTTTCTGTTCATTATCACAAGCACTGTACTGGAAAGAGCACTTGCTTCTTACCCCCCTCCCGTGAAATCCGCCCTTTTCACCTTTTCCCAGTATGCCATGGTGATCGCCTCGGCTGCTCATTTTGTCTATTCCCTTTTCACCAAGCGCGATTTCAACAGAGAGAATTACGAATTACTGCTCCAGATGGTGAGTATTCAACTCTCATTTCATGTCTAGTATCAGCAAATGCAGGAGTATCAAAAGAAGTGCATTGCTGAGGAAAGCGATTCTGATGAGTCCGTTAGTGAGGAGTAGTCTTTTCCCCTTTTGGTTGTCTTTGTTGTGAGTTTTTGAAGAGTTGAGTGCCTTCGTGTGTGGTTCATTGTTCGTGAGAGGATCACAATTCAATTCACAACTCACTCAAAACTCAGTCTCATTCACAATTCAAACTCACTCACAATTCATTCACAATTCAAACTCACTCACAATTCATTCACAATTCAATCTCACTCACAACTCAATTCAAACTCACTCACAATTCATTCACAATTCAAACTCAATCTCACTCACAACTCAATTCAAACTCACTCACAACTCAAACTCAAACAAACACCCCAAATGACTACTCACTCTCCAACTTCGGCTTCTGCAAAAAATGCAGCGTCTGAAGGTAATGCACCGTCTGCATCTCCTCCAAACGCGAAATCGTTCGGTCGCACGCGAACACTTCATCCAACACAGAGTCCCGGTTCAACTGGAACAGCTTCGACAGCGGCGCCTCCGTGGTGCAAATCAGCTTCACCTTGTACTGGTACAACTCGTCCACCAGCGTAATGAAACGACGCAGCTCCGTCATGGAGTTCATCGTGAACACGGGAATGTTCTTCAGCACCATGGTGTGGAACTGGTTGCCTACGCGTCACCCCCAGCACGCACGCGGACATAGCGAAATGTAGTCGCTGGCGCCCGTGGGCTTGTTGCACAGCTCGTCGAAGTCAAACTCGCACACGCCACTACGCCTCACGCCGCCGCCACATACGCACTTCAGGTACTTGGAGACGTGGATATGACGTCCCTGCACCACCTCGATCTCGCCGCTCTTGAACTGGTCCCCGCCCGCGATCTGACGGAACAGAGCGTCCACCTCGTGGTTCGTCGCCTCGTTCGAGGGCCAGAAGTACGTGCGCACGTCCTTCTTTCCGCCGAAGCGGTAGTCCTTTCCGCTGTTCAGGTGGAGCACGGGACATTGCTGCGCGTGAGGCCAACAACCCAAACAGCACCGATTTCAGCAGGTGGATGAAGGGCACGAAGCGGTCGCGCTGCACGCCGTCGCGGTACAGGTCGTCGGGCTCGCTGCGCATCAGGAGCACACACCGCGCCTACCGGTTGGAGGTGGAGATGACGGTGACGTTGTTGGCGAACAGGTTGCTGAAGAGCCGTTGCATCATCATCGCGTCCGCCACGTCCGTCACTTGGAACTCGTCGAAGAACAGCACGTTGTTCCGAGCCGCGATGCTCCGCGCGATGTCCGGCAGCGGGTCCGAGCGCGAACCTGGTCATCACACCCCCACAGAACCCCAACCGTATTTCTGGCGGAACTGGTGCAGCTTCATGTGGATCTCCAGCATGAACGAGTGGAAGTCCACGCGCGCCTTCTTGATGTCCGCGCACTGGATGGAGTTGTACAGCAAGTCCATCAGGTACGTCTTCCCGCAGCCCGGACCGCCCCAGATGTACACGCCCTTCGGCGCCGCGTAGGTGCTGATGTGCGTCGGCGCCGCCGTGTTGTGGATGTTCGTGTAGTTCGTGCCCGTGTTCTTCACCTCCTGCGTCTCGGCAGTCGGCGCCGACGCTCTCCGCTTGAACCAGCCCCAGCCGGATGTCTTGGGCTGGGGTGCTGCGGGAGCGGCAGGGGACTCTGTCGCCTGCTTTGCGTCCGCCTTGCTCACGCCGTTGGCATCCTTCTTGTAGTAGTCGATGAGGTTGTCGTAGATCCCCTGCAATATCTTCGCCACCTCTCTCTACGCGTGAAGGCAAAAGCGCGAACCCACCTGGTAGGAATCGTCAATAATCAGCCCCTTCTTCGCCAAATAGTCGTAGTGGTTCACGGGACCGTTAAAGGAGGCGACTGTTTCCTACGCGTGAGCGAATCGAGGAGAGCCAACATCGAACTTGTAAGCCGTCTGAGCAAAGACGAAATCGCCCTCGTTTCCCGCCTCCATCTTTCGCTGGGGTTGCACTGCTTCGGAGAAAGAGCGCGCAGGGACTATTCCGTCAGCGGCACGAACGAACAGTACCGATGGAGGGAAGCGACAGAGAAAGGACGCAACTCCCATTCCGAATTGCGTTTCGAGCGAGCTCACGATTCCGAAGAGCTCTTGAAGCTAAATGGAGTAGACTCATGGTTTCACTGACAGGACTTTACTCGAAAAGGAAAAGGCAACGAGTAACAGAGAGTCAAGAAGGAGTTTTGGAATGGAAAAGAGGGGTTCACAAAATACCTTCGGTTTCGGGACTCAGGTAGGATTGGAGAGAGAACATGGGAATGGATTGAAGAGACCGCTAGAAAGGTGGCGAGCTCGGCAAATCGATTCCGAAAGCGATGCATGATAACAGACCATGCTGGTCGAGAATAGCAGGATGGCTATCGTTCGTGACACAGAACTCATCATTTGTAGGTGGCAGAGGAGACGTGTGAGTGTTCTCGTTCATTCTTCACTGTTTGTTGTGAATACGTCACTCGTATCCATCTCAAAATGCTTTCTACAGAATGGAATTGCGCTTCTCTCGTCCCGCTCCCATTTCGCCATCATCGCAACAAACACCAACCACTCTAAAAGAATTACTTTTCCGCGGGTCTCCGTCCCTTCCTGAATCGTTTCTTCCCACCCGTCTTCTTCTCCTCCTTCTTCTTCTCGCCCTGATTCAGCATCTTGCTCGTCTGCTTCGTGGACTCTTCGTCCATCATCTACGTCTCATCCACTCCGCCTTTCCCTACGTAGTTGCCAGCACCCAACTTCTGAATCATCTCGTTCATCTGTTCAGGAGCCAGCGCGGGCAGCGTCTTCTCCTCCTTCTTCGGTTTCTTGCTCTTCCACCCAATGTCGCGTTTCATTTTATCCTACCTATGACTCTTGTCGGGAATCACCACATTGCTGCTCTTGTCCACCGCCTTCACGCCCAACAGGTCGTCCATGCTGTCGCGTTTCACAGACGTCGCTTCCTTCACCTCGGGGTTCCGCTTGAAGGTCTGACGGAGGGACTTGATCTCTTCTTCCTCCTTTTTCTCCTCCTTCACTTCCTCCTTCTCCTCCTCGCTGCTCTCCTCGTCGGGGTCTCCCTCCATCACGCCGTTGATCATCGCCAGGTCGTGGAACAGCTCGTCCAAGTCCAGCTCCTTCTCCACCTCCATTTGCTTCTCGCTCTCCGCTGGCTCCGTGCAGTTTAGTTGCAGTTGTGCGTTTGCTTTTGCTTTCTTTTCTTTTCCCTTTGAGTTCTTCTTCTTTCCCTTTGAGTTCTCTTCCTTCTCCTTCCCCTTCACCCCCTTCTCACCCCCTTCACCCCCTTCACTCACTCCACTCACCCCACTCACCTCACCCCTCAACTTCTCCGCACCCCGCTCAATCATCTCATCCAACACACCCTCCACTCCCACACTCTCCCCCTTCACCTCCTTCTC
>ERZ780157.4054-NODE-4054-length-11493-cov-3.308795_pt1 | contig 11493 bp, 3 predicted proteins | sample MGYA00511169_ERZ780157 | MGnify/ENA primary metagenome ERZ780157 (study PRJEB29588, sample SAMEA1965149) | human gut metagenome | biome: human gut; feature: human-associated habitat; material: faeces | place: Denmark | collected 2008/2010 ... | reverse complement strand
GTGGACGGAGCGGAAAAACTGTTGTACACAAACGTGTCGGACAGTTTGCCGCTGGGAGTCACTTTGCCGCTTAGTAGGTCACAAACCGAATCCGGACCGCTTGTTCCGCCTAGTCCTACCCATATACAAGCGTCGATATTTTCCTTGTAGCGCGAAATAAAATCGAATTGTACACCCATTGATACCGTGTTGAGTACAAGCACCACTTTGGACAGTTTGCCGCTGTTTTTGAGTGCAATCAGGTTGGTTATGTGATCCCTTTCCGCCTGAGACAATGCAGTAAGATTGCCGTTTTCGCCATCGCTACCGCTCATGTACAAATCGCAACCCTCGGAGCCTTTTCGAGCAAGGACATACACACCGACGCCGCCGTCAACGTAAGCGGACAACTCGTTTTGCCAAGCCGTTTCGTTGATTACCTTAGGATCGCCGTTGTAGGAATGCGTGGAGTAGAAATTCCACAGTTTTTCATTGACCTTGTATCCCGCTTCCTCGAATGAGGCTTTGAGTTTGGGCGATTCGGACATACGAACGCCACCCGAACCGTCCGTTACATAAAAATAATTGTAACTTCTTCCTCCGAAGAAATTGATTGTTTCCGCTTTGTCCGACAACGGCAAAGCACCGTTGTTCCACAACAATACGGAGCCTTCGTTGTTTACCTCACGCGCGACTTGCTTGTCGTATGCGTACAAAGCTTCCTTGTCAGCTGTTCCGTCGGCATTTGCAAACTTGTGTTTGTAATACGTCTTGTCTTCAAGGTCGGCAAATTCGTCCTCGACCAACTCGAACGTTTTACAATTGAAATAGGAATTGATTGCCGCTGCGTAGTAGTCTGCAATCGGACTTCCGATACAAACCGCGATGAACAACACGGCAAAAACCGCCGTAAGCACACTCCACAAGGTAGTCTTCTTGCAAAGTTTGTTCATAAAACCTCCATTTAGTTTAAGTCTTTATTCCAAACGCAGCTGCAGTCTGCGGACGGATCAAATGTTTATTTTGCATTGGCAAAACGTAATGCCAATGCAGTATCGAATACAATACAGTCAAAGTTTTCGCCGTTTTCTACCACGGTAAATACTATTTCATTGTCACCTTTTTGTAGATGTACGGTTACCTCTGCGGGCGGAGCAAACTTAACTCCGTTATTTTTGCCGCTTTCGTTGCCTACTCCGACAATTTTCCCCACAGTAACGCTTTCCCCGTTGACGGAAAGCAAAAATTTATTTTCAAACACAACTGTATTAGGGTGATTGAAGTATACATACATTGTCAACCATGCGGATTTATCGCTGTTGACAACGTAAGTCATCGTGCCGCTTTTAACGTCTATGCTTTTCCACTCGGACACATATTTGTTACCGGAAGCCTTGGACGAATCCATGACGGAATATTTGCAGTCGATTGCAGCTTTTTCCGCCTCGAATACGTAGCGATTGCGCTTGTCCGTCAAAAGAGTCGGTGCGGTAATCCCGATACAGTCCACCGTCATGTTTAATCCGTCTACCACAACCAACCTAATTGTGTTTACGCCGTCGACGACATGTATGTCAACTTCGACGGGTTCGCCGAACGAGTAATATCGTCCTTCTTCCGTACCGTCCCAACCTACACCGGAAACGATCCCGACATTGACGGGTTCCTTGTTGACAATCAATGAAAATTTGTCCTCGAATCGAAAACTCCATGCGCGATTCAACTTGATACTTAACTTTGCCGACACGCTTCGTTTGGAAGAAAAAACAAACTCCAACGAGGAATCCGCCGCGTGCATCAAAGCCGCAACCGCCCCTCCGCTTGCACGCGGAGTTTGTTCGACACGAAAAGCATCGGAGAATATTGCGTTTTCCGCTTCGAATACGTATGTCGCTTCGGCGTAAAAGCCGGACAGAAATACCACGGCACAAACTGTCGAAACAACCACCGCAGCACAAAGTACGCATGCGACGATGCGTTGGAAAACTTTCTTTTTGTCTGTCGGCGTTTTTTCCGCAACGACTTCTTGCTTGTCGTCTTGGACATTTTCCTTCCCAACCAATTGATCTATCGTAATACCGAGCAACTTTGCCAATCTCGGCAATTCTTCGATATCGGGAAAACCGTTTCCGAGTTCCCAACGACTAATTGTTTTGTCCGACACAAAAAGGGCTTCGGCAAGCTGCTGTTGCGTCATGCCACGTTCTTTCCTATACTTTTTTATGTGCTGTCCAATTATTTTAGGGTCCACGTTTTTCCTCCGCAACAATTGTGTGTTCATTATAACTAATCGGTGGGGACATTTCAAGATCAAAACCGAAATTTTCTTCTCTCGTTCGATGAGAAACTCGAATTTTTGCATACGTTACATTTTTTTGATGACATAGGACGTTGTTTACCGACATCAACACCCACACGAACACACCATTGACATAGACAGCGAGGAGACTTAATAGTCCCTCGCTTTTCTTTTGTAGCATACGTCGCTCCCTTAATGCGGCAGCCCCTTTTTTATTGTAGTTGATGGTTGTGACATTATTTGAAAGATGAAGTGCTTTTTTGGTTTGGGCAAAGTAGATTGCATTTGGTTTTAACATCTCGAATTGCTACTGAAATGTGGCAACAATAAACCATTACGTGATTGCGTAATACTGTTTCATTTATTAGTCGACGAGTACAACAACGTGCTTGTGGCTTAGTTGCGCCAATGTGTGACAACGTACAAATTGGTGCGTGACGATGACGTGCTGTTTTTGTCAAAAAAGTTTTTTACACTATAACTCCTCCAATCGGCTTGCCTATTTTGCCGCAATACTTACTTCCGTTCGTTTAATTTCGCTTTCGTCCGTACTACACAATTCGCCCGACGAAAAAAAACACATACAACTACAAGATATACAAATAAGGTCAGGGGTTTCGCCCTGACCTCTAATAAATAATGTTAACCAAGCAAACCGTTTATAGCGATTTGAGTGTCCTTGATTCTGTTCGATACAACCGAATATCTTATTTGGATATTCGTTTACAAATTACAATCCCTCGACAAACTATTGTTGCTTATTGTCCGTTGTTTCCTCGGTCGATTGTGCTTCCGCAGCATACTTGCATTTGGCTTTGCGAATTGCAAAATAACCCCATACCGCAAATCCAACAAACAGCGCAACGTTTACAACTATGGCAACAATTTTCCACTTTGCCATTGTCGTACCCCACACTACGCCTTCTCCAACGCCATTCATAGCGTTGCTGTTTGCCACGGTGTACAAAATATTCTTGGTTGCCTGTCGTAGTACCTTTACTTGCATTTCGTCGGTCATTCCGTCGCGCGTCGCACCCGACGAGGGTTTGTAGTCTTGCGACAAATTGAGGTCACCGCCTGCACGCATCATTTGATCGGGATGCATGTAAGCGTTGCTAAGGTTGTAGTCGGATATTACCATGCCGACAAAACCCCACTCCTTGCGTAACACCTCGGTAAGCAAAGCGTAACTACCGCCTGCCCAATCGGGGCCTATACGATTGAACGAGCTCATCATGCCGTGCGTATTTCCTTGTTCCACAATCATTTGGAACGGCTTGAGGTAAATTTCGCGGAAAGTTTGTTCGTCCGCCCAAGTTACAAGTCCGTCACTGTCGCGGTTCGTTTCCTGATCGTTTAGCACAAAATGCTTGACATATGTGTACACGCCTTTGCTTTGTGCACCTATGACGACGTTAGTCCCGAGGTAACCTGCAAGGAACGGGTCTTCGCTGTAATACTCCCAGTTACGTCCCGAGAAGGGCGAACGATGAATATTGACCGCAGGCGCATACCAACCGCTGTATGTACGTCCGTCGCCCTTGGTGTAGCCGACAAGACTTTCCAATCCGACCATAACACCCATGTCGTTGGCAATGTCCTTGTTCCAAGTTGCACCAATGACGCATTCCGAGGCGTAGAAACACGTATCATGCACCGTCGGATCGCCCATAAACACGGTAAATCCCGCAGGTCCGTCCGGGTCGGCGGTACGCGGTTTGCCTATTTTGTCCAATGCGATGGTATGGAAGTTACCTTGTCCTACAAGTTGCACCATTTCGTCAACGGTCAGATAGTCAATAAGCTCGTCCCACTTTTCACTGTCGTAGTCCACGCCTATCAATTCGTACAGTTGCGGCGCAGTACCGCTCTTACCCTGTGTACGCGTCGCTCCACTAAACGATGCCACATAGTTGCCATTGGTGTCATCGTAAGTGTACGTAAGTTTGGCGCGCACGTCGTCGGCAATCTCACGGTCTGCCTTTGTCGGAGTAGTCGGGAATGTACCCTTGAAACTACTACGCGACATTACCTTGCCACTCATATAAGTCGACATATCTTCAAAACGGTTGTCGCTTGTCGAGTCTGTCCCGTAAATGTCCATCGGGTAGGTCACGTCCTCAAACAAAGAGTATTCGCGTGCGATTTTATCCTCGCCTGCCCATGCGTCGTGAGCATTTCTACCAAGATACAGCGTGTAGGTACCCATATCGAGTTCGTAACAACTGTACCCGTTGCCGTTAGCGTCGGAGTAGTCGTAACTAGCCATATCTTTGAGATTCATACTGATGGTATACTCACCGCTTTGTCCCGGAGCAAGCAAATCTGTCTTGGCAATGCCGCCAAGTACAACGTGCGACTTTTCTACGCCGTTGTTGACATAAGGCGCACTGTAGTACAACTGTATTACGTCCTTGCCCGAGTACTTCGTGCCTACGTTAGTGACCTTGACGGTTACATCAATCTTGTTGTTTGTGTTTTTGTCAAGTCGCGTACCGACGGGAGTAGATTTGCTTTCCACAACTTCCCACTTGAAGTCGGTGTAGCTTTGACCATATCCGAACGGAAACACGACACTGCTGTCGTACCAACCACCGTCGTCGCCGAAGCGGTAAATGTTTTGGTAACTGCGCGTTTCGTAGTAGCGGTAACCGAAATACAAGCCTTCCTCGTACTCTACAAAGTAGTTGCCCGTTTGCGAGCCTGCCGCGGTGTAGGCGTTGCCGTTTTCCGTCAAATTGTCACCGAAGTTTTGCCAAGTGGGGTCAGCGGTAAAATCACGCACGTATGTATCGACAAGGTGTCCCGACGGGGTGATGTCGCCGCACAATACCTTACCTACGGAGTTGGCTCCGCTACCGCCCGGGCTACCTATCCACAGCGCAGCGTCGATCCCTTCTTGTTGCAAGAAGCCAAGCTCCATGCTTGTGGCACAGTTGATAAGCACCACCACTTTGCTGAATTTTCCGCAAGAAATAACGTTGTTTAGCAACGCCTCTTCGTTGGCGTCAAGTTCGAGATAGTGTTGTCCGCCCGCCTTACTTCCTTCTACAGCCGCACCGCCGTAGTTTTTGACTTGCAAACGAGGCAAATCGAAGCCCTCACCGCCGATACGTGAGAATACGATTACAGCAGCGTCGGAATAATCCTTGTAACTGTCCTTGACCTTGTCGGTGTACAGTTCCTCGGGAGTTTCGCCGATTGCAAGTCCGGTAACTTTTGCGCCGATTGCAGGGTTGCTGTCGCGCCCGTTGCCGCTGTCGGAACTCTCGTAGAAACTAACCAACGTCGGGTTAAGGGTAAATCCTGCGTTTTCCAACCCTTTATACAGCGAAACGGAATTGCTTGAGTTTCCGCCACCGGAACCGGATCCTCCAAGTACGATATTGGCGGAGTTTTTACCAAACACGCTAATTTTTGCATTTTTAGCCAACGGTAATGCCTTGTTGTCGCCTTGCATGTTGTTCTTCAGCAACACAATGCCCTCGCCGACGATTTCTTCGTTGAGGCGATTTGCCTCTTTGTAAACCGTCGCCTTGTCTGCGGAGGTCGCAATTACTCCGTCGGACAACTTCATGTCCGTTTGGAACTGTTTGAAGCCGTCGATTGTCTTGGCGTAACGATTGTATTTATTGGGGTCGCCCGATATGTTTTTGCGACCTTCTCCACCGAAAACGGTATCCATTGTGCCCGACAAAAAGTCGTTTTGCGTACCCACCATGGTTGCGGTAAACACAAAGGTAAACACCAATACCGAAACCAAAAACCAACAGCGAGCGTATTTCCAAATAATTTTCCATGTCTTCATATGCGTGCCTCCCTAATTGGCAAGGTTGTAGGTGCAAGGCACCCATTTTACCGCAACGGACGTATCTATACGCATGTAGTCCACGCCCGGACCGCCGATCATACCTTCGCGCAATGTATTGGTGTGTACGGCGATTTGTATTACGTTCCAGCCTTCGACAAGAGACACAGAACCAAAACGATATTCGTTAAAGGTGGAATAAGCTCTGTTGCCGCCATCAACGCGTACAGAGGTGTAACTTACCGTAGTTTTTGCGCCGTCGGTTGTCTTGCCAACGTAGGTATAGATACCGAGCGACGACGGAGTAAACTGCACTGCGCCCATTTCCGAACCGAGAGCAAAGTACAACGGAGCGTTGGTTACAGTAGCTTCGGCATATACGACAAATTCCAGCGTGATTGTGTCGTTGTGCATATAGTTGATAAACGCACCGTTACTTGTCTGCGACAAGGTTGTGTCGATCAAGCTTTCACCCGTAGGAGAAGCCGAGTATCCCGTACCGCTTTTACCTGTCAAATCGACGTATTCCGCCTCAAAACGTCCGTTTGACGGAGCTTGCAACGGCTCGTTGATACGGAAATACATTGTGACCGTACACGGCGAGAAACCGTCGGCCTCCGCAGTGACGCGGAAGTTCATCAACTTGACAACCTTGGTCGGTGTACCCGTAACTACACCTGAAGGCGACACTTCAAGTCCGTAAATAGCTTTAAGTGTAGCGGCGTCCTCGACAGTCATCGTGTATTTAATGTCTACGCCCTCGCCTGCGTCGGCGGTGGCGATACTGTAATTAGCTTGTTCGCCAACGGTCAATACGCCGCTAAGCGACTCGAACTTGATACGTTGCGGCTTGACGGACAACACAAAGTTTGCGGTCACATCCTCGCAACCGTCGGCATGCGCCACGACGGAGAAGTTGCAGTCGCTACGTTCCGTCGACTTGCCGATAACGGCGCCGTTGGGGTACAACATCATACCTTCGGGCAAAGAGTAACCGTCGGCAAGAGTGTATGTCACATTGTTGCCGTTAAGCGCAGTTGCATTGCTGGCAACTCCGCTTTGATTGACGTACTGTATACCTACGTAAGCGGGGTCAAGCTCGGTAGTTTTATTTGCGCCGAAATTGACAATTTTGGAAGGAGTCGTACTGACGTGATCGAGCACCACGTCTATGATAAACTCAGCCTCGGTGTCGGAGTATCCCTTTGCCGAAGCTCTGACAACAAACGCTTCGCCCGGTCCCACCTTGGTAGGAGTACCGGTAATCGTACCGTCGCTTGCCATAGTCAGCCCGTCGGGCAATTTGTCTACGGCCCTGTACGTAACGTCCACTTCGTCCTTGACATATGCTACCGAAGCGGCATACGCAACGCCGACACGAGCGTCGGCAAGGGTGCGCCCGTCAAAGTCCAAGTGAGCGTTAACGACGCTTATCGTAATCTCCGCCGTCACGGACGGACATTTTTCCGCAGATGCGGTAATATTCACTTTTATCTTTTTTATCTTGTCGTACTTGCCTACGATTGTTCCGTCGGCGGCAACCGTCAAAGCGCCGTCAAATGCGTTTTTCAGTTTGCCTTGCGCCTCTTCGTCAAGCGCGTAGCTTACCGTTGCGCCGTTACTTGCAACGGCAGTCGCCACGGTGCCGGAGTTATCTTTGCCGACAATACTTTCGCAAACGGCGTCATCGTAGGTAATTACGCCGTCCTTCAATTCGTTGCTCGGGGTTTCGCCGTTGTCCGATGGTTGGCATGCAACAAACACGCCGACAACCAACATCAACACGGCAATCAACCAAGCACTTAGTCTTTTTTTACTCACAATTGCCTCCAATGCTTACAATACTTTTGCGGAAACGACCGCAAAGGATCGCTTCCGCAAACAGTTTGTGTAGGTATTAGTCTTGTTCTTTCTTACGCTTAGCGACTACTGCAACCGCGCAAACAGAAAGAAGCGTAAACGCAGTAATCGCACTTGTCCCGACAACGCCGAAACAACCCTTTTTGTGTCCTTGGCACTTGTCTGCGCATGCAGGGTCGGCACAATCGCTCGTACACTTGCCGCACTCGGGGCACTTGTGTCCGCACTCGTGAGGAGTTTCGGGTGTTGCCGCCTTGACAACAATCTTGTACTCGGCTGTAACAGCGGTTTCGCATCCTTCTGCCCATGCCGTAACGGAGAACGTGTATTCGCCGGCAGTGGCAATACTTCCGTTCAATTTGCCGTCAACCAAAGTCAGTCCTTCGGGAAGGTCGTTTGACGTGTATGTGATGTTATCCGCGCCTGTAGCTGTGGCAATGTTTACGGAGATGTCGGAGCCGACTTTCGCTTCGGCAATAGTACTACCATTGTATGCGATTTTGCTTGCTTCGGCAACCGTTACGGTCACTTCGGTGGACAGATTTTCCACACCGTCGGCACTTGAGACTACCGTAAATTTGCTTGTGCCTGCCGTTGTGGGGACGCCGACAATAGCTCCGTCGGCGGACAAAGTCATACCTTGCGGCAACGTACCATTGACGGTGTAAGTTACATCCTTACCGTACAATGCCGAGGATACGTCGATACGAGCGAACTTGCCCGAAACAACGCTTTCCGTTGTGTTGCCGACAAATTTCAATCCGCCGTCGACAGTCAACGTCAATACGATTGCTTGACCGATGTAACCTTTGTCGTCCTTCAACGATACAGTCATCGTGTATTCACCGCTTACGGCGTCAGCAGCAATCTTACCGGAAATCATGCCTGTCGATTGATCGATAGTAACGCCTTCGGGTGCGCCCGACAGAACGTATTTGTAATTTTTGTACACCGCACTCTTGGCGTCGTAGCTGACGGTTGCGCCCGTAGCAAAGGTACCTAAATCCTTGTCGTAAGAAGTTGCGGCGTAGTGTTCGGCAGTGTATCTTGCGCCGAGTCTGTTCATCGCATTGCTGTTGACTACCGTGTACAACACGCTCTTTGCGGCACGTCTCATTGCCGCAACGTGAGTAGGAGTCAACGCCGAACCGCTAATAGACAACGTACGTTCGTTGCCGTCGGCAAGCCACAAATCGTTGCCTGCGCGGATCATCAGGTCGGCACGCATAAAGCCGTTTACCCAGTCGGTAATGACTAGTCCGCGGAAGCCCCATTCCTCACGCAATATTTCCGTAAGCAGGCTGTAAGACGTACCTGCCCAGTTGTAACCGATACGGTTGAATGCGCTCATCATACCCGTTGCGCCACCATCTTTTACGGCAATTTCAAACGACTTCAAGTAGATTTCGCGCATGGTTTGTTCGTCTGCCCACGTTGCGAGGTTACCGCGATTTTGCTCTTGATCGTTTAGCGCAAAGTGCTTGATCATGACAAATACACCCTTGCTTTGCGCGCCCTTTACAACGTTGGCGCATATTGTGCCCGCAAGCAACGGATCTTCGCTGTAGTACTCGAAGTTACGTCCGGAGAACTGCGAGCGATGGGTGTTGGTGCCGGGAGCATACCAACCGTTGTAGCCGCCCTTTACGCCGTAGTAAGTGACAGATTGACCGGTCCAAGCGTTTTTCGTAGTATTTTCGCCTTCGCCGCCCCAAATACCTTCATCGCCGACGGCTTCACCCATCTTTAACGCAAGGTCCTTGTTCCAGGTGGAAGCTACCACAATGGGCGACGCATACGAACAAGTACCGCCTACCCAGTTGTTACCCGAGCCTTGTACAAAGCCCGTAGGTCCGTCGGGAGTTATCGAAACGGGTACGTCGAGGTCCTCGATACCGTACGTCACAAAGAATCCCTTGACAATAAGGTTGCGCATATCGTCCAACGTCAATTGGTCCATAAACTTATCCCAACGGGGGTCCTCGTAGGACAATCCGACAAGCTTGGTTGCGCTGATATTTGTTTTACGAGTGGTTTGGTACGTCGGCATTTTGTCGGTGTACCAAGGTTGATCCTTGTCACTTTCCGCCGTAGCCGCCGAATAAGTTGCCTTGGCTTGTTCGTCGCCGCTGATTTTGATTTCCTCTGCCGTGGGAGCAACGGGGAACGTGCCGGCGAAGTCGGCGCGTGACATCAATTTACTGTGTCCGCCCCACACCTCGTCGGAGTCGGCGTTGAAGTATGCACTGACGTAGTCGAAACGGTTGGTAATTTCCGTACCCGTCACGGCGTCGGTTTTGTACAACACTTCTTTGTCCAGTGTGTATTTATGTTTTGCTGCGTCTTTTTGCGCCCATACGTGAGAGTTGTCGCCAACATACAGCGTGTATTCGCCCTTGTCGAGTTCGTAACCCGTGTTGCCGTTAGCGTTGGCGTCGTTGTAGTCGTAACTTGCCATATCGCGCACTTTCATGGTAAGGCGTAATTTTTGACTCATACCGGGTTGCAAAAGGTCGGTTTTTTCGTATGCACCCAGCACGATATGCGACTTTTCGATTTCTCCGTCGGTGTAAGGTGCGCTGTAGTACAACTGCACAACTTCTTTACCCGCCGTTTTGCCCGTGTTTGTCACGGTGACGTCGACATCGATACTGCCGTCGGCGGTAAGAGATTTCGTAACAAAGTTGACTTTCTTGCTGAACGTCGTGTAGCTCATACCATAGCCGAAGGGGTACACCACGTTGTCCTCGTACCAACTACCGCCCTCGACATAACCGCGAGTTTCGTAGTAGCGATAGCCGATGTAAATGCCTTCGTCGTACTCTACAAAGTTGATACCCGTATTGCCGCCGGCTTCCGTCTTGTACGCACTGGCATAGTTAGTTGCGAAGTTGGCAAATGTCGGGGCTTGTTTGAAATTGCGCGCATAAATATCGACAAGTCTGCCACTGGGATTGACTTCGCCGTTAAGCACTTTTCCGAGAGCGTTAATACCGCTACCGCCGGGGAATCCGAGCCAAACGATAGAGTCGATGCCGTCGTCGTTTTGCAAGTCGCCGAGTTCGAAAGACGTACCCATGTTGAGTACCACGACTACCTTTTCAAAGTTAGCTTTGACAAGAGCAATCATATCCTTTTCGTTGTCGTCCAGTTGCAAATAATGGTCGCCGGTTGCTGCGTTACCGTTGTTGTTGTAGTTACTGCGTCCCGCTACCGCCGAAGTGTAATTAGTACGCAAATCTGCACCTTCGCCGCCTGCGCGCGCAATAAGTACAAGTGCAACGTCGTTGTAGTTTTTGAAGGACGCTTTGACGGAATCGGTGTAGCTTGCTACAGGCGTTTCACCCGTCAACGTGGCAACCTGTCCGGTACCACTGCCGCCGTCGCGGCCTCTACCGGACAAATCGTTGTTTTCGTAAAATGCTTTAAGATCGGGATTGTAACTGAAACCTGCATTGACAAGACTGTCAAACAGATCGTAGTACTTTACTCCGCCCAATCCGCTACCATCGGCACCACTGGCAGATCCGCCACCGCCGTAAAAAGG
>ERZ780157.4042-NODE-4042-length-11527-cov-4.438372_pt1 | contig 11527 bp, 13 predicted proteins | sample MGYA00511169_ERZ780157 | MGnify/ENA primary metagenome ERZ780157 (study PRJEB29588, sample SAMEA1965149) | human gut metagenome | biome: human gut; feature: human-associated habitat; material: faeces | place: Denmark | collected 2008/2010 ... | reverse complement strand
GGTTCCAATGCGGTGGACATGGCCACCACCGCCCGTAAGGACGGCGACGGATACATCATCAACGGCGGCAAGACCTTCATCACCAACGGGGACTGTGCCGATATCGTCGTGACCTTTGCCGTAACCGACAAGTCCAAGGGCTCCAAGGGCATTACCGCCTTCATGATCCCGAAGGGTACCCCCGGCTTTGACGCCGGCCACCACGAGGACAAGATGGGATTCCGCAACGTGCACACCTGCTCCCTCTTCTTCGACGATATGCGCCTGCCAGACAAATACCGTCTGGGCGAGGAGGGCGAGGCCCTGTGCAAGGGCATGGAGCACGAGAGCCAGTACGCCGTGATGGACAGCGAGGACTTCTCCAGGGTCTTCAACACCGCGCTGAACCTGAAGTCGATGAAGAAGGAGGAGTTGCCCGTTGAGCCGGAAGCGGAGCCGGAAGCGGAGCCGGAAGAAGCGGAGGCCGAGGATGATGGCGTGCAGGAGGAGGAGGTCATGATGGACGACATGGAACGCAGTTGCCCTCCGATGATGCCGATGTGCTGCATGGCTGCGGCTCCTGCTCTTGACTATGCTTCGGCGGCTCCTTCCTCTATGTTTTCGTTAGGCGGAGGTGGCATGGGCTTCGGTGGGAGAATGAGCAGACCGCGCATGCTATGCGGTGGTCCGTTGACGCGCTCCAAGAAGATGAGCGCGGACGTGAAGAACTACCGGGAGAAGAAGGCGGAGAAGCTGTACGAGAAGATGGAGAAGACGAAGGAGTACCGCGAGGGTTACTACTACGGCGTGAAGAAGATGTACGCCTCGCCCTCGCTCGTCCCGCTGTCGCCCTTCTGGTCCGACTTCGCGCGCTACCTCCGCAGCGGCAGCCAGAGCCCTTTCATGTCGAAGAACTTCATCTACTGCACGCACTCGCTGTCGGAGGTGATCTTCTGTCTCGCCGTGCTGGACATCGCTCCGTCGGCTCCCTCCTTCACCATCCACCAGCAGGGCCAGGAGTACCGCATGGCGACCGAAGCGCCGCTGTTCGTGTTCCACAAGCTGCTGAAGACGACGGAGACGGAGGGCGCGAACGCGACGATCATTGTCCTGCAGAAGTACCTGGACAACAAGAACAGCACGGAGACGATCAACGGCAAGACGGTGGACCGCTACATGACGCACAACGAGTTCCTGCCCAACGAGCCGTACAGCTGCAAGATCATCATGACCAACACGTCGTCGCGCGAGAAGGCGGTCACGCTCTTCTACCAGATCCCCCAGGGCTCCTTCCCGCTCAGCGACTACCAGTCCATGCGCACGAAGACGCTGCTGCTCAAGCCGTACTCGACCTCGCTCTTCTCGTACAGCTTCTACTTCCCGACGGTGGGCGAGTTCACTCACTACCCCGCCCACCTCATCGACCCCGACGCCTCCTCCGTCGTCGCCTACGCCACGCTTCCCTTCGCCTCGCTGAAGGTGGTGAGCGAGATCCAGACGGTGGATGTCACGTCGTGGCGAGACGTGGCGGCCACGGCGTCGATCGACGTGGTCCTCCAGTTCCTGCGCACGCACAACCTGAACGACATCGACTGGGACTGCGTCACGTACCGACTGAAGTCGAAGCCCTTCTTCAAGGAGCTGGTGAACGCGCTGCGCAGCGTGGGCTACTACTGCGACACGGTGTGGAAGTTCGGTCTCGAGCACCGCGACTTCGCCGCCGTGCGGGACTACTTGCAGCGCCACTTCGTGGACGAGGTGGGACTGACCTTCAAGTCGCCTCTGCTCACGGTGAACCCTTGCGTGGAGGAGCTCTTCCAGATCCGCGAGTACAAGCCGTACATCAACAATCGCTGCTACCGCCTCGGCAAGTCGATCACCATCAATAACGACAAGCTGGAGGCGCAGTACGAGAACCTGATCACGCTGATGACGCAGAAGGTGCCGACCACGGACGACTACGCGCTGATGGTGGACTATCTGATTCTGCAGGACCGTATCGAGCTGGCGAAGCAGGTGTTCACGACGCACGTGTGTGACGTGGTGGACGGAGTGCTGGTGAAGAAGGCGGACTGCACCTTCGCGATCCAGTTCGACTACATGCTCGCCTACTTCGACTGCTTCACCTCCGAGCTGACGCAGGCGCGCGCCATCTGCAAGAAGTACGAGAACTACCCCGTGCTGTACTGGAAGCAGCTGTTCGCGAACGTGGCGTCTCTGGTGGAGGAGATGGATGGAGCGATGCAGGTGGAGGAGGAGGAGGAGGCCGTGGACCGCGTGAACCTCCCCGAGAACACCATCTCGAAGAAGCGCCAGCTGGCGAGCCGCGACAGCTCGCTGGACATCGACACGAAGGATAAGAAGCTGGAGATCACGTACCACCAGCTGGAGAGAGTGGAGATCAACTACTTCGAGCTGAACGTGGAGCTGATGTTCAGCAGCAACCCCTTCATGAAGGACTCCGTGTCGTCCTCCATCTTCACGCGCTCCAACTACGCGGAGATCGTGGCGCTGCCGAGCCTGGAGGAGAACGTGGCGTTTGGAACGTACGAGCATCCCATCCCGGAAGCGATGAAGAACAAGAACCTGCTGATCGAGGTGAAGAGCGGCGCGTTGCGCGAGACGTGCTACTTCTTCAACAGCCAGCTGATGGTGGTGCTCTCCTCAAAGACGGGCCAGTTGAGAGTGTACGACAAGGAGAAGCGTCTCCCTCTGGCTGCGTGCTACGTGAAGGTGTACGCCAAGACGAGCGACGGAAAGGCGTTCTTGAAGGACGGCTACACGGACATCCGCGGCTTCTTCGACTACTATTCTGTCAGCAGTGATGTGTGTGACAGAGCGACGCGTCTCGCCATCTTCGTGGAGAAGGAAGGCTTCGGTTCTTGCATTCGCGACACCTGTCCTCCGACCTCTGCCGTGAAGACTCCTGTCTATTCGTGTGTTTCTTACAAACAGGCGTAGAACGACTTCGTAGCCACGACCACTCCGTCCTTAACAGCAGTCTCGAAGCCGCACGCGGCAGCCAGCTTCGTCATCGCGGCGTTGTCCTCGAAGAACTTCATCGACACCTTCTCCACCTTCTCCGCCTGCGCAATCTTCAGGCCCTGCTCCAGCAAGTACTTGCCGAGTCCCTGCTTCTGGAACGCGTCCGTCACCTCCACCAGGATGCGCGCGTTCTTCGTCAGCGGGATCTTCGCCATGCGCATCGTGCCCACGATCTTGCCCTCCGCCACAGCCACCAGCGGGATCTGGCGGAAGAAGTCGGCGTGGCACAGCGGCACCATGCGCTTGTGCGACGTGCGCTCCTCCAGCGACACCGCCTCCGACATGAACGCCTTCACCGTCGCCTCGCTCAGCGATGCCTCAAACTGCTTCATCAGCGTCTCGTCGTCGGGGCGGATGGGGCGCACCGCGCACTCCACGCCGCTCGCCGTCTTGAACGCCGACACGTACTGGTGCGGGTAGCCGCAGATCGACGGCTTCGACAGCTTCTCCACGGGCGTGCCGGGCAGGTGCAGCACCACACGCGCGTCCAGCGCGATGATGTCGCTCGACGAGGCGAACATCGGGTTGATGTCCAGCTCCTTGATCCACGGCTGGTCCACGATCAGCTCCGAGAAGCGCACGAACACCTGGTCCAGCAGGTCCAGGTCGCACGGCGCCTTGCCGCGCACGCCCTTCAGCGCCTTGTAGATCTTCGTCTTGCTCATGCAGTGACGCGCCGACGCCGTGTTCAGCGGGGGCAGCGCCATGCTCGAGTCCTTGTACACCTCCACCAGCGTGCCGCCCGTGCCGAACACGATCACCGGACCCACCTGGCTGTCCAGGTTGCACCCGAAGATCAGCTCGTACCCGTCGCTCAGGTTCAGCTGGCGCTGCACCGTCACGCCCTGGAAGCCCTCCGACTTGCCCAGCTTCTCCAGGTTGTTGCAGATCGTGTTCCACGCGTTGCGCACGCCCTCCTTGTCGCGGATGTTCAGCTGCACGCCGCCCACGTCCGACTTGTGGGTGATCGTTTCCGAGTTCAGCTTCACCACCACGGGGTACTTCATCGACTCCGCCGTCTCCATCGCCTTCTCCACCGTGTCGCACACCACCGTCTGCACCACCGGGATGCCGTAGCTCGCCAGCAGCTGCTTCGACTCGTTCTCCGTCAGCAGGTTGCGGCCCTCCGACAGCGCCTTCTCGATGATCTTGCGCGCCTCCGCGGGGTCCGCGCTGTGCAGCGGCGTCTTCGGCTCCTCGTACAGCTCGTTCAGGTTGTGGCTGTACTCCCAGCAGTAGTTGAAGATCTTCGCCGCCGCGTCCGGAGACTCGAACACCGGGATGCCCGCGTCGCGCAGGATCTGACGACCCTTCTCCAGCTCCTTGCCGCCCATCCACGACGCGTACACCGGCTTGCCCTCGATGTGCGCGTACTTCGCCAGCTCCACCGCCGTCTCCGTCGGCTTCGTCACCGACTGCGGCGTCAGGATCACCAGCATGCCGTCGCTCTCCTTGTCGTCGCCGGCCACCTTCAGCGCCTTCGCGTACATCTCTGGAGGCGCGTCGCCCAGCACGTCCACCGGATTGTTGTGCGACCACGCGCCCGGCAGGAACGAGTTGTACTGCTCCATCGCCTCGGGAGAGATCTTCGCCAGCTGACCGCCGCCCGTCACGATCTCGTCCGTCGTGATCACGCCGGGACCGCCCGCGTTCGTGATCACCGTCATGCGAGGACCCGCCGCCAGCGGCTGCTTGTCCAGCGACGCCGCCATGTTGTACAGCTGCTCGATCGTGTCCACGCGCACCACGCCCGCCTTCTTGAACGCCGCCGTCAGCACGTCGTCCGAGCCCGTCAGCGAGCCCGTGTGCGACGCCGCGGCAGCAGCAGCCGCAGCCGTGCGACCGGGCTTGATCACGTAGATGGGCTTGCGCAGCGACACCTCGCGCGCCGCAGAGATGAACGAGCGAGCGTTGCCGATCGTCTCCATGTAGATCATGATCGCCTTCGTGTTCGGGTCGTTGCCGAAGTAGTAGATCAGGTCACCCCAGTCCACGTCCACCATCGAGCCGATCGACACGAACGCCGAGTAGCCCAGACCCTCCTTCAGCGACCAGTCCAGCATGGCGCACATCAGCGCGCCGCTCTGGCTGATGAACGCGATCTCGCCCTTCAACGCCATCTGGCTGGCGAACGACGCGTTCAGACCCGTCGGCGGAACCATCGCACCCAGGCAGTTGGGGCCGATGATGCGCATGTTGTACTTGCGAGCCTCCTCCAGGCACGCGTTCTCCAGCGCCGCGCCCTCCTTGCCGACCTCCTTGAAGCCGGCGGAGATGATGATGATGCCGCGCACTCCGGCCTTGCCGCACTCCGTCACAGAGCCCAGCACGCGCTTCGCGGGAATGCAGATGATCGCCAGATCCACCTGCTCGGGCACGTCGCCGATGCTCTTGTAGGCCTTGATGCCGAGGACCTTGTCTCTGGAAGGATTCACGGGGTACACACCGCCGCCGAAGGGAGTGACGAGGAGGTTGAGCAGAATGGTACGGCTCACGCTTCCCGCACGCTCAGAAGCGCCGATCAAAGCGACGTTGTTCGGCTTGAAGATGGCGTCAAGCTGATTACACACTTCAGGGGCAAAACGGCTCTCGAGATCGGAACCAGTGCAATCCCATGTGATATTTGAGGTCTTTTCCATAACTACTAAACGATAATGAATAATACTGGCGGAGATACGATCGAACGACATGGAATCTTCGATAAAGGATACCGCGCAAACGGGGCGCTACCCGCGATTGTCGGATTGGTCCCCTGACTGACACAGCCAGCGCTCCTCTGCATTGTGGAACGGTTGCTTTGGATGCGTTGTCAAAGAAACACAAGGAATAAAGGACTAGTTCACATTGACACTCCCATCACAGTAAAGGAGGAGGCGCGTTTGCAGCTCGGGAGAACCGATCTGTAATTGTCTACGAACTAAACCCACCAACCAGCACCTACAGACAGATGTTCTTGTTCACGAGCTCTCTGTCCAAATCCGTGATGCGGACTTGGGGAGACTACATATCACATTGAAAAGAAGCCACAACGGAGGAGCAAAACAGGGTAACGTCTTTCGGACCGTTGTTTGCTTCCTCCGCATCCTCTAACCCCAAATCACGCTATGTCTCAGCAATCAATCGAGTCCGAACTTGCCTCATCCTCTCTTCCCGAATCCGATTTGCGAAATCCTCATGCTCCTGCTTTCCGATGCTCATTTCCGTGTCAACGGTAGGCAAATCGTTCACTTGGTGGTGGAGCAGGGAATACTCATCAGAAAGGAGGTTATACTTCACTCTACCAGTTATGCTAGTTCAAAGACAACACTTCATCTCGTTGAGATCGTTGACCAACTCCTGCTTCTCTACGACACACTGATTCAAATCGTTCGTTATGGACATCACTTTGCCTTCCAACAACACGGCGTTCTTGTCACTTTGGTCCTTCTTCCGCTTCGAGGCGTTCACCCGCTGACTCTACTCTTGACAAATCCATCCTTCTTCTACACAGCTCGTGTATAGCTTCTTCAAATTCTTGTTCTCCGCCTCCAACTCTCCGATCCGCTTTCGCAGTGAGGAAATCAACTCTTCTTGCGAATCTTCTACAACCGAACGTTAGAATGGAATGAGATAGTCAGAGAAATCAATCTACCTTGCTGGATACGTTCGTCGTTTCCCACTTCATCACCAGCGCAAATGCAAACTAAGTGTTATACGTATGAAGTCGGGTTTAACAAAGCAGCGCAAGGACACACGCAATCCACAAAACGCGCATGATGAACGAAGACTATGGGATTCCGTGTCATTCGATGCAGTATGCACACGCTGCACGACCCTGAGACAAGACGCGCTTCATCACAAAAATGAAGAAGGGGGACAAGGCAAGTCCAAAGGAGATTGAGGACCTCAAGGCAAAGATAAACTTCCTTGAATTCCAGCTCTCCGCCTTGATGAAGGAGATCGGAGAGTCGAAGAATGTACGACGCTAGAATGCTGGGAATCATCGTTATAGAAGGACAAGAAGGCAAAGAAATCAAAAGTGAAGCTAACCAAGTACCAATCGTTGTACGCTCTGCGATCTATTGTTTTCCGAATAGTGACGATCTCGTTACTGCGTTTGATGACTCGAAAGAGATCATGGAATCCGGGAAAAGCCCCATCATCGAGAAGAACGAGATTGATGCAAAGGCCTTTCTCAGGGTACTCCTATTCTCCTTTTGCGTAACGGAATAGAGTCAACTCACTTGGCATCGACGTACGGGAGAGGCGCGACTGAAGGCGAACCAGCTGCTCGTCTACAACCTATTCCGCACTCCGTTCTACGAAGAGAACTACGCGCTCTTTGCGATTTTCCTGTGTTGCGATGTGATCTGGTACATGTTCAGTATCCTCATCCTTCGATCGCTTCTCCTTGTTGTATCTGTGGTATACTATATCGCCACATGTATGGTTTCATTCGTGATGTTGATGTGTAGTCGGGAGAAAGAGTGTGAGCTTCATCACAAGCTACCGCAGCTACATTTTCGATTTTGTGCGTCTCCTCTTGGTGTGTTGGGGCTGCTTTGTGGTGTCCATGTTTGACATGTCCTACATGTAATGCCGACTCTCTCCCTTCATTCTAGATACCACTATATCCGTAGCATCAGCGGCTTTAAGACCTTCCTCGTCATGAACATTCTGGGCACATTCGACCACCTCTTCACATCAATCGAACATGTTCCTCTCTTCCTCTCCCCTCATCTATAGAACGTCACAGACGCCCTCTTCCACTCCCTCCGCTACAAGCCCAGCGTGAAGTCCGTTTTCCGCTTTCTCTTGGATTTCTTCTTTTCCCTCATTTTTGTCTCCGTTTTGTCCAGTGTGAAATTCCTCAGTTTTATGACATTCAACGTCACGCTCGACGTACCCCTCCCCTTTTCCCTCCACGCTAGATGAACCCCCAAACCAACATCATTTACACAATTACACGCAAATTCAAATACATCCGAAAGACTTTGTACAAGAAGTGCGACGAGATCAACCTGTTCGACCACAGCTGTCGCGACATCGAGGAGCGTCTGAGCTTCCTCATCAACGCAGTGCTGTCCGCGTGTATTCTCAACTACACAAATGGTGGCAGTGGTATCACAAACTCATCGGTAGGTCTGAATCACGACTTCGTGATGGAAGTGACTTTGTTGTTCGTCGTGGAGATGGTGTGAGGTGGCGAAGCGAGTGACGCGTAGTCGATGGTGATTCTGAAGAACATGATTCTCCTGAAGCAGAATCGGTGGCCGCCTGAAATCTACAACAACTACAGAGCCTTGCTGAAGCGCGATGTTTTGTTCACTGTCCAGAACCAGTACGATTTGGACATATCCTTGTTGTCTCTTGCGCGACTCCTTCACTTCACCCGACTCACGTCATTCCAGAGCGTATCGGAGTGAGTGTGATTGCGTCGTCGTCCCTCGTTCCGTCGCCACCATCGTCTCATCCGTAGATCCTCCACACGCTCCTCACAACGGTCATTCTTCCTTCCATCTCCGCCATTCCTGTGTGGAAGACGTGTCTTCTGGGCGTTGTCGCGCTGTTTGCCATGTGTGCGGTGAAGGTGAGTGGTGATGGATGGGTGTCAGGTGCAGTGGATCATGTCCTACATCGTGCTCTCCTTCTCCAGAAACGGAATCAACTTCGTGGACATCACGACGGTGGATAACGAGATTGTGGCAGCGGAGAAGCAGATCGGCGAGATCAAGAAGGAGGTGCCCGAGATCCAGTTGAACCAGATGCAGAGTTTGAAGGTGAAGAAGGAGAAGTGATTCTCTTTGTTGCGTTCACACGAGACACTCTTCGTTAAGGAAACACGCGTGATGCTCCTCATTGCGTATTCACACAAGACACTCCTCGTCGAGTATTCACACAAGACACTCCTCGTCGAGTAATCACACAAGACACCCTTCATTGAACAAACACACCCATACTGTTACAAAAGCTCGCCCTCGTCCACGCGGAACACCCACCCACACTTGTACCGAACCCAGATCGCCAGGACGGAACACACGCCCTGCAACACCAACAGCCAGCGCGTCAGGTTCTTCTCCGACATGGGTCCGAACACGTACAACACCACGTTGATCAGCGTGTGGTTGATGCGGTTGTAGTAGGGACTCTTCTCGTCGCTGGAGATCACACTGGGCTGCAACAGACCCGTCTCGGGGTTCACCCTACAGATAAGCGATAACACACTCACTCACTTCGGGAGACGGTGACGCGGACAGGGGATGATGCCGAAGAGCTGCGGGAGCGAGAGGAGGAAGTTGAGGAGCTGGGGAAGGAAGAAGAGAAGCAGCGACTTGGTGAAGTGACCAAAGATGCCCACCTGTCTGTGACCACTCTCTCGCACACTCACCGCAGCGAAGGTGACGCCGGCGGAGTAGGTGAAGGTGTCACCGACGAAGCAGCGCGCCGGGTAACAGTTGAAGTCAAAGAGCGCGAGCGAGGAGGTGATGAAGGGCATGATGATCATCGCCGAGAAGACGTGGTTGCTCACATAGTCTATGCCTCATGACAGCGACAGACCCTCACCGTACGGAGTGCCGATGATGATGTCGATGACGTTGATGCAAAACAACGAGCAGGCGATCACGACGGACTTGGCGTCACACACAGCCTCCACGCTCACCTGACCCACCTCCAGTCCGTTGATGCCCGCGTAAATGTTGATGCTGTTGGTGCAGAAGATGCACAGCATGACGATGTACACGTAGTACCACCCGTCTACGCGTCACTCCACTCAACCGACCCGACGGAGGTCGATCGCGGTGCCGTACGGACGACCGCTCACCTCCGCGACGAGCGACACGAGGCGACCGAGCCAGGTGAGGGAGTCCTTCGATTCGCCCAGAATGCAACCCAAGAAACTAGATGTGATTCCCGACACCAACGATCACGATGGGAGCGTGATGGTGGTGGACTGGTGCTGCGCCCAGTAGGCTTGCACCAGAGGGAGGGTGGCTATACAGGGGATGATCAGCTTGTATCTCCAGCGCAACTCCAAGACGTCGTCCACAAACCCCAGCAGCGTCATCAAACTGATGGAGAGAATGGCAGCGTTGTAGTCCGCCATCTAGGGGTAAGAATAAGGATTGTTGGGCACCTTCTCATCGGTCTTTGCACAGAGCATTTCGTTGATGATGAGAGACAAAATCTGAATCGTAGCCGTCACAATTCCCAAGGATTCAGGACTAGTCGATAAGCCACACGAATTGGACACTCTACATCTTCTTATCCTCGTCCTTCATTCCCTTCTTGCACAGATCCTTGCCCCACAAACCCGCCTTCTCAGTCATGGGCATGAACGCGGGAATGAGGGAGTGGGCGACGAAGAAGGACGCAATAGATGCAACAAAGGAAATGGAAAGATTCATTACGTCCTACGCGTCAGTACGGACAAGGAACTCCACAGGACTCCATCTTGCCACCGCGAGCAGAACAAGGAACGGAGCGACGTAGAACAAAGACAGAAACAGCGTTTCACTTCTCATGGAAAGAATCCTTGGCGTCCGCCCTTCTCGCAACAAACAGTCACACGAATCACGCCATAGTACAATTGGAATCACAACGCAACACTCACTCCTTGTCCTTCACCGGGTGGATCTTCATCAGCGCCAGCTGTCTGGTGATGGTGTTCTTGTTCGTCTCGTACACCGTCCCGTTCAGAATCATCTCATCCATGATGTAGTGCACCTTCTCCAGATTGAACATCACCTACTGTTAAGAAATCCACTCCCGTGTGAGATGCAGGATATGTCCAGCTCCGTCTACGCCTCACCGCCAAACACGACCCCTACGAGCTTCGAGAAGTACATTTCCAAGGTTTCGACGAAGGCGTCGATGAAGGACATCAGGGAGAGGACGTTCTGTCGATAAGCTAGAGAGGAACACAAACGTACTTCGCGACTGTCGAGATCCGTCGCGATCATGTACACCAAATTGTTCACCAGCTTGTACACGCAGCGGAAATTGCGGTGCTCGAAGACGTTACACTACGGTTCACGACTTTCACGACGCGTTGCTACTTCGTCCTCCCGTCTCCCCATATACAAGCGCGTCACTTCCCCTTCCAGCGTGGCTCGTTCCTTCGCGTTCTGAAATGTGAAATACTTGGCGAACCGCGTCTGCCCCATCTGGTTGAAGATCAGGAAGAACTGAATCATGTGTGAAAAAATCTCGCAGAAAGGATGCTTGGGTGGGAAGAAATGGGGGGAAAAGGGATGAGTTGTAGGGGGTGTGAAGAATGGAAAGAAGCCTGCGCGAACACAGAGCCGCGATCCATGGGGCTGATTCTGGAAACGCTTGTTCCTTGTTTTCACCAATTCTGATTCGAATAAGAACTCCAATATGGTAGGTGTTGTGTAGATGCTTGCGTAGCAACCCTGAACATTATTTGGGGTGAGTGGTGTGGTTTGGAGCGGTGTTCTCACGGTGTGGTAGACTCGTGGTCCCAAGAAGCATATGAAGCGTTTGAACGCCCCTAAGCACTGGA
>ERZ780157.4039-NODE-4039-length-11536-cov-3.716053_pt1 | contig 11536 bp, 8 predicted proteins | sample MGYA00511169_ERZ780157 | MGnify/ENA primary metagenome ERZ780157 (study PRJEB29588, sample SAMEA1965149) | human gut metagenome | biome: human gut; feature: human-associated habitat; material: faeces | place: Denmark | collected 2008/2010 ... | reverse complement strand
TAGCTAGCGTTCATCCTGAGCCAGGATCAAACTCTTCATTGTAAAAGTATTGTTAGTCAGCATAAAGCTGATTTTTGCTCTGTTCAGGATGCCGTACAATTTATTGACTTCATTAATACCTTACGTCTCATGCATATTACTATATATATAAGACAAGTATTGACGGTTCTATTTTTTTCTTGTACTACTTGTATTGTTTATCAATATTTCAAAGAACTTGCTGCTTTCGTTTTAAAAGCGGGTGCAAAGGTAAAGGCTTTATTTTTAACTACCAAACTTTTTCGGAAGTTTTTTTTATTTTTTCTTTTTACTCATTTCTCAGGCTCTCTATGCGAAAGGGAAAGAATGTATAAAAGAAAAAACAAAGGCCGTTTTCTTTGCGAATCGGACTGCAAAGATAAGAACTTTATTTATTATACTCCAAAACTTTTTGGAAGTTTTTTTTGTTCTTTTCTTTAAGCGCAATCTCGCTTTTTCACTATGTCAATTCTGCAAGGCTTTCTTCTCTTGGAAAGCGGGTGCAAAAGTACGCCCTTTTGGTATACAATCCAAATATATTAAACTATTTTTTCGAAGTTTTTTTGAAAGAATCTGCTAAAACGCTGAAGGATAATGATGTTGTAGAACATATTTTTTTATCATAAGTGGATTGGGAGCGGAAACGGTACACATGGAACACATTATTATATCACACGCGGGCGCGTAGGCGCACGCAAGAGAGAAAAAGATGCAGAAGAAAGAAATAACAAAATTACAGTCGAATTACAGCTGAGAAAAAGACAACAGGAAGAAAGAGACAAGAAGATGATATAGAAGGAAAGCAAGAAAAAGAACGAAATGTAAAAAGAATACTAGGGATATACCACAAAGGGACATTACAAAAGGAGATTATTAAAGGGGATGGATTAATTGGAATGGTTAATTGGGCATGACCAGCAGAATACAGGATATTCAGCGACGCAGCGCCACTAGAAATGATTGGTTCTTAATCAAATTCCGTGCTACTTATTTATGTTCAATAACCTTATTCATGGCTATTCCGGGGTACTTTAAGATGCATATAGCTTGGATAATTTATTTGCTATTTCTAATATGCCGATATCCCTTTATCCATCAACCTTTCAATGAGCTTTACTAGCACGGAATTTGAAGAAGAACCAAATCGTTTGCAGGGGGGCGCTGATATAAATGCAGGAAACTCAGGGCGAACGCTCAATAACTTGTACATCCTATTATTCTCTATATTTTTCCAATCCCAATGACTTTATCTCTTATTTTCTCGTCCCATCCACACGCTTTCCTCTTTCCTGCCATTCCCAGTTTGATATCGCTCTGTTTTAATAACATAAGTGCCAACTTTGATATGGCGGAGAAGTTGATTGCAGCATTTCCTGTTTTTCTGTCATCATCTTCTCTGAATCCTATATCAAGTACCCAATGTAGGTTGTTTTCAACCTCCCAGTGTGATCTGACCGATTTAAGTATGAGTACCGGGTCAGGTTCCAATGATGATATATAGTACCTTGTTTCCATAGTAGCTTCTTTATCACCTGTTTTTCTGATAGAATTTATCATAGCCAATGTCTTGATCCCTGTCCACCCTTTGAGAAAATATTGAAGATTTTTAGCGCTTATGCATACACATTCCCTGTATTCACTTCTTCCATGCCCTTCGTTTTCCTCAAAGTACCTTTTTGCGTGACATAAATAGTATCTTGTTTCCTCACTAAGATTAAATTCTATCATATCCCTGAGTGTTTCATGGTTATCTTTGGCACATAAAATATAATCAGCTTTGTTCTCGATTATTAGTTTAGTGATTGATTTCTGGCAGCCCATAGCGTCAATGGTTATGATGCAGTTCTCAAGATCAAGCGCCTTTATTAGCTCGGGGATAGCCTTTATTTCATTCGATTTTTCTTCTACTTTCTTTTGACCAAGGCAAATGCCGTTGGATACAGACCAGGCGCTGACTATATAGAGCTTGCTTCTCACTCCATTTTTTGAGCGGCTGTTTTTATGGGGATTATCACAAACGGCTTTTCCGTCAATAGCTACCACCCCGGGAATTTTACGGCAGATGTCATCGACCCACAACCTGAAACATTCTTCAAACCAGTCGATATCCAATATGGAGAAGAAACGACTCAAGGTATCATGGGAAGGGATAGAAGTCAAAACCGGAAGACGCGTCTTGAAATAGGATTCATGCGTCTTGCCGAATGTTTCTATTTCGTTCCACGTATCAGCTCCGCAGATAACAGAGACTAGGGCGATGAACACTATTTCGTTAGACTGATATATTTTATTCTTATCATCTCTTACATCAGGAATTATAGCTGAAAAGGCTTGAATGGCCATATTGCGGTAGAGATTAATATAGTAGATATGCAAATGTAATGAATTATATTCACACAGAGAATAGGAACAGAAGATATTAAAAAATACAGGAAAAAACTATCTATTTAGGGAATAATAAAAGCTAAATTAACATGTACAAGTTATTGAGCGTTCGCCCTGATCATTCACCAGGCAGGGAGATGTGTAAATTAAACTATGTATGCTTTATTCTCATTCAATCTCATCGGTCGGTGAACGGCCAGCGCCAAGGGGCAGGACTACCCGTCCCAACGGACGTAAAATTGCAACATTTTAAACCTATCTACAAATTTTATCGCCAGTTGTCGTGCACTAGCTCCCCAGTTAGCCAGTATGACATGGTCCATTTCTTACATATATTGCGATAAGCGAGGTAAAACAGTTTTTTAAGGGCGGTGTTGTTAGGGAACACGCCCTTGTTTTTTTGTCACTTTCCGTATCTGATGATGACAGTCCTCAACTGTATTTATGGTATAAATCATACGATGCATATCCGATGTGAACTGAAAGTATTCAGTAAGTTTTCCCTACGTTCATAATCCTCACATATGACATTCAGTTCTTTCAAAAGCAGAGAAATATTATTCATATTTTCTTTACCTCAAAAATCCATTTTTCGATTAAGACTACAAATAAGTTTTTCACAGTAAAATCAAACGAGAAACACTCCAGCAAAAGATCCTAAAAACAGACTTATCTCTATTATTATTGATATCCCATTTCTTGAATATTTATATTCAAATATCGGCCCAATTTGAGCCGATATTCTTAATTTAAAGGTATACGCAATATCCAACAACCTATCATCCCCAAGATAACTTTAATTGGAATTATATTCTAACCACTTCTTTATAGTTTTTTTGGTTGTTTGTTGTAATCCTTCAAGTTGGTGTGGATCATCGTTCGCATATCGTATTATCAGATTAGGATTATCTTGTAGATCTTCATACAATCTTATTGCAAAGAAATTATCCTCTTCTGTTACCATCTTCTCAATCAATAATGGAATGATTTCTTTTCCCATAGCCTTTAAATCGGCATATTGAGGTAAATTTCTTGTAGTAGCAGTGTTATTACTAAGCGAGTAATGCCATGCTTCCTTCCATTCATTAAACAAAGATTCAAACCTTGAACTATCTCTACATGTTTTTACTTTTCTAGCAATCATCATCAACTCATCCGGTGAGAAGATTATATTTTCGTGAATATCCTCACTTATTTCTTTCATTGCATTAGCATCTATTTCACTTAGACTACGGGTAGGAGAAACTGCCCCATAGGTTTCCACAGGAACTCCATACATTCCATTAGAAAACACACTTACAAGGTGCCACAATAGCCACATACGCCCCATCTTAGAATAAGGTGCCTCGCAATGGGGACTACCTCCAAGAGATGCATGCAGAGGGGTATTTCCCCAACCCCAAACTACAGGATAGTATCTTGATATTGAGGTTGCCCCTTTCATGTAATCATAAGCGGCATGATACACGGAACTCGCATTTTCATATCCATATCTTACTTGATCCCAAGTACTAAACTCTATCCACTTATTATTAAACCCCAACGAATAGGCAAAACAATTATATCCAGATGACGGATAATTCATAACAACTGTATTGGAATATTCAACTAAAGGAAACGATTTCCTTAAAGCATTCCTTTCAGCAGAAAAGAGAGGTCGTGGGAAAGAGTTCCTGATCAATTCGCGCTGTTCATCTGTTAATTGAGAATCCCAATTATCAGGAAGAATATACCCTCCCCCTGGTAGATTTGATCGTGTCTTAGCCATCGGTCCAATAATGCTATAAATATAATCCATAATTTCAAGGCTATCAAGCAAATTAACAGTTTGTATAGCCACTTCATTAGCCGGCTTTACAGATTCCTCAACGGTACTTACAATATCTTCGCTACTACAAGCAAAAATACACAACAGAGCGAATACTACAGTTAATTGCTTCATATCACAAGTATTTAAGGTGAATATTATACGAATGTATATATTTTTTTCGAGCATTCCTAACACTTTTCTGTTTTTTTACTCAATAATATTCCATTCTTTTGTTATTAAATGATATAGATGCTAGTGACTTTAAAAACCTTTTGAATATTTTAAAATAGCAGCAGCCAGAGGAGATGCAATCGCATGGTTAAATCTTGGAAATATGTATATGACTGGACAGGAGCATCCTTAAAATAGATGACTTCACCTTATCATTTTCAATAATAAGGTGAAATCAGCATACGATTCAGGCTGAAATTATTCAGGTAAAATCTGTTCGATCTCTTTCAACTCATCTGCCATGAATTCCAAATGTTCCAGTGCTTTCAAATTGTCGGCCAACTGGTTGACAGAGCTTGCGCCCACAATCACCGAAGTCATCCGTTCGTCTTTCAATACCCATGCCAGTGCCATTTCAGCAAGTGTTTGTCCACGCCGGAGGGCTATTTCATTCAACTGGCGGGCGGCTTCTACCTTTTCAGGCGTCACTTGCGAAAGCTGAAGAAAACCCGAAGAACGTGCGGCACGTGAACCTTCCGGAATACCATTCAGGTATTTATCTGTCAACAGTCCTTGCGCCAAAGGAGAAAAGGCGATGAAACCGGAACCATATTCTGCTGCCAGCGGAAGTGTTTCCGCCTCCACCTCACGGTCGAACATACTATACCGATACTGGCTGATGAGACAGGGAACACCGGCTTTTGCCATCATCTCGTAGGCCATACGTGCTTGTTCGGGGGGATATTTGGAGATTCCGATATACAGAGCTTTCCCTTGTTTCACGATATCAATCAATGTCTGAATGGTTTCTTCGACCGGAGTAACTCCATCATAACGATGGCTATAAAAGATATCAAAATACTCCAATCCTGTCCGGCGGAGACTTTGGTCAATGCTCGCCATCAGATTTTTACGGGAGCTATTTCCGCCATAAGGGCCAGCCCACATTTCATGACCGGCTTTGGAAGAGATGATCATTTCATCCCGATAACCCTGGAAGTTCTCTCGCAAGATTCGTCCGAAATTGGTTTCAGCACTTCCGGGAACAGGACCATAATTGTTTGCCAGGTCGAAATGGGTGACACCATGATCGAATGCATACTTAATCATGTCGGTTGCTACATCGAAATTGTCCACACTACCGAAGTTGTGCCACAACCCCAAAGAGATTAAAGGTAACTGCAAGCCGCTCTTGCCACAATATTTATAGGGCATCCGTTCGTAGCGTCCGGCTGCCGGCTGATAACTAAAAGAGTTTTCCATAAAACAGAATGTTTATATTTTCCTTTCACAAAGTAAGGAAAAATATTCCAATTACAGCTTTAGTCGAATATTAAAAAGAATACTCTAATTAAAAGCAGGATGCCACATTAACCATACAACCAATCAGAACTGGAAATAAATAAACGGTTGAATTTCCGAACTCTTCATCTGAATAACCAGATAAATCAAAGCGACCATCAATACTGCTTTTCCTAGGAACGGCAAACGGATCACTCCTCGACAAGCTACATTTTCCCAACTATCAGGAGCAAAATGAAGCAGGAAGCCAAGCAACATCAACGCAAATACTTTCCAATATCCTTCTAGTAATTGCGGGAACAGTTGCGGACGGAAAGTAGTGAATATCTGTCCCAGCATATCCATTGAATTCTGAAAATCGGCATTACGGAAGAAAATCCAGCAGAAGCAGACGAAATGGAAAGTGATAATCACTCCAAACACACGCCGCCAACCGTGACTTTCCTCTCCTTTCTTACGCCCGGTGATAGACATCCACATTTTATGTAATGCCAGAGCTACTCCATGAAAAGTTCCCCAAAGAACGAAGTTCCAGGAGGCACCATGCCACAGACCGCCCAAGAACATGGTAATTATCAAGTTGAGATATTGCCGGAATTTACCTTTTCGGTTTCCTCCCAAAGAAATGTATAAATAATCTTTTAACCAACTGGATAAAGATATGTGCCAACGACGCCAAAATTCCGTAATAGAGGCAGACTTATAAGGTGAATTAAAGTTGAGATTGAAATGGAAACCTAACAATAAGGCGATACCGATAGCCATGTCGCTATATCCGGAAAAGTCACAGTAAATCTGCAAAGCATAACCATATACGCCCATCAGATTCTCAACACCGGAATAAAGAGTAGGGTTATCAAAAATACGTTCCACAAAATTGATACTGATATAATCGGATATGATGGCTTTCTTGAAAAGACCGGAAACGATCAGAAAAATTCCGCGTCCGAACATTTCCTGCGAGACGAATAAGGGTTTCCGGATTTGCGGGATAAAGTCGCGGGCACGCACGATAGGTCCTGCCACCAACTGGGGGAAGAAAGATACGTAGAAGGCATAGTCCAAAAGATTGGTCAATGGTTTTATGTCTCTTCGGTAAACGTCGATGGTGTAGCTCAATGACTGGAAAGTGAAAAAGGAGATGCCGACCGGCAGGAATATATCGAGAGCGGTAAATTCTCCTCCCATCAATGACGCAATCACTCCACCCAGAAAATTGGTATATTTGAAATAAGCAAGAAGTCCTAAATTAACTCCCAAACTCAAAGCGACCAATCCTTTACGTTTCCAATAACCCTCTACACGATCCATAAGTTGCGCAAGGAAAAAGTCGGCAACGGTGACTATGGCAAGCAGGAAAAAATAGGTGCCGCTACTCTTATAGTAAAAATAATAGGAGAAGAGAGTAACAAACATGATACGGGCGGTGTATTTGCGTTGTAGCAACACATACACCACCATGAAAGCAGCGAACAACCAAAGGAAGATACCGCTGCTGAATATCATTGGCGCTTGCGGATCGTAGGTAAGTACCTCTTTCAGTCTACTGAAATCTATATCAATGGGAAACATAGTCATTATATGCTTTGATAAGTGCTTGGTATAATAAATTTCCTTGCAGGATGTATCCTTCGGGTAAATAATGTACATGATCGGGCCGCATCAGTTTTGCGTCCGTCCAGTTCGTGCAGGCACGGCGCTTCCCTCCGACTACATCGTACATATCCCACACGAGCAGACGATGGTCTTTTGCATAACGACGAATGGTTTCCGCTGCTGTCGCTGTACGTGGATTGATGGCATACGTGCGTCTACGCCTTCGCTGCCGGAAACTTTCATAAGAACCGGGAGGGGTAGTCAGAAGAATGGGTACGTTAGGAAGACTGTCGCGCAACAGTTTCACCAGTTCATCCATCTGATTGTAGTGCACATTTATATTATAACGCCGGTTATGGCTTTCATTGGTTCCGAAAGAGAGAATCAACAATTCGGGCTTCAGGGCGGCAATTTCGGCAATACGATCCGGATGGGTAAAGGTAAGGCAAGTAGCTCCGTTGACGCCTTTATCTATATAAGAAACAGCACCGAAAGTTTCTGTCAAACGGGCACCGATGGTTTGAGGGTAGATATGTCCACGTACATGGCTGTCGCCAATATGAACGATACGGACTGTATCTTCGGAGAGTCCGGCACGCACCTGGCGAAGATGTTCGAAGACGGGAGCTAGCAGAGCGATACTGTCAATAATCTCATTCCGACCGGTTTCGCGGAAAGCTGAAGGGAAGGATATTTGTACAGTGATCGTATCATTCGCCCAGTTCATTTCCCGTAAAGGCTTTATAAGTTTTGCGGTCTTTCCCAGTGGAGGACATACAGGGATACGGTCTTGCGCGATTGCTTCTGCAAGGAAACAAGGAACACTCAACATACCGGCGAGAATAAGAATAAAGACAGACTGCAGATTATTCTTGCTCATAAGCACGCCTCCTGTCGTATTGTTCCTTACCATAGATCATCGTTTCATAAAGTAGTCCCGCCAAATGCTTGCCGCCACGGAAGTTTATATGCGTATAATCGTAATTTGCCATAGAAGGTTTGGCATGCACCAGTTTTGCCATGCTGCCTTCTCCGCCCATTGCTTCAAACATATTCCAAAAGGCGATGCCGCTTTCGGCTGCAATGTTCTGCTGATAACGAATCAGATTCTTCACACCGGGCATGGTACGAAGTTCACCGTTCTCGTTTTTAGAATCACGGTCGCCGACGCTCAACAACAGGATTCCTGCTTGTGGGAAACATTCTTTCAAATGCTCGATAGCTGTGAGCAGTCCTTTTTGATAGTTATCATAATTGCGTCCCCGTTCGGTAGCTACATTCAAACCATATTCGAGGATAATGAGGTCGTAAGGACGTTGGCGGTTAAACTGTTTCAACATCTGTGAAGGAATGCCCCGCAGAGAAAGACCGGAACTGCCACGCAACGAGAAGTTGTCGAGAATGATTCCTTTCTTTCCATCCATTGCCAAACCATAGAACAATGTAGAGTCTGCACGGTCTACTGTCCAACGGATAGAGCCGATGCGTCCGTCTACCTGAATTTGCTGCAATCCGTCGGAAGGGCCTAATGAATAATTCTTGTTTTCTCCTTTGTTCACACGGGCAGAAAGGAGGACGGAGTCTCTGCTATGGAAGAAGATGGAGGCACGCTGGCAAGTATCGAGCAGGGAGGCATATTTATTTTGCCCGCGCAGTTCTACATAAGCTCCGTTGCGGGGAACGAAATAATGACCGGATATGCCTTGTTTCTTCTTATCGAAATAGACACTGTCTGTTACCGCATGACTGGACCATCCGCCAAACGTATGTCGCACCGTAGGACGGTAACCGCTTGTCATGGAAGTGATGGTAACAAAACCTACACCACAACCGCCGAATTGTTTCTGAAGCATTTCGCGTAAGTCAGCCGTAAAGATATCCGCTTCGATAAAGGAATCTCCGAATACGGCAATACGCACCTGTTTGTCATCGGAGTCATCGGAAGAGACACGGTCGAGTGCTTTATAAAAAGGAGTCATCCCCCGGAGAGTGGAATCACTGTAATCTTCAATGCAAGTCATACCTGTACGACAGGTATCTACAAAGGCAGGTTTTACAACAGGAGGCAAAGGGATGCTGTCCGAATCAGCTGCGGCAGTCTCTGATTCCGGATAACGAAGGTCGCTCAAAAGGTCTACACGCCTCATCGTGTGCCCGTCAATAGTCAGCGCCGGAAGCCAATGAAGCCCGAGTAAGACTGCAAACACAATCAGTACGAACCACAACGAATATTTCAAATAATTCTTTATTATCTCCATCTTTACAAGTAGATATAGGCACTATTTTAGTTCTTGTTTTTACCCGGTGCCGAGCTACCTCTTCCTCGGTGCCGAACCATCTCCTCATCGGTGCCGGAGGAGGCCTTCATCGGTGCCGGACATTTTCAGGCTGCAAAGATAGAGAAAAGCAATAAAAAAGAAGGGAGAATCTACATTATTTATGAGATTCTCCCTTTTTACTTATTTACATGCCGGACATCGGTCAGATCGTCCGTTCAATGTTCCACACAAATGCACGCAAACCTAATTGTTCGGTTTCCAAGTCCATTATATGCAAGGTGTCGAGCAACGGATCGACTTTGCTATCGTCTACTATCGTCAAGATAGCCGAGCACATACTTGGCCAGGCATGGCTTCCGAAATGCGGATCGCCTGTTTTCGAACCACGTCCCTGTACTTTCTCAAGGTACGTAAAACCACGACAACCCAAACGGTCGAGTAATGCCATGATTCGTTCGTAATAAGCCTGATCGAATGTTATCAATACTGATTTCATATTTCTTTTCTTTATTATTTCTTAATAATACTGTCTTTATTCGCCTGGAAGTAAACATCCAATTCACGTTGACGACGGAGCTTACGACGACGGTTCTTAATACCTGTTCCTGCAAATACACAATATAGAGTAGGAATCAAAATCAATGTCAAAACAGTAGAGATCGTCAAACCACCGATTACGGCAATCGCCATCGGACTCCACATTTCAGAACCCTGACCGCCACCGATAGCCATCGGAATCATACCAAGAACGGTAGTGGCAGTGGTCATCAATACCGGGCGGAGACGGCTCTTACCAGCGGTTACTACAGAGTTCAACACTGCCAGTCCACGTTCGCGACAAAGGGTGATGTAGTCGATAAGCACGATACCGTTCTTCACCACAATACCAATCAGCATGATACCTCCCAACAAACTCATGACACTCAATGTACTGTTCGTAAAGAATAGTGCCATCAAGACACCGCTAAAAGCAAACGGCAGGGAGAACATAATAATGAACGGATAGGTCAGTGACTCGAACTGTGCTGCCATCACGATAAATACGAGCACAACAATCAGGATGGCAAGTGTTCCCAAATCGCGGAACGAATCCTGCTGGTCTTCGTATGAACCGGAAATCTGAATGGTGACATCTCCCGGAAGATCCATTTTATCTATCACCTTATTACCGGCAGCTACTACGTCGCCCAACGGAGCACCGGAGATTACTGCGGAAACGGTTACAATACGTTCGCGGTCTTTACGTTCAATAGTAGGAGGCGCGAAACGTTCGACTACCTTTCCGACATCTTTCACACGAACGGATTGTCCTTGCGCATTGTAAATGAGAATATTTTCGAGACTTTCCAGACTTGTACGGAATTCAGGCGCATAACGCACTTTGATATCATACTCATCTCCGTCTTCACGATATTTAGACGCTACCGCACCATTGACACGGTTACGCAGGTAGTTACCGGCAGTTGAAAGATTCAAACCATGCATTGCCAGTTTTTCACGGTCAAAGTCTACCTGATATTCCGGCTGATAATCACTACGGCTGATATTTACCTCGGTCACACCTTTCACTTTCAGCAATTCACGTTTCAGACGAGCTGCCACGCTGTCGGTTACCGTCATATCATATCCGTAAACCTCAAAGTCGGCACTAGCCTGTGCGGACATACCTGTGTTGCTACCTCCGAGGATTACCTGTGCTTTACTGAATTCCGGATAGGCTTTCAAATCTTCACGCATCTCATCACAGACTGCTTCCAAAGTGATATCACGATCGCCCGGATCCACCAAACTGATGTTGAACGAAATAATATGCGACCCGTTGTCCTGCATAGATGCCCAGGTATTATCAGAGTCAGCTTGGCCGACTGTATAGTTACAGACTTTCATGATGTCTTTATACTTCGTCAGCCATTGGTTAGTCAACTTCTCTGAAAGTTCCTGCGCTATCTCTTTTCGTGTACCGATCGGCAGCTCC
>ERZ780157.4038-NODE-4038-length-11541-cov-3.154710_pt1 | contig 11541 bp, 8 predicted proteins | sample MGYA00511169_ERZ780157 | MGnify/ENA primary metagenome ERZ780157 (study PRJEB29588, sample SAMEA1965149) | human gut metagenome | biome: human gut; feature: human-associated habitat; material: faeces | place: Denmark | collected 2008/2010 ... | reverse complement strand
CTGCCGGTAAAGGCCTCTTTCAGAACGGCCTGCATGGCTTTTTTGTCGTTTGCAAAAGACGCCACGATCTTCAGGGGCGAGTCGGCCTGGCTGATGCCGGCCAACACGGCTTCAATTTCCTTATATTCTTCCACCCACAGTTCATACAATCGGCTCAGCGCCTCTGTAAGACTTTTCTCCAGTAACGCCTGACTGCTTTCAGCCCGGGTCAGCTCGTCAATTTTCTGTTCCGCAAGTTCCAGCTCGGCCTTCAGCTTCAGAAAGTCAGCCGGATCGGCTTTTTCCACACCTGCCAGCCGCAGCTCTTCAGCCAGGCCACGCTCTATTTCGGCAAATTCCTCCGTCAGCGCCAGCTTTTTCTCCAGAAAAGCCTGCTGCTTCGTATCGAGTTCTGTGAGGAGCCGGCGGGCGCCGTCTACGATGGTGTTCAGGGAACCGAGGTGGGCCGTGAAGCGATCATATCCCGCACAGTAATCATCAATGTCTTCCTGGTTATGCGCTGACTCATATTTCTGCTCCTGCTTCAGCCCATCGAGAGTTTCCCTGATCCCGTCCTGCAGACTGTCCAGCGCCCGGGTTGCCCGTTCAGTGGTACTGCTGAGATAGCGCTCATCCCGTCCGAAGGTGGTCTGACGCGCCAGTTTTTCTTCCATACCGTGCTGGGAATAAAAGCGCAGGCGGAACTGTGCATCCTTCTCTTTCGCCTGCCATTCGGCGAGTGTTTCTCCTGATGTTTTCAGACGACGATACTCGCGTAACCTGTCGAGGACGACTTCATTCTGCTGCCGGATTTTGTTCCGCACGGCGGCCAGACGCTCCCCGACCAGTTTTTCAATCAGGTCGTATTCAAATCCCGCGCCGGTATTGGAGAGATCTTTCTGGCCAAAATACACCGGCTTGTGCAGAACCGTTTCCCGGAGCGCGACACCTTGCGTGGGCTGACCGTCAAAAATGCCCTGCGGCTCCTGGCCGAAAATGCGAGTTATCTGATAGGCCCGCCCGAGACGGCACACGGCGTCTACGGTAATTTTCCCTCCGCTTTTGAGTAAATTACTGACCAGATTTTCTTTGTAATCGCGGTCAGAAGCCTTCTCACCAAACGGAATGTCCAGGGCATAACGGATCCCTTCAAGTATGGAGGATTTGCCGCTGCCGCGGATCCCAATCAGGGTGTTCAGTTCCGGAGATAATTTCACCACGGTTCCACCGAGCGAACCGGCTCCCTCGAATGCTATCTGGCGGATATGGCTGTGGATCAGAGCCGGTTTCTCCACGCTTACGCGATGGGGAAAATCTTGGAGCGCAAAGCGGACAGCTTCAAAACTGTAATGACCCAGTTTCAGATAGCTGGCGGCTTTTCTGGCACCAATATGATCCAGCGTTTTGGCATCGCATCCCTGGACTTCAGCAGGATAGCGCTTACCGAGCACGCCATGAATTTTGACCCGCAGGTCATGGGTCATCACCTTCTGAAATCCCGACACGCGCCGGCGGATGAGCTCGTTATCAAAAAGCTCCCCGATCCTGCCAGGGCTCAGCCCACCCCATAACCCGTTATGGGCCTCCACGTGGGCAAACACAATAAAGTAATCCCGTTCGTACCGGTCAAGGCGCTGGATGGTCTGTGTGATATTTTCTGTTGAACGGGCATTTTCGTTCTCAAAATTATCAACGCCCGCAAACGTGGCCGTCAGGAAACTTTCAATATGGTTTGTCTGCTGCGGATTGATGAACCACTCATCAGCAAACACCACGAGCGTGTGCACACCGGACTGGCCATCATTAACGGACAGCTCCACGCCGGGAAGCAGTTCCATGCCTTCACGGCGCGCGGCTTTACGCAGTGCCTTAAACTCGCCGGGATCAAATTTATTGTGATTGGTGATCACACCGACGCCCACTTCCGCCCCTTTAAGGGCACTGACGTAGTCGCGAATATATCTGTCGGATTCTCCGGCATAGCGAAATTCCTTATCTGCCCGGGTATGCAGGTGAAAATCCACCTTGACCCAGCAGGATCCATTCTCAAATACGGGATACATTCCTGATACCTTTATTAAGACGCTGATGAATGCCCGGAGGCTTAATAATATCATTTATAGTAGGGCGATCGCGTTCCGGCTTCATTTTATTTCCGTCACCGGTTAATCAATCTTTGATCTGAATCCCGGCCGCATTTAACTGGTGACGAATGAGCGCGGTCGGCATATTTTTCAGATGTGCGGAATTCAGCAACAGAAGATGATGATTATTGCACCCTGAACAATAGTGCCTATGTGGCAACAATAATAAATGATTATTGCTATTTTTGTATTAATTCCCTTCTTTTCACTCGCAGATCCGATTTCTGTGAGTCCCGGATCTGCTTTCCGGCCTCCGGCGCGCTGCGGCCCGGCAACACAAGATGTAGCGGTGTTCTCAGCTGGCTGTGACGCTATATGTTGTGTCCTTCCCCTGCCCCGTGACCGGCCGCTCACCACCATAAAAGGGCGATATGGTTATTTCGTGTGCGTGGTACACTTCCGGAAATCCGTTAAATTATAGAAAGTTGGATCAGGTGAAAACGGGGACCCGGTAATTTAACTACGTGGTTATATGGCTGCTTGTTATCAGGTGAGAAATAATCACGGCTTGGAAAATAATCCGTCATGATGATGAGAAGAGTTAATGTCGTGAAACTGGTTGTGGCGAGTGACTATTTGTCAGCTAAACACAAAGGAGTTCAGAATGGGACGTTCAATACCGGTGAAGATTGGTCAGAAGGAATTTGCATCAAAACAGAAAGCCCGCGGCTATTACATGGATCAACGACCTGACGTGAAAGCTGTCGGGATCATTTCAGAAGGTGACTATTTTGAAGAGCTGAAGGAACTGTTCACCCTCTATTGTGACAGTTGTCCGGGCTGGGAACTGAACGGTCGTCTGATTAAACATTTTACGGTTCAGAATGAACCTCGTTTTACGAATGGCCGCTGGGTGTCACATCCCTGCTATAAGGTCCAGCTGAGCAACGGTGAGCTGAGACCGTTTTCGGTTGAAAAGGCAATAGACGCCATCGTAAAAGCAGCTGCAGCTGATCAACAGAAATAGAAGGCGGGATTTCTCATATGAAAGACATGATGATTGATATTGAAGCGGAACGATTTAATGAATGGCTTGAGGAAAATTACCCGGATATTGTCCCTGAGTCTGAAGCATGGGAGGAGGCCGCGAACCTGTATTACTGGGAGCAGGAGGCGCTTGCTGATCAGGCTCAGTGGGATCATGAACATGGACTGTTCGTGGTTTCCCTGAACGATGTTCATCAGCGTCACCGGCACGCAAGACAGGAGCTGCAGAAGCTACATGCCCTGCTCGACAGAGAGCAGCCAGAACTGGTGTACAGGATGTCTTTCGTCCATGCAGTGACTGTCATGGAAGCATACCTGATGTACTGCGCCAGGGCTCTGCTGGAACATGACTGGCCTCTTAAACGCTTCAGGGATGAATATTACCTGAATTCAGAACGCGTCAAAAAAAACAAAAAGCAGTCTGTGCGTGAGATGGAACTTGATATGTTCAGGCCCGCCGCACGCAATTATGTTTCCCGAATGACGTTTCATAACGTTAAAACCATTGAGCGCTATTTCAGCGCCGTGCTGCATACTCCGCCCGTCTGGCCGGTTAAGCCGCTGGACATTATTGCAGACTGGCGAAACGACCTTGTGCACCGTAACGGGGTGGATGAGCATGATGTGCCAAGAGGTATATCAGCGCAGCAGCTACAGAATGCTCTTCAGAGAGTGTCTGACCTTATAGAGGCAGCACACCGTTCCCTGTGCCAGGAGGTGGACTATTTCGGAAACTGGCGTAGTGAGGAAAACCGGGAAATCATTGCTTCAGCGCTGAACATATCAACAGACAGAGATGTATCCTGATAACTGGAATCATTATACTCGTACTGCAGACAGTCTCGGTTGCTCAGTAGCCGGTGGTCATCGATTACCCTGCCGTGCTGGCGGTGGAAGTGAGCTTACTACGGCCCGGATCTTTAGCACAAAATGCTGCTGTCGAAGCTCTGGAACACTGGTGCGCGCATTAACCAGGCGCTGAGCGATAGGCCAAGAGTGCCAATTTTGCCCGTCAGTTTTCCCGTAACTATGCTCTTTCTAACGTAACTCTTTACACCATTTGTAAGAAGTTCAATGAAGTCGCTAAAGAAAAATGGTTTGAGCCGCTTGAAGAAGAGACGCACGTTGATCCTACCCACGTAATATGGACACAGGCCTAAGCGAGGTTCTTGTTTTCAAATTGTTCCGGACTGAGGCCGCCACACCAACTGTGCCGCCGCCACCGATTGTAATCACATTCGATATAATTAAACACCGTTGCCCGCATTATTTCCCGGCTGATAAAGTGTTCTCCATGGATACATTCCACTTTCAGCGAATGAAAGAAGCTTTCCACGCAGGCATTATCGTAGCAGCAACCTTTTGCGCTCATACTTCCACGCAGATTATGCCGCTTCAGTTGCGCCTGATAATCTGCTGAACAGTACTGGCCTCCACGGTCCGTGTGAACGATAACGTTCCGGGGCCTCTTACGCCGCCACAGCGCCATCTGCAGGGCATCGCAGGCCAGTTGCGCCGTCATGCGTGGCGACATTGACCAGCCAATAACGGCACGTGACCACAGGTCAATGACCACTGCCAGATACAGCCAGCCTTCATCTGTACGTAAGTACGTGATGTCTCCTGCCCACTTCTGGTTCGGGCCACTGGCGTAAAAATCCTGCTCCAACAGATTTTCTGACACAGGCAGGCCGTGTGCGCGGTAGCTGACCGGGCTGAACTTCCGGGAGGCCTTTGCCCTCAGTCCCTGACGGCGCAGGCTTGCCGCCACGGTTTTTACGTTAAAGGGGTAACCCTGAGCACGCAGTTCATCCGTCAGGCGTGGGGCACCGTAACGCTGTTTTGACCGGGTAAAAGCCGCGAGGACAACGCTGTCGCAGTGTTGGCGGAACTGCTGACGCGTGCTTATCCTTGTCCGCCGCTGACACCACGTATACCAGCCGCTGCGGGCCACCCGGAGCACGCGGCACATTGCTTTGATGCTGAACTCAGCCTGATGTTTTTCAATAAAGACATACTTCATTTCAGGCGCTTCGCGAAGTATGTCGCGGCCTTTTGGAGGATAGCCAGCTCTTCATCCCGTTCTGCCAGCTGGCGTTTGAGACGTGCAATCTCGGTAGACATCTCCAGTTCACGTTCAGAAGACGTCTGCTGATTTTGCTGTTTACTGCGCCAGTTGTAGAGCTGTGATTCATACAGGCTGAGTTCACGGGCTGCGGCAGTAACACCGATGCGTTCAGCAAGCTTCAGGGCTTCACTGCGAAATTCAGGCGAATGCTGTTTACGGGGTTTTTTACTGGTTGATACTGTTTTTGTCATGTGAGTCACCTCTGACTGAGAGTTTACTCACTTAGCCGCGTGTCCACTATTGCTGGGTAAGATCAAATAATGGGTGAAGGGTGAACATTCGATTCTTCACCTCCGGCATTCTGCCGATGTGACTTGTGCAGGGGATTAATCCTCCGCACTGAAATCACACAGGGAGAAAAAAGTTTTTTTTGATTTGATTGTTCACACTGTTCACCTTTCGTTTTTCTCTTTTAATTTCAGTGTGATAACGGGTGAATATACGGTGAAGGGTGAACAGTGGATTGTTCACCTGCGGGGGATGTCGGGATAAAAAAAGACCGGCAGATGCCGGTCAGGTGGGTCATGAGGGTCAGGTTGTTGCAGGGTCGTCACATTTTGGCAGCCAGTCGCCGTAGCTTTCCTCTTTCAGCGTCAGGTTGGTCTGTATCCCCTGTTTGGTATGGCGCTTCTCGTAATTCAGTCCGTATTCCTTCAGCATCACCGGCAGCCCCAGCCCGAACATTTTCAGACTGAGTACATTCCGGTAGCCGTTTGCCTCCATGTAGGCCAGATACCTGAGTAGATAAAGGAACAATGTGAGGCCTACGCATTTTCATACGTTCCGCTGGTATCTCCCAAACCTCCTTATCCAAATCAACCTCTTCCCACGTAGCAAAGCGCATCTCCTGCGTTCTTACACCAGTAAGCATAACTATCTTAGTTGCATTTTTGGTGATTATGCTGCCGGAGTATGCCTCCAAATCCCGAATAAAATAAGGCAACTCTTCGACAGATAAAAATGGGTGGTGTTTTGGCTTAGGAACGGCCAGAGCGATAGCTAAATCAGGTGCTGGGTTGTATTCAGCTCGGCCAGTTATGATTGCATAACGAAAGACCTCACCGCATCTTTGGCGCACTTTTCTGGTCTTCTCTAGTGCTCCTCGTTTCTCTATTCGTCGCAATACTTCAAGCAGTTCTAATGGTTTGATTTCACTGATAGGACGTTTACCAATAAACGGGAAGACATCCTGCTCGAATGTCCTAATGATTTCTTCTCGATAGGCTACAGTCCAGCGATCAGCTTTGTTGGTATACCATTCTCGACATATTGCTTCGAAAGAATTTTCTGTTGATAGCTTTTGAGCGAGTCTTAAAGCTTTGCGTTCCTCTACCGGGTCAATGCCATTAGCAACCTGCTTACGGGCGATATCACGCTTCTCACGTGCTTCTGCGAGGCTTACTAAATCGTAGCTGCCAAATGACATTAACCGCGCTTTCCCTGCAAACCGGAAACGGAAACGCCAGCCTTTCGAGCCATCGGGATTGATAAGCAATGACAGACCTTGTCCATCGTTCAATGTGTATGGTTTGTCTTGTGGTTTTGCACGTTTGATCTGTATATCGGTTAGAGCCATGTGTATAACTGAAAACTACGTATAAAAAATCTATACACATTACTATACATATTTTTCGCGGATTCAGGGAGATGATCTCGGACTATTACGGACAAGCTGATTATTCATCGTATTGAATATAAAGTATTTTATGGAGTATCTCGGAACTGGCTGGATGAGGTTTGGCGGAAGATCACAGGAGTCGAACCTGCCCGGGACCGCTGGCGGCCCCAACTGGATTTGAAGTCCAGCCGCCTCACCGGAGACGACGATCTTCCGCGCCTCGATTGCTACATGGAGGCGGGGCGCATTATAGCTACTTCCTTGAGTTTCTACATCCCCCAGATCAGTTTTTTCCGCCTAATACACGCAGCGTATTATCACGAAAGCATTATAGTTCATATAAAACCCATATTTTACAATGATATATGAGCGGAATTAACGCTACCACGATCACATAAAACAAGAATCATAAATTAATAACCAGATATCGGAATATTCGCTCTCACAGGGATGGTTTACAAAATGCGTTATCGGTCTCAGCACCCCTATAGCATCAAGGAAAAGCAGATGAAGAGTGAAGTGTTGTCCGTTAAAGAGAAAATTGGTTATGGCATGGGAGACGCCGCCAGCCACATTATTTTCGATAACGTAATGTTATATATGATGTTCTTTTATACCGATATTTTTGGCATTCCTGCCGGATTTGTCGGAACCATGTTTTTGGTCGCTCGTGCACTGGATGCGATTTCCGATCCTTGCATGGGGTTGTTGGCCGATCGAACGCGCTCTCGCTGGGGTAAATTTCGTCCGTGGGTACTGTTTGGCGCACTGCCATTCGGGATCGTCTGTGTACTGGCCTATAGCACGCCAGATCTCAGTATGAACGGCAAAATGATCTATGCAGCAATTACTTACACCCTACTTACCTTACTTTATACCGTCGTCAATATCCCTTACTGCGCATTGGGTGGTGTAATCACCAATGACCCGACTCAGCGTATCTCGCTGCAATCTTGGCGTTTTGTGCTGGCGACCGCGGGAGGCATGCTTTCTACTGTTCTGATGATGCCACTGGTTAATTTAATTGGCGGTGATAATAAACCACTCGGTTTCCAGGGCGGTATCGCGGTCCTTTCCGTGGTGGCATTCATGATGCTGGCATTTTGTTTCTTCACCACTAAAGAACGCGTTGAAGCACCACCTACAACAACGTCTATGCGGGAAGATTTACGTGATATCTGGCAAAACGACCAGTGGCGGATTGTCGGTTTACTAACCATTTTCAATATCCTGGCGGTGTGCGTACGCGGTGGGGCGATGATGTATTACGTCACATGGATTTTGGGCACGCCGGAAGTGTTTGTCGCTTTTCTCACCACTTATTGCGTGGGTAACCTGATTGGTTCCGCACTGGCAAAACCTCTGACCGACTGGAAATGTAAAGTCACTATCTTCTGGTGGACGAACGCCCTGCTGGCAGTGATTAGCCTCGCGATGTTCTTTGTTCCCATGCAGGCCAGCATCACTATGTTTGTCTTCATCTTCGTGATTGGTGTGTTGCATCAACTGGTGACACCTATCCAGTGGGTAATGATGTCCGATACCGTCGACTACGGCGAGTGGTGCAATGGTAAACGCCTGACCGGGATCAGTTTTGCTGGCACGCTGTTTGTGCTCAAACTGGGGTTGGCCTTCGGCGGCGCTCTTATCGGCTGGATGCTGGCTTATGGCGGATATGATGCGGCAGAAAAAGCGCAGAACAGCGCCACGATTAGCATCATTATTGCGCTATTCACGATTGTTCCGGCGATCTGTTATTTGCTGAGCGCGATTATCGCTAAACGCTACTACTCACTCACGACGCACAATCTGAAAACCGTTATGGAACAGCTGGCTCAGGGTAAACGCCGTTGCCAGCAACAATTCACCTCTCAAGAAGTGCAGAACTAAGGAACGGCAATGAAAATTAGCGATGGAAACTGGTTGATTCAACCTGGCCTCAATTTGATTCACCCGCTTCAGGTGTTCGAGGTTGAACAGCAGGATAATGAAATGGTGGTCTATGCTGCCCCCCGTGATGTGCGTGAACGTACCTGGCAGCTTGATACGCCTTTATTTACGCTGCGCTTTTTCTCCCCACAGGAAGGTATTGTCGGTGTGCGGATTGAGCATTTTCAGGGGGCGCTGAATAACGGTCCTCATTATCCGCTCAATATTTTGCAGGACGTGAAGGTCACAATCGAAAACACAGAACGTTATGCTGAGTTTAAAAGTGGCAACTTAAGCGCGCGTGTCAGCAAAGGTGAGTTCTGGTCACTGGATTTTCTGCGCAACGGCGAACGTATTACCGGTAGTCAGGTGAAAAATAATGGCTACGTGCAGGACACGAATAATCAACGCAATTATATGTTTGAGCGGCTTGATCTTGGCGTTGGCGAAACAGTTTACGGTCTGGGAGAGCGCTTTACTGCCCTGGTGCGCAATGGTCAGACGGTAGAAACCTGGAACCAGGACGGCGGCACAAGTACTGAACAGGCGTATAAAAATATCCCGTTCTACATGACTAACCGTGGTTATGGGGTACTGGTCAATCATCCCCAGTGTGTCTCTTTTGAAGTGGGATCGGAGAAAGTCTCCAAAGTGCAGTTCAGCGTTGAGAGTGAATATCTCGAATACTTTGTTATCGACGGCCCGACGCCGAAAGCGGTACTTGATCGTTATACCCGCTTTACTGGTCGTCCGGCGCTGCCGCCCGCGTGGTCCTTCGGCCTGTGGCTAACCACTTCATTTACCACCAACTACGACGAAGCGACGGTAAACAGCTTTATCGATGGTATGGCGGAACGCAATCTGCCGCTGCATGTTTTCCACTTTGACTGTTTCTGGATGAAAGCCTTCCAGTGGTGCGATTTTGAGTGGGACCCGCTGACTTTCCCTGACCCGGAAGGGATGATCCGCCGCCTGAAAGCGAAAGGGCTGAAAATCTGCGTCTGGATTAACCCCTATATCGGTCAAAAATCCCCCGTCTTTAAAGAGTTACAAGAGAAAGGCTATTTACTCAAACGCCCGGACGGTTCGCTATGGCAGTGGGATAAATGGCAGCCAGGTCTGGCGATTTATGACTTTACCAATCCGGATGCCTGCAAATGGTACGCCGACAAACTGAAAGGTCTGGTCGCGATGGGCGTTGATTGCTTTAAGACCGACTTTGGCGAACGTATCCCAACTGATGTTCAGTGGTTTGACGGTTCCGATCCGCAGAAAATGCATAACCATTATGCGTACATCTACAACGAACTGGTGTGGAACGTGCTCAAGGACACCGTTGGTGAGGAAGAAGCTGTCTTGTTTGCCCGCTCGGCCTCCGTCGGTGCGCAGAAATTCCCGGTACACTGGGGTGGCGATTGTTACGCTAACTACGAATCAATGGCGGAAAGCCTGCGCGGTGGTTTGTCTATTGGCCTTTCAGGTTTTGGCTTCTGGAGCCACGATATCGGCGGCTTTGAAAATACCGCTCCGGCGCACGTTTACAAACGCTGGTGCGCGTTTGGTTTGCTCTCCAGCCATAGCCGTTTACACGGTAGCAAATCTTATCGTGTGCCGTGGGCCTACGATGATGAGTCCTGTGATGTGGTGCGCTTCTTCACGCAACTGAAATGCCGCATGATGCCGTATCTGTATCGTGAAGCTGCGCGTGCGAACGCGCGGGGTACGCCGATGATGCGGGCCATGATGATGGAGTTCCCGGACGATCCGGCTTGTGATTACCTTGACCGTCAATACATGTTAGGCGACAACGTGATGGTTGCGCCGGTGTTCACTGAAGCGGGCGATGTGCAGTTCTACCTGCCGGAAGGTCGCTGGACACACCTGTGGCACAACGATGAACTCGACGGTAGTCGCTGGCATAAACAGCAGCACGGCTTCCTGAGTCTGCCCGTTTATGTGCGTGATAACACTCTACTGGCGCTGGGCAACAACGATCAACGTCCCGATTACGTGTGGCACGAAGGCACGGCATTCCACCTCTTTAATCTGCAAGACGGGCATGAAGCCGTCTGTGAAGTGCCCGCTGCTGACGGATCGGTGATCTTTACTTTAAAAGCAGCACGTACTGGCAACACGATTACTGTGACTGGTGCGGGCGAGGCGAAGAACTGGACACTGTGCCTGCGCAATGTTGTGAAAGTAAATGGTCTGCAAGACGGTTCGCAGGCTGAAAGTGAGCAGGGGCTGGTGGTGAAGCCTCAAGGGAATGCGCTGACAATTACGTTGTAATCTATTGATGGAATGCCGGGTACGTCTGAGTCGTACCCGGCGAGATTGATGTTTACCGCACCGGCTCCGTCGATGTAACTTCACCGCTGGAAACGATGCCAGCATTCATGGTTTGAGTCACTTGCTGCTTTGCGGCGTTCACGGCATGCAATTGCCCGCTAACCGTAGGTTTCAGCGGGGCATTGGCCTGAATATCTCCACTGGCGGTAAGCTGAATATTGCCGTCGCCAGTCAACGGTAATTCAGGCCATCCCCATTGTTGCAAAATATTCACCGGCACACCGCGTCCATTCAGGCTGATATGGGTCTGACGTTGTGGCGTTTGTGAAACACTGGCAGTGGCTTCCAGAATGCCTTTTTCAGTAAATGCACTCAGTTCGCTGATATTCACCGTGCTGCTGTTGGCGGTCAGCGCCAGCGACGGGCGACGAACATCAACACGATTGAATGTCGCGGCGGCGGCATTC
>ERZ780157.4035-NODE-4035-length-11545-cov-4.890339_pt1 | contig 11545 bp, 9 predicted proteins | sample MGYA00511169_ERZ780157 | MGnify/ENA primary metagenome ERZ780157 (study PRJEB29588, sample SAMEA1965149) | human gut metagenome | biome: human gut; feature: human-associated habitat; material: faeces | place: Denmark | collected 2008/2010 ... | reverse complement strand
TTGTTCGTGTTGGTGCCGCAACAGAGACCGAGATGCAGGAAGCAAAACTTCGTATGGAAGATGCTTTGGCAGCGACAAGAGCAGCCGTAGAAGAAGGAATTATCGCAGGTGGTGGTTCTGCTTACATCCACGCATCCAAAGAAGTTGCTAAGATGGCAGCAGAGCTGGAAGGCGACGAGAAGACAGGTGCCAATATCATCCTGAAAGCGCTCGAAGCTCCACTTCGTCGTATCGCTGAAAATGCAGGTTTGGAAGGATCTGTTATCATTGATAAAGTAAAAGAAGGAAAACCGGGATTCGGTTTCAATGCATATACAGAGCAATATGTAAACATGGTTGACAATGGAATTCTTGATCCTGCTAAGGTTACAAGAAGTGCATTGCAGAATGCAACCAGTGTAGCATCTACCCTCTTGACAACAGAGTCTGTAGTTGCTAATATTAAAGAAGATACACCGGCTATGCCGGCAGGTGGCGCCCCAGGCATGGGCATGATGTAAACCATCCGCAAGCAAATCAAGCGCCCACCGAAAGGTGGGCATTTGATTTGAACGGATGGTTTAGCGATACGCGCAGGAGCGCGTCAGCGCGGGCACGCAGAGCGTGGCGCGTAGAGCTAAGAAGATGAGATACGCGCAGGAGCGCGTCAGCGCGGGCACGCAGAGCGTGGCGCGTAGATTATAGAACGAAAACAGGAGGACAAAATGGAGCAGGCATACGCAGAATATAGTGTGAAACAAAAAACAACCGGAAAAGATATTGCATTGAAGGTTATGATGATCGTTGGTGTAATACTTCTCTTTATTATAGGCTTTCGATTCCGTCTTCTGTTTTTGTTAGACGTAGTAGCCGTATTTGCCATGGTGTGGTTCTGGCCGAGATTTCATGTAACGTGGGAATATGTTTATTGTGACGGTCAGATTGATTTCGATATGATTCAAGGCGAAGATAAAAGAAAGACGGTTCTTCGGATTGATCTTGATAATGCCGATGTGATCGCACCGATGGATTCAGAGCGGATGGCAGGATATCGTCACTTGCAGACGAAGAAGTTTTATTCCCTACAGCCGGATGCAAAAACATATGGTGTTGTGATTCGCTCGGAGGGAAAAGAAGAAAAACTTGTTCTTGAATTTGAGCCAAATGAAAAGATGATGGATTTGATCTTGAACAAATATCCGAAAAAAGCAGAAAAATAGGAAATAAGAAAAAGCTTGTCATATAGTGTATGGCAAGCTTTTTTTGCGGCTTGTTGTTAGGGGGGAGGGCTTGGCCATGCCGGAGAGGGGACATTAGAGTTGTTGACTGGCGTCAACAAAGTCCCCTTCCCCAACAAGGAAGCGCCCCTTCGCATACGCTCAGCGGCAAGTCGTCGGGGACATTAGAGTTGTTGACTGGCGTCAACAAAGTCCCCTCCTCAAAAATAGTAAGCTTGCCATAATTTTGAAAAAAAAGTATGGTAAATTATAGAAAAATAAATATGATCAGGAGGATGAGATGGATTTTCCGGGTAAAGAAAAACTAAAAAAAAAATGGAATAACTATAGAAAACCTTCTATGTACGAGAAGGGGTATCGTGATGAATTCGATCAGAGGTATGAAAAGGAAAAAGACTCCTATCAGAGGTATCAGTCTGTCATAAAGAGAAAAATTGAGGTAGAAAGTGATATCACATATGAGAAAGGTTTAGCGGTAGAGAGCCGCGAACGAGATCAGGAATTGACAAAGCAGTTAAAAGAAAATAAATATTTGTTTGAGGAGCCATGTGTGATTTTGAATCCGTATGGAAGGACTCCGCTTTGTGCGTATGTGATGTTTTGGACGGAGGAACCTTGTGCAGTACAGTTTACGGTAAAAGGAAAGACAAAAGAGGCAGATATCTGCGAGAAGATTGTCACACTTGAAAATTGGCACAGAGTGCCGGTATATGGATTGTATCCGGAGATGGAGAATGAAGTAAAACTGGAAATGATTGACAAAAACGGAACAGTCATTGCGGAAAAGAAACTTATGATACTAACAGACAAGTTACCGGACTCTATGAATGATCTGGTGCAGGTAAAGAAAAAGACAGAGAAATCTGCGATGAAACTAATTTTAGCAGTAGGAAAAAGTATGCCATATCCGGCTGCCTTTGATGAACAGGGAGACATTCGCTATATGATGCGGTTCCGACCGCGTGGCTATGGATTTTTTCCGGTAGCAAATGACCGTTTTATTGTGATGGAGCGGCAGACCCTTCTTCCTACACAGTTGATTCCACATTCGACGCAGATGTATGAGATGGATTATTTGGGAAGAGTGTACCGGACGTATTATGTTCCCAATGGCATACACCACGATGTGTGTGAAATGACACCGGGCGGCAACCTACTCGTTGCCAGTAATTCCCAGTGCGGACATGTTGAGGATTGCATCGCAGAAGTGAACCGCGAAACCGGGAAAATAGAGAAAGTGCTGGATATGCGGGAGATTTTTGGCACCGCGTACCGGGATCGGACCAATTGGGTGCATATCAATTCCCTGGATTATGACAGCAGTAAAAAGCAGGTTTATTTCTCGGCGAGAAATATTCATACGATTGGCTGCATTGATTGGAAAAAGGACAAGCTTAAATGGATATTGGGTGAGAAAAATATGTGGAAAGAACGTCCTTTTTCGAAAAAACTTCTTTCGACGCCGGAAAACATGCCATGGCATTTTCAGCAGCATTCAGCCAAATTGATCCGGGAAAACCTGGATGGAAGAGAAGACACGATCCATATTATGATCTTTGACAATCATTGGCATGTGCGAAGAAAAAATAAGTTTTTTGACAACGATGAGCAATCTTATGTTACAATATATACGATAGATGAAAAAAAGAAAAAAGCGTGGATTGAAAAACGTTTTGGCGGGATTAAGTCAAAGATTACATCCAATGGAATCTTGTGTGCTGAGAAGAGACGGCTATTTTATATGGGCGGATTTTTGGCATATCCGGAGAACTATGACAACCGTGGTGGCTATATATATGAATTTGATTATGACACCGGCAGTGTATTGAATGAATATTCCCTGCGATATTATTTCTTCCGAGCATATGAACTGCGGATGAATATGCAGGATCTGTCGAAGGCGATGGATCTGTATGAAGAGCCTTGTGTTGGCTGGCTGCAGCCATTTGAACGATGGGAAGAACCGGTCAGCCGTCCCGAGAAAAAGACATCGGAGGCACCGATACAATGCAAGCAGGAGAGAATCCGACTTCGTTTAGAAGATCAGAATCTCCAGATAAAATCCAGAGATCATTTGATCGAGCAGGTTGTCGTAAAGGGCAAGCGGAATACGTATCAAAAAGATTTCCGTAATCCGCCGAGAGAGCAGGATCTTGCCGCCGAAATGGAATATTATGTGTCAATTCCGTTATACAATCTGTCAGACGATACGTATGAAGTATACGTTCGTTTTGGTGGAGAATTGTACGACAGTGGAGAGACATTTACAATCCACAGCCGGAGATAGAAGGAGTAAATGAAGTGAGAAGACGATGTGTTCCCTTAGGGATCATAGCAGGTCTGGGAGTATTGATGTTATTGTTGCTGCCGGTGCAGGCACAGGCAAAGCGGAGAAGTGTGCAGGCAAATAGTGTCAGTGCCTTGGAGCAGGCAACAAAGAAATTGGAAAAAACCGGTGGGATCATATGGCTGGGAAATCGGACATACCGTTTGAAAAAGAGTATAATGATTCCCTCCAATATTACTATACGAGGCCGGAAGAAAACAGTGATTGACGGTTCGATGTTAAAAGGCAGAACGGCATTTGTGACAAAAGATTCGAAAGAAGTCCATGTACGTTGGATCCATTTTACGAAAATGCAGAAAGGAAGTGCAGTTAAGGGCATCCGAAGCCGGAATATGCGGATTACAGATTGTTCGTTTACCGGTGGAGATTATGGCGTTTCCTTTGAAGGCTGTTACCGCCCGATTGTAAGCAGCAATACATTTATCAAACTGGGGCAGCCAATTCGGTTTACCATTTCCAAAAAGACAGTAAAAAAGAGAGCCGGGAGACGCATTATTAAGCGGACGGTCATTACAAAAAACAGTATCACCGCAAAGCGCATCGCACAGATGAAAAAGAATACGGTGAAAAAAGTAACGCATTATTATGTGACATTTTCCAACGATGGAAAGAAACAAAAGCGGCTGTTTTATTACCGGGATAAGTCGGATAATAATCTGTATCTGCGGCCGGAGACGCGTCCTTACCGTGAGCGGTATACCGATGAAGACACCTACCGCGGAAATACGAAAGGGTATTATCAACTGCGTTCTTATATGGAACAGTTGGAATATTGCGGCGGCGGAACATTGACTTTGAAAAAAGGAACATATTATATCAGTAATGCGGTGTGCATTCCGTCAAATGTAAAAATTGTGTTTGAGGACGGTGTTGTGATCAAAAAGACCAAAGCTATTTACCAGACAGAACTCGATAACCATAAAGTTATCTTTATCTTTGTGCCGCCTTCCAAGGAAAAGAAAAAAGAGTCGGTAAGCGGTTACGGCGGAACGCATGATGTGACAATGACAGGCATCGGAAATGTCGTGATCGACTGCAATAACAAACTGCCGGGGCGTGGTATGGATATGGGGCACTGCCGGAATATTGTCATAGAAAATCTGACATTTCATAATCAATATGGCTCGCATTATATTGAACTCAATTCATCACAGAATGTCATTGTAAGAAATTGTAATTTTTGGAAATTCCGCGATTATAAAGGCGATACATACAAAGAGGCCATCAATATTGACGGAACGGATTATGCGGTTAATGGGTTTAATCATGTGTGGTCAAAGCATGATAAAACGGTGTGCCAAAATATCGAAATTACAAACTGTAAATTTACAGATCTTGGGACAGCCATCGGGTCACATACATATGTTGCCAATCAAGGACAGCAGTGTTACCATACGAACATTCGCATTACCAATAACGTATTCTTCGGCTCGACAAACTGTGCGATCCGGGCTCTGAATTGGAAAAATGTGTTAATCGCAGACAATTCATTCAGAGATATCGGTATTCAAAATGGGGCGAAAAATTTCTCTATTTTTATGGGGGGAGTTATTGATGCAACTGTCACAAGAAATGCTTTCGCCAATGTGTATGTGCCGGTTACGATACGGCAGCAGATTCAGTATGAATTGGAGCGAAAAGCCGGATATCCGATCAGTGAATGCCAGATTACCGATAAAAACTGGGAAGATCTGCTGCGTACCAATGTAATTTATGGTGCCGTATTTAAGGCAGCAGTGCGGTATACCAAAGATTTACAGCTGACCGATAAAACTTTAAAATATTTTTATGAATAAAAAGAAAATGACATATTTTGAGAGTAACATAAAAATAGTAGAAGATTTAAAGAAAGGTGAGAACTCTATGAAACGAAAAATTGTTATCGCTGGTGCGGTAATTGCGTGCGCGGCAGCATGTCAGTTTGTCAATGCAGATGCGGCACAGGCGGCGAAGAAATATACCATCAGCAAAACGACGAAACCATGCAGCAGTGCATACATAAGGGGCAAGGGATACAATGCCAAATCCAAAAACTACTTTACGATTAAATCGTATCTTGAAAAATTGAAAAAGCAGGGTGGTGGTACCCTTGTTTTGAAAAAAGGAACTTACAAAATATGTTCGACATTGACGGTGCCAAGCAATGTAACCATTCAGTTAAAAAATGGTGTTGTGCTGAAAAAGACGGACAAGACAGGAAGCAAGTCATTGAAGGCCGGAAAAGTGATGTTCAAACTGACAAGTGCGAAAGCCAAAGATTACAAAGGTACGAAAAAAGTTGTGATCACAAGTAATAAAAAGGCTACGATCGACCTTGGCAAAGTAAAGAATGCAGTTGCAATCGATATGGGACATAATTACAATGTTTCGATATCGAATTTGAAATTCCGCAATAAAAATGCGGGAACATACATTAATATCGCCGGAAGCCGTACGGTGAAAGTGACAAATTGTACATTCCAGGGTAATGCCGCTTATACCGGAGGAAGTTATCAGGCAGCGGTACTGATCAATGCGTATGGCAGAACTCCTTGTAAGACGGTAAAGGTAACTGGAAATACTTTTACAAATCTTGAAAATGGTATCCGTACGACTAAATACAAAAAGCAGGTCTATTCGGAGGGCGTTTCCATTCAGAATAATAAATTCAAAAATATGACGGTTAGTGCGGTAACCGGAAAAATGTGGACAGGTGCAGCAATTACCGGAAATACGATTTATCGCAGTGATGCCAGTAAAGGGACCGCATTTGCGTTCCAGTTGTACAGCATGACTGAGCCGGAAATTTCCAAAAACAAGATTGATAAGTGCCGCACACCGATTTATTTTGGAAGGGCTTCGAAAATTGACAATTCCATCTCGGAAGCAAAGATTTCTTCGATGGAAAATAACACGGTAACAAATGCTGTGGTTTACTATGTCATTCAGAAAAACGACGCAGAGTCAAGATTGTTGTATTTTAAGGACAAAAATGAAAGAGATTTCCGCATTACACCGGAGACGACACCATATCGTGGACATTACGAGACGGCATCCGGATATACGGCAAACAGCGGACAGGCAAAGACTTACTATGTATTCCGTTCGTATATGGAGCAGTTAGAGTATACCGGCGGCGGTACGATCACGGTAGCAGCCGGAACGTATACATTGAGCCATTCTGTCTGCATTCCATCCAATGTAACGGTAAACTTTGAAGATGGCGTAAAGATTCAGAAAGTAAAAGCGGTAAATACCAACCTGGCAACCAACAAAACGATGTTTGAACTGGTGCCACCTTCCAAAGAAGGCGTGAAAAATTCAGTGGGCGGATACAACGGTTCCCAGAATGTAACACTGCAGGGAAATGGAAGTACAATCTTTGATTGTGCCTATACGCTGAACGCCATGGCAGTTGTTATGGGACATGCTCAGAATATCAACATCCGCAATATTGCATTTACGAACGAAAATGGTTCGCATTTTATCGAACTAAATTCGTCAAAAAATGTCACAGTTGAAAATTGTTCCTTTACGGACTTTAAGATTTATAATAATAAGAGTCATAAAGAGGCGATTAACGTTGACACGACAGACTCTAACAACAATGGGTTTAATTATGAGTGGTCCAATCATGACCGCACCGCATGTGATACGGTTATGATCAATAACTGTATGTTTACAAATATAGGTGTAGCTGTAGGAAGCCATACGTATTCCGTAGCTATGAATGATGTAAATACACAGGTGTATCATGAAAATATCACGATTCAGAACTGTAAAGTAAGTCAGACTTACAATGCCGGTATTCGAATGCTTAACTGGCGCAATGCAGTCATTAATAACAATGAATTTTTAGGTATTCAAGGATTGGAAGACAACAAAGGATACAACTATACCTGTATTCTTGTGAAAGGTGCCGTAAATCCTACGATTACGAAAAATACGTTTGAAAAAGCGGGAATGAAGAAAAATTATGCAGTTGTCATTTATGAGAAGACGCAGCCGGCAACAGATGGTGCGATTGCAGCCGGATATGTCGATACCTATAGTGTGTTGAGTGAAGAAAACCGAGCGGCTCTTCGTGACAATACGGTAAAAGGTTTGTGTTATAAGAGATTCCTTACGAAGTATGCGGATGGCACTAACGATCTGTATACGGAAGATGGTGTGACAAAGAATCCAAACAATCTGTTTAACGATTCAAACAGTGCTACGGATGGAGACAACGTAACGATTCCGGACGATGGAAAAGAAGACGCAACCGAATAAAATTATCAATACTTAACGAAAAAGTGGGGTTGTCGATTGACAATCCCACTTTCGTACGTTATAATGAAACGATGAGAGATCGTGCCGTTGTGTGTGGCACGCGGCACAGGTAAGATGCTCCGGCAGGGAGCAAAGAATGGAGGAAGTCATGGCTGAAGTAAAAAAGAATATTCTGACAGAAGAAGGATTGAAAGCACTGGAGTCAGAATTACAGGATTTGAAAGTAAATCGTCGTAAAGAAGTTGCACAGAAGATCAAAGAGGCGAGAGAACAGGGAGACCTTTCCGAGAACGCCGAGTATGATGCAGCAAAAGAAGAGCAGAGAGATATCGAACTTCGAATCGAAGAGATAGATAAAATTTTGAAAAATGCGGAATTGGTTACCGATGATGACATTGATTCCAGCGTAATCAGCATTGGATGTACCGTAAAGATCAAAGATTTGGAATATGATGAAGAGATGGAGTACAAACTGGTTGGTTCGACAGAGGCAAACAGTCTGAAAGGAAAAATCTCCAACGAATCACCGGTTGGAAAAGCATTGATCGGTGCGAAAAAGGGACATACTGTTATGGTTGAGACCCCAGCCGGCTTATTGAAATATAAAATTCTTGAGATTACGAAGAACTAATTGGAGGATAGAGAAGTGGCAGAAGATATAAATCAGTTGTTAAAGGTCAGAAGAGAAAAACTGGCAAATTTGATCGAAGCAGGAAAGAATCCGTTTGAGATCACAAAGTGTGATGTAACACACCACTCAATGGATATTAAAGATAATTATGACGAAATGGAAGGAAAGACAGTAACTATCGCCGGACGTATGATGTTCAAACGTGTGATGGGAAAAGCTTCTTTCTGTAACGTGCAGGACCTGAAAGGAAGCATTCAGGCATATGTAGCGCGTGACAATATCGGAGAAGATTCTTACAAAGATTTCAAAAAGTATGATGTCGGTGATCTTCTTTCGGTCACAGGTGAAGTGTTTAAGACAAAGACCGGAGAAATCTCCATTCATGCGACAGATGTAGTTCTTTTGTCAAAGAGTCTTCAGATCCTTCCGGAAAAATTTCACGGTTTGACGGACACGGACATCCGTTATCGTCAGCGTTATGTGGATCTGATCATGAATCAGGACGTAAAAGAGACATTTATCAAACGTTCCAAGATTCTTCGCGAGATCCGTAACTTCCTTGCGGACAGAGATTTCATGGAAGTGGAGACTCCGATGCTTGTAGCCAATGCCGGTGGAGCAGCAGCCCGCCCATTTGAGACACATTACAATGCTCTCGACGAAGACGTAAAACTTCGTATTTCTCTGGAATTGTATTTGAAACGATTGATCGTTGGCGGTTTGGAGCGTGTATTTGAAATCGGCCGTGTATTCCGTAATGAAGGTGTAGATACCCGTCATAATCCGGAATTTACATTGATGGAGCTGTATCAGGCATATACAGACTATGAGGGCATGATGGAACTCACAGAGAGCATGTACCGCTATCTGGCAGAGAAAGTATGTGGCAGCGCCGTAATCACCTACAATGGCATCGAGATTGACCTTTCTAAGCCATTTGAGCGCATCACAATGATCGACGCCGTAAAGAAATATGCAAACATTGATTTTAATGAAATAAAGACAGACGAAGAAGCTAAGAAACTTGCCGATGAGCACCATATCGAATATGAGGCTCACCACAAAAAAGGTGATATCATCAGTTTGTTTTTCGAAGAATTCTGCGAAGATAAACTGGTTCAGCCAACTTTCGTTATGGATCATCCAATCGAAATCTCACCTCTTACCAAGAAAAAACCGGACAATCCGGAGCTGGTAGAGCGTTTCGAGCTTTTCATCAACGGATGGGAAATGTGTAATGCGTACTCCGAGTTGAACGACCCAATCGATCAGAGAGAGCGTTTTAAAGCCCAGGAAGAGGCATTTGCCGCAGGAGACGAGGAAGCAAACCACACCGATGAGGACTTCTTAAATGCATTGTCCATCGGTATGCCGCCGACAGGAGGTATCGGTTACGGAATTGACCGTCTGGTAATGCTTTTGACCGATTCACCGGCGATCCGAGACGTAATCTTGTTCCCGACAATGAAGTCTATTGATAAGTAAGAATGCAGGAAAATCAAGGGTTTCAGCATTTGGATGTACTAAAATATATAGTTGGTCAAGGGGTTTTGACCAAGATTTGACCAATTTTTGGCATAGTCAAAAAAAGATTAGTACAGGTTAGTACAGATTGCTTAGTCTGAAAAATTAAAGATTGTATTACTTAGAGGACATTTTCTAAAGAAATTTAGAAGATGTCCTCTTTTTGCGTTATAGGAACAATTGAAATACCGAAAGGAGAATAGCATGGAACACACAAAGGCATATCAGGAATTTAAGAAGAATGGTAATACAAAGTTTGTAAGATATAGCGAAGGAGCAGAAATGTATCATATGGGCGTATCAAAGTTTATGCAAATGGCTAAGGATGCCAAAGCAATCTATAAGTTAGGTCAGTTAGTACTTGTGAATTTAAAAATATTTGATGAGTACCTTGAGACATTCCATATAGTTGATGATGAATTTTATAAGTAGGTGAAAAGGATGGTAACACAATTACAGCCAGATGTTAGGGCTTATCTTCATGGTGGGGAGGTAATAAAAAGATACATAAAGGTCGAAGAGGTGGCTTATGAATATGGATTTAGTGTTGAGGAAACTGAATATATAGCTAAGGCTGCAAGTTCTTTATACAAGCTTACCCGTATTCATTTGGTAAAAAAGGAAAGGTTTGATGAGTTTATGAAACACATATATAAAGTGCCGGGAACAAATAAGCAGATAATTAAAAAGTTTGCGAGAATTGGAGAAGCTTCAATTATATACAGTATCGGCAGACATAGATTTATCGAGTTGGCTAGAGCAGCAGGTGCAACATATAAAATAAATGAGGGAACAGGGGGGACTGTGTTAATCAATTTGGAAATATTTGATAATTATATGGAGCAATTCAGACAACCTGCAAGACCGTTGAAAGAGCCGTTATATGGGCAGGAAGAAGGTGAATTGAATGAGTAACTCATATAAGTTCTATTCAGATACAAAAGACATTATGAAAAAATATGTAAATGCTACTGAGGGTGCCATTATTTATGGCATAAGTAAATCAAGGATTATGGTTTTGGCTTCTGAAGCAGGGGCAGTGTATAAGGTTGGAAATTCAGCGTTGATTAACACTGATATCTTTGAGATGTATTTGGAAAAATTTAAGGAACCAACAAGACCATTGCCCAAGCATATTTGGAATAAATTGTTAGGTGAAGATAAAAAAGGCCGCAATAGTACCTGTTTTGATAAAAAAGACCCGTGATTGTCACTTTCGGCATTATAGAAACTAATGTAATATATGGACATTCCAAGAAAAACTTGGGATGAACAATTTAATAATCAGTTACAGATTTGCAAAGTAGTTTGCACTGCAGAGTATCTGTAGGTAGTAAATTTACGGGGCATGTACCTGGAAGATGAAAGTCACAGCTATCATATTAGTAGCCTGATGGATCGAAAGATGAAGGGTGAGAAGTTGGATGGAAATCTGGTAAAAGGGCGCAAGAGATCCGGTGGATCTCTGCTCTGCGCGGACCGAAGCGAAGCGTAGACCGGCATGTTGCGTAAGGATAATAAACCACAGAGGGCGAGAAGTTCGTCCTTATCCTCAAAAGGCTAAAAGAGGAGATA
>ERZ780157.4028-NODE-4028-length-11575-cov-3.177604_pt1 | contig 11575 bp, 22 predicted proteins | sample MGYA00511169_ERZ780157 | MGnify/ENA primary metagenome ERZ780157 (study PRJEB29588, sample SAMEA1965149) | human gut metagenome | biome: human gut; feature: human-associated habitat; material: faeces | place: Denmark | collected 2008/2010 ... | reverse complement strand
GCGCGAAGGAGGACGACGGTCCTCACATTGAGGAGGTGGATTAAGCGGTTTCATTAAGAAATTGGTGGTGTTGGGGTGTTTGTTGGAAATGAGATGTGAGAAGAGTTGTTATCTAATGGGTTGATAATCAAGAGGTCACTAAACGTGAGTGATACAGTCCTGGTCAATAATCTTTTGCACAATTAGTGCGCACTAGTTATTTGGGACACAATACTTTCGTGTTATGGATGTATGCTATTGATGCTGTTTTTGTTATATAAGCAATGTACTCTGTTGCTAAGAAACATGGAATAACACGAAAGCCTCATATTCAGAGATCATCCATATTGACCACTTTTGGCCATACTTCACGTTTCATGTCATTGATAAGATCGCTGCAGTTATCTCGAGAGAAGGTAAGGAATGTCTCTTCGATGATTCTCACCAATTCCTTTTGAGTGGGAATCTTATCACAACGATTCTCGACTTTGCGTTTCCAGTTTGCAAAGAACTTCTCGATTGGATTGCACTCTGGAGAGTAAGGGGCGTTGAAGACGATTGCCTTGTCCTTGACACTGTACACCAACTGCTTGAGATCCTTCTTCTTGTGGATAGGAGCGTTATCCAAAAAGAACACGATTTTACGATTCTTAACCGTGCCAAGAAGATGACACATGTAATCGTAAAACATGTCCGCGGTGATAGAGTTACCCTCCAACACAAGAGTGTACCCTGGACCGTACTCTGTTATCGACGTAATGGAAGTGACGTTGTACTTCCTTCTCTTCTCAGAAACCAGCTTCTTACTACCAATTCGACCTCTATGGCGCTTCCATATCCATCCAACGCTCCAGTGGGTCTCGTCAATGAACACTGGATGATAGTCCTTGCACGTATACTCGTACAAAAGCCCCGCTGCTTCGGCTCTTGCTTTCTTGTTTTCAGGAGACTCTGCATTCTCTCCCCTGAAGTACACTCGCTGCATCGTGAGAGAATGGTAGCCCATCTTCTCCATAAACCCATTAGTGAGCAAGCGAGAAATCGTTCTGCGCGAAACGTGAATCCCTCTCTTGGATAACTCCGTCACAGCTTGCTTATCCGAAGACACGCTGTTGTCATTGAAGAGATTGTAGAGAATGCCAGCTCCCTCCTTAGTCAAAATACAGTGACGACCTCTCTTAACCTTCGATCTCTCGATTGATTCATGCTTGGCCAATTTTCTGACGTAGTAACGAAGTGTATCGTCTTTCACATCCAACAGTTTAGCCAGTTGCTGAATAACCGGCTTGCCGTGCGTTCTCTGAAATACGCGCGTAATGATTCTTCTGTCCTCGTCTGTCACCTTCTTATACTCTCTTTTTACTCGCGGCTCCTTCTTTTTGTCACCCGCCTTCGCCATTAGCATTTTGGCACGCTTGTCCATCTTCTGTTCCATATCGATATTCTTTTTCAGCTTGGCGAGACCAACCTGACTATCTGGAATAATGGCCGGAGCGTCCGCCTTAGGAAATCCCTTCTTTTTCAAAACTCCTTCTTCGTGATAATCCTTCATCAGAATTGGAACGGAGCCATCAATGTACTCCATCTGCTTTTGTTTTTCCCCTTGCATTTGTTACAAACAAAGTACGAAAGTATTGTGTCCCAAATAACTAGTGCGCACTAATTGTGCGAAAGATTATTGACCAGGACTGTATGAACTATTCTGTTTCCTTTTCAGTTTTTGACCCCCTTCTCAACTGGAAAGTCGGTTGTGTAAAGCAATAGTACAGTGACCAATACCACTATGCTGTAGTGTATTGTGTCGAACACGAATGAATGTAACAGACCGCAAAGGAAGCCTTCTGGCCACAATAGAACACATATTCCACACATATCACAATGCAGAGAGGCGCCAGCTTCTGTGAGTAACGACTCATTAGTGAATGGAACAATTGAGTTCGTTTTTGATGAAACGAGAAGCTGTCTCTATGCATATCGCGTTGTTCTATTTGAATTCTCTATTTAAAACAAACTAGATTGTCATAACGGCAATTTGCGTGTTTTACGGTACAAAACTTACTGTTACCGTAAGCAATTACCGTAATTGTTAGCAGTGAAACTCCTATGTACCGTAGAATTCACAACACTGAAGTTCTTTCACTGGTTGTTTTTGAGTATTCATAGTCAACCACGGCGAGACATAGCTGATAACACTCCCAAGCTACTCTGAAAACCCACACCCATCACAACACCCCTTGTAAAAGAAACACATCACTCACTATTGTACAACGTAAAGCTCACGATGCTCCCTAAAATACACAATATCGTCCACCCGCCGGTTGATGGAGTACGTCATCGCCTGGAAAAACATCAAGTCTACGTGATCAGCGAGCATGACTCCCTACCCTCTTGAGATAGCTTCCTAAAGTGACGGATCCACTGCGTCAAGAAGTAGAGAAGAGAAATATCACACACAAACGCCAGCACAACGACTACGTTGATTCTTCGCCTGATGAGGAGGGTGAAGGTAAGGACGGTTGATATGGCGACGAACACATCGACGACGATCAGGTAAAACTTGTTCCGCGACGAAAGACTCACGACGCCGACGATCATCGCCACACAGTCAAAAACGATGGAAGGATGAAAGCGCTGCACATTCGCAGATATCACGCTGATAATCTCGCTGTCACACAACACTGGCAACACCCACAAAACTCAGCACGAACAGGCCCCAGATAATGTACTCCCTTTGAAGGTAGGGGAGATACTCCTGCGTGATCATCTCCCACTTCCGCAGATTGTCCCACGACAGGATCTACATTGAAGATACTACGAATCGGCTACACTTCCTGGATTCATTCTAATGGTGAGTCCGCTCCATTCCAAACTACAGAGGATTCCTCCGGATGACTATCGTCCTACTGTATGATCCGAATATTAAACGACTACGGGTTGTTCATTTGATCGTTTGACGAAGTCGCCTCGGTGATGCTCATTACGGAACTCGCGTGCGATATAGACGGAATGTTCGTGGAAGAGACGGATTCCTGGGGACTAACACTAATTGCGTGTGCTTCTTCATGAACAGAGTCTGAAACTGCTAGAAACGGCTTGTACGCGCTAATGTGAATTATGCGGAGGGAGCCCTACTCTAGAAAACTGTCTACCTGATGAAGCCTAGTGATAACAGTACGGTGAGAACGCCTACAAATACTCGTAGTTGATGTGCGAATACATCAGGGAAGGAAACAGTTGATGAGCGCGATCCTCTTCTCAAACGGATTATGGAATGCGCAATCCGTAGCCGATTTCGGCCACTCGCGCGTTTCTGGTTTTGGGCATATCCTCTACGCCGGAGCACATGTCTGCTAGAGTATTCGGAAGTCTGCCGAGACAGTTCGCCAAGAGCTGTCGTTTCCAGCGGTGAGGAACGGGGACTGCTGTTCACGTATAGAGTTCAGATGCCGCGCATGGCGTCAAAGCGCTGGAGCCAAACCGAGAACTTCTACGAGTTCATGAAGCGTGCGCAAAGACCTGTGGTTTCACTCCCTCGCTCTTTTGATGAGATGGTCATCCGATGCCGCACCAACGAGGTGAGCGGTGAGTGGGTGGAGTGATGGGCAGATGCAGCGTCTTCAGATTGGCGCGTTGTACATGTTTTCATACGTTTCGAAGGAGCTTTTGGAGGAAATGGAGACGCTGAAGGACATGTTGAGCGAAGAGGAGACGGCGAACGAGGACGAGTTGACGTAGCGTTTCATTCCACTGCTGAAGGACTAGGACAGTAACAACTACTACTCTGGGCACTCTAACGGTTCATTAAGCATCCCTCTAGTTTATGTGCGCGTTTCATGGTTACGGAATGGAGTGTTTGTTGCTCATACGTGCCATTCATATCATTTGTTCATGGAATGTGGTTTTGCCCACTCTCCCTCTCCCGGTGTTACGGAAGTACCGTAGTGCTGAAGAAATCGCTGGGACAGCATTTGCTGAAGGACGAGAACGTTCTCCACAAGATCCTGAAAGAGGCGCACATATCCATCCGTCAATTCATTCTAACTACCTTCATGGTCCTAAATCGCAGAGAACGGCTCCGTGTTTGAGATTGGACCGGGTTCAGGACAACTCACCAAGTATCTTCTGGAGCATTCAAGCCGCGTCGTGATATGCTGGTCCGTTTCGTGAGGAGTAGACAGTCATGGAGAAGGATCCAGACATGGTGCGGGTCCTTCAGGAACGGTTTCGTGAAGATGTGGATAGGAAGAAATTGATGATTTTGGAGGGAGACGTGCTGAAGGATCCATTTCCCTCCTTCGACACTTGTATCGCGAATATTCCGTACTATGTAATCCTACCCTTGCATCCCTCATTCGTAGCTGTCATCCCAACTGGTCCAACGCTTGATTCTCACCCACAACTTCACAAAGGAGTACCTATTCTTGGTCCAGAAGGAGTTCTGCGACAAGCTGACGATTGAGTATGAATGTGACCAATTTGTATGAGCGGTAGTACACAATCATCCAATCACGACTCCACCTTCCTTACCGTGCTTGCTCAGTCCTATTTCCGTGCCTCAAAGCGGTTCGATGTGTCTCGGAACTGCTTCGTCCCTCCTCCCAAAGTGGGGATTCCTGTTACCGATGGACTCTAGGTCACGTCCTCTGTTCTTCGCCTCTCTCCTCTATACAACGAATGCGACAGCGATCTTGTGTCCTCAAAGCCAGAGGAGTACGCTCGTTTCCTGCGGATTGTCTTCCGTGCGAAGAACAAGAGCCTTGCCAAAGTGCTGCAAGCCTCGTTTCCCTCACTCGCAACGGAGGATATCGATTGCGTTATCACTCAGGTGCGGCGTGATGATTAGCGTCTTAAGGTGTATCAGGGATCTACGGAAGTGTATAAGCGTCTTTTCAATTCTGGCATTTCTCGTCTTTGCTACAAACAGACCTATAGAACGGACGGTATCAGCTCAGAATCTGCCTTTCTTCTCGCAGCGTACAACATCTTCTTTCCCGCATTTCTCTCCACCTTCTTTCCCTCCTCCGTGGAGTGGTAGACCGCATCAATGACGGGATCATTCTTCTACGAGTAACGCATCACATTCGCACCGTACCAACTCCTCTTCCGTCAACAGCTCGAAGCCGGGATGCTCCTGCAGCTGGTCACGGTGCCAATTCGCCAGATCCTCCACATCGGTAATCGTGTAGAGAATGCCGCCAGGTCGCAAGTAGTACATGTACTCCGACAGCAACACCTGACTAGGAGTGAAACGCTTTCCGTGAAGCGTACCTGATGATGCGTCGACGATGGTTCTTTTCCTTGAAATGGGGGTCAGGGAAGCAGAAGAACATCTTCGAAAGCTGCCCTTTCCGAATGTAGTTGGCAAGGTACTTCATGGCATTTGTGCGCAGAACGGAGGCATTCTGGTACTGTCCGGGGTTCTCTTCCCTCAGGTTCTTGATGCGCAGATCCACGTATTCAGCAACCTTCATTCGGATCTCCAAACCCAGGGTGAGCTCCTCCGGGAAGAGCGTACTGAGCGCCACTACGACTCATCACCGGTAGTCACAAATACCCGTCAACCCACCATAGCCGCAGCCCACATCGAGAATACTCACTTGCCTACTTGTCAGAAGGTACTATCAAACACCACTTTGTTGCGGCTGCATTTTGCTCTCTGGGGGTTAACTCTACAGGTGATTTCGGGAAGGAGGCGACGAACTTGAATCAAAGAAGGCGGGGTAGTGCGTCGACCAGTCCATATCGTTGGGAGTGGGCGGACTAGAGGGATGAGCAATACGCAACACGGAATACTAGGTGAACGTGTCATTGTGAGAAAGGGGGTTGCAATGCGCCCTCTGTCTGAAATAGCGTTTCAGGGGGCGATGATTCTCTTTCACTTCCTTCTCCGTATTCTCCATTCGCAAGAGTGACCGATTTCGCGGAGAAGGCTCGTTTTCGGGAATGAAAATAGTCCCGATTTTCGTCGGTCGAGTGAGTCTGTCATGTTATTCTCAAGGCATAGAATGTGCTGCTGCTGTAGAAAGAAGAAATCCTTAGATGTGAAGTTTTCCGGACGTCACTGCACAGATCCCATCTGCTTGGTGCTCTTTGGCGTTGCCTGGTTCATTTCCATTGTGATCTTGCTGTCTGCCCGTAGAACGGCGGATGTGGCATCGTGGATCATGGCTTCCGTTTTAATCCGTAGTCTCAGCTTCGGCCGCGACTACAACGGAAATGTGTGCGGCAGAGATATTAACCCTCCCGGCGCGGAGATTTTGGGCTGTCCCAGCGGTGCTTGCACTCAAGTGTACTATCCGCGTCTGATGGAGGATGTGTCTATCTCTCTGGCTTTTGTAGCGCCGGCTCGTTGCGTTTACCGTAGAACACGTCGTTCTCCATGTTTGGTGTCTGTCTTCCGTACTGTCCGTCTGCGCGCGACGTGGTGTGCACGTACAACTACTCGGTACTCCTCTCTCTTGCTGTTGACGCTAGGATGCCAACTCCATCCCTCCCTTCGAGGACGTGATTCAATGCACGAACGCGGGCTACCGTCTCACGCACAACGCGCTCTGCACCAACTGCTGGGCCGTGCCGCTGAACACGACGAGCGTCATGTCCGCCTCCCTCCTCTCCGTCACTCGTAGGAACCGCTGCGTGCCTGTGGTCAGCACCAACACCAAGGTGACCACGCGCTGCGTGATGCCCGAGAGCCCCGAAGACCCCGAAGACCCCAACTACATCGACCCGTCGTCGCCGTCCTGCCTGGCGCAGACGGTGGAGCAGACGGAGACGTACACGAAGGCGAGCAGCGAGGACGTGCTGACGAACGCGCTGATCAGCATCCAAGTGTTCCTCAACCGCTACATGAGCGACATCCGCGCCTGCTTCCTCGTGCTCGCCGTCGGCGTCGTGGTCTCGTTCGTCATGGGCTTCGTGTTCCTCGTGCGTGCTGTGTTGTCCGCTCACGCGATAGCTGCTCCTCAAGACGTGCTCCAATTTCATTATTTGGTGTACCATTCTCATCGGACTGCTGCTCTGCGTCGTCGTGACGCTCCTGTGCTTCCAGCAGGCGGCCATCCTCCCCGTGAACAAGTGGTTCGACACTGTCGTCTCCTCGGGCGATCAGGTGTTCCACTGGGGCAACATCACCTTCGACAGCATCATCGAGCAGGTGGGTGAGTGTGTGCCGAGTGAGCGTTAGGTGCCCGAGTACCTCCTCGCCAACGACCGCACCCGCGGGTATTGGGAGATCGCGGCGTACGTCATGGCGGCGTTCACGCTGATCCTTCTGTTCGTGGTGATCGCGATGGGGCACTCGGTGAACGTGTCGGTGGCGCAGATGAAGAAGGCAACCATCGTGATGGGTCGCGTTCCCTCCATTCTGCTGTAGTCCTTCCCGCGCGCTCTCACGTGTAGCGTTCCCATGGTGGTGACCATCATCAACATCGCGCTCTTCTGCTTCTTCGCGTGGACGTACTCGCTGACGTTGTCCTCCTCGCTCACCGTCACCGACTACACGGACGAGGTGCTGCGCCAGGTCGGTGCCGTGATTCGTTTATTCATTCCTCTCCGATGACGCGTAGCGAAGAACACCACGGCGATGGTCTGCGAGGACCCCGACACGATGACCAACTGCACCTTCATCTCGCGCGCCATCGAAAAGGACACGCCGTCCGACGTGATTCTCGGCTTCTGGAACCTCTTCATGTTCCTCTGGTCCTCCGGACTCGTCAACGCCATCGGCGTCATGGCGGTCGCGGGCACGGTGGGCAAGTGGTACTTCAAGAAGGAGGACGTGAGCGCGCGCGAGGTGCCTGAGGCGTAGGAGCGCATCAGCATCAACACGCTGTCGCAGGCGTTCCTCTGTGCTGTGGGCTACCATCTCGGCTCCGCGGCGTACGGCTCGCTCATCATCGCCGTGATCCAGCTGCTTCGTGCCATCATGATGTGATCCCCCCGATTCGAGCTGACGCGTAGCTACATCGACAACAAGTTCAAGAAGAGCCAGAGCGGCAACCCGCTGGTGAAGTGTGGTATGAAGTGCTGTCATTGCTGCCTGCTGTGTCTCGAGAAGTGCATGAAGTACATCTCGCGCAACGCGTACATCCTCGTCATCACGCGCGGCACCAACTTCTTCAAGTCGTCGATGGAGTCCTTCTCGCTGCTGGCGGCCAACATCGGAACGGTGACGGTTCTCAAGTCCGTTTCCACGTTGTTCATTTGGATGGGCAAGATCTCGAATATGATTGTGTAGGGGCCGGGGTGCGGCCTGAGGCGTAGATCCACGCTCGTCGTCGAGTGGATGATTCACTCGTGCCCCACGTGGATTTCACATCCGATCATGTCATCGGTCGGACCCACCGTAGTTATTATCATTCTGAGTTACCTCGTGTCCACGATCTTCATCCAGGTGTTCGTCATCGCCGTCGACACGACGATGCTGTGCTACTGCGAGGACCTCAAGAAGAACGGAACGGACGGAAAGGAGCAGCCTGCTCAGCCTGCTCAGCCCGCTCAGCCAGTGCAACAAGTGCAGGCGGCCGAACCGGCTCCGGCGCAAGTGCAGAACTAGTGTGTCGTGGAGCATTGTTTTTTCCAGCATCTCCTCACCATGTCAAAAGATCGTTTTATCGTGCTGAAGTCCTATTTGGACGCAAAGAGCACGGGCAATATCGTTATGTTTGAAGTAGTTCCGTTGGATTCGGTGAAGGCGGTAGACTCACCTATCCTCGTTGGGAATCCGCTACGAAGAGATCGAGGGAACGGATCCGCATAAGCACGACATCCGGAGCGGTCTCTTCCAATTGGCGGGTTCCTTCTCGGAGAGTGCGTAACCGCGTAGAGTCCAAGGGCGGTAGAAGGGAATACCCCCTCTTTTTCCTTCTTCGCGCATCCGGGTCCATCGAGTTCGTTGGCAATTGGGATGTGGTAGAAAAGATGATCGATGCCGGCAACCAGTCGCCGGCCGTCCTGAATGAACACCCAGAAGTCATTACTCTCTCTCGTCTGTTCTACAAGAAACTGTAGTATATTGACGTGTTTGTGAACAAAGCGCGACACCACAGTTCTATACTACACGATAATGAACGGCTCCAACAGAAGAGGAGGCAAGGGAAGATAGGTAGGAATAGTCCTTTCGCACGTTGCTGTTGATCGTTATGATTCCAATACCTTGAAAGGAGGCATACACATTTGAAACATAGTCGAACGACAGACCGAGAACATTCATCGCTTCGGTCAGTCGCTTCGCCTTGAACAGCGACAGCCCAACCACAACAATGGTTGTAGGCTTGGCCGCGACATCCACAATGTGCGCATTAAGGCTCACCCTCCCGCAACTCAAAGGATATTCGCTGCAGCGCTTCGTCTTTCCGCTCTCCGGCCAGAATCACGACCTCGTACTGCTTGTTCTTGAACGACCACGAATAGTCCTCTCTGTCGCCAATACCGAGATCCAGGTACTGGTCGTACGAGAAGGTGAACTGCTTCGTCGCGTTGTCGAACTGTCTACCCCTCATCACGTCCACTCACCCCCACAGCAGGCTCGCCATCTTGTGACCGAACTGGAGCGAAACGCCGTGTCGCTTGAACCTATTTGTAATCCAAAAGACCAACACGGACCCCATGGATGGGTCATAGTGGACATAAACCCCATAATGACACATGTTCATGACCGTCCCCGACGCCTTGCCTTCTCCCATGTACAGGCATCCTGCTGTTGAGCCGCCCACGCACACATACCTCGTCCCTGCGTGAGGTTTCGCAGGATCGACAGCTCTGCAGGAGAGAACACGTCCGTGAAGCCGTCTCGCAGCACCAGGCCGTACTGGTCGCGCTGGTTGCGTTCTAGGATCAGAGACAGCGACCACACCCCACGCAATGCATAGTCCGCTGAGAACACGGAGACGTTGGCGGTGTTGGACTTGAAGAGCGCGCTGAAGAAGTCGGGGTCGTTTCGCTCGATGATGTACCGATTCCACGCGTACGCGTACCACTCGTTGCTCTCCTTGTTCCCCGGCAGGTAAATCCCGCGGTTATCGTCTTGGTGGATGCACGGCACTATTCGTGAGGGATAGACGCCAACACCACGGGACTCCGAAATGTCCACTATTTCCACACTTCCCGTTCTGTACACCAGATCGAAGAAGAAGGAGTCCACGTACTCTGTCCCCAGCGTCACCACCGAAACACTCTGGTAATCGAACGAGAACGGCTTCCAGAAGAAGTAGTCCTACGATGAAACTCCTCCGAAGAAACTACCATTCGATCGGGGGTGTAGAAAGGACTGGTCTGGTAGGAGCCGTCCACGAACTCGTCGTACTCAGCGCGGGTTCGAAAAAGAGGGGTGTCCCCCTTGACGTTGACGCGTCGTCCGACGGCGAGGAGACGCGAGGAGAGAAAGCCCTCCTCGATCTCCTTCTGCAGCGCGGAAAGCACGTCGAGGAGGTTGGAGCCGAAGAGAAGATCGCCGTTCATCAGCCTAGGGTTGAAAAGCGTGGGATCCCCCACCCCATCCAGTCACAGACGGTGTTGTGCATGATGGAGAGCGCGTCGAGGGTTTGGAGGATGGTTTTGAGGAAGGGCTTGTTGTGCGCGCTGTGTCTAACGGTGAGGCGGGACGCGAGCACGCACTTGAGCTTGTTGGAGCACAGAAAGAGGGCGTTGATCCGACCGTCCGCGCAGAAATCGGCGTGTTTTCTGTCGTTGAAGAGGATGGGGAGAACGCTGTCGCCGAACAGCTCCATCATCTTCGCCGTTGCGTTCTGCACCGCCATGACGCCGGGCTACCATCTGTCCGGCGGTCAGCGTCAACGTCTCGCGTTGGCCGGCGTGCTGGCTATGAAGCCCGGTCTGCTGTTGTTGGACGAACCGACCGCCAACCTCGATCCCGAAGGCGTGGTCGAAGTGCATGACGCGGTCAAAAAGGTCATCGAGGCCACCGGACAGACCATGGTTGTGGTCGAACATCATATCGATGTATGGCTCGATCTGGTCGATCGCGTGATTGTGCTCGGCCGACCCGATGCAAGGGTGCGGTCATTGCCGACGGCAAGCCGGACGAGGTGTTCGCCGAGATGGGCGACGTGTTGGCCGCCGGTGGCGCGTGGGTGCCGGGCCGTGCGATTCCCGATTACTCACCGAAGCAGGAGTCTGCGCACGATGCGCCGGTGCTCAGCACCGAGAACTTAAGCTTTGGCCGTGGGGTCGCTCTTGGCGTTGGTATCAATCTGGATTTTTATCCCGGCGAAGTAACGGCTCTGATGGGTCCGAACGGCGCGGGCAAATCGACCTTGGCCTTGACCTTGGCCGGGCTACTCAAGCCTATCGCCGGCAAGGTGCTCATCGCCGACAACCTCAAGCCCGCGCATGCCGGGCGTGAGCCGATCGACTGGAAAAGCAAGGAACTGCTGGGCCGTATCGGCATGGTGTTCCAGGAGCCCGAACACCAGTTCGCTGCCAACTTTGTGCGTGACGAGGTATCCATCGGCCCCAAGTCGATGGGGCAGAGCCAAGACGAGGCTTATCAGACCGCCGACCGCATGCTTGAGCAGATGAATCTCACGCGCTTCGCCAAAGCCAACCCGTACACCTTGTCTGGCGGGGAGAAGCGGCG
>ERZ780157.4026-NODE-4026-length-11579-cov-3.210257_pt1 | contig 11579 bp, 9 predicted proteins | sample MGYA00511169_ERZ780157 | MGnify/ENA primary metagenome ERZ780157 (study PRJEB29588, sample SAMEA1965149) | human gut metagenome | biome: human gut; feature: human-associated habitat; material: faeces | place: Denmark | collected 2008/2010 ... | reverse complement strand
GGTATCCTCTTCACCCTTGGTGGGACCGCTCTGCTTCAGCAGGTTACCCAGCGTATCGTAGGTGTAGGTATAAGCGAGGGTATCGTAGGGATAGACCTCCAGCTTGCGGGTGCTGCCGGTGAGCCGGTTTAATGCATCATAGGTAAAGGCTGTGCGGCTCTTGAGATTTTCCGTAGCGTCGCTGTCCCGCTGGAACTCCGTCAGCACATTGCCCTCGGCGTCGTAGGTGTACTCATACTTGACCTTGGGTGTCTTGTTGTAGAGCTGGAAGGGATCGGTGTCTACCGTCTTGAGGAGGTTGCCCTCCGCGTCATAGGTATACTGCTCGATCCAGCCGTTGGGATAGGTCAGCTTGACAGGGCGGTTGGCATCATCGTAGACATAGGCATAGGTGCCTTTCTCCGCGTCAATGACGCTGGTGAGATTATACACCGCATCATAGAAGTTGGAGACCTTGCTGCCGTCCGGATAGGTAATGCCGGTCTGATTGCCCACGGCGTCATAGGTGTAGGAAACCGTATTGCCCTTGTGGTCGGTCATCTTCTGAAGGCGGCCCAGCAGGTCCAACTCGAAGGTGTTGGTGCCAGTCCAGTCATCCATCTGCACCAGTTCGCCGACCTTGTTATACTGGTAGGAGACCTCCTTTGCCCCATTGTAGTTGATTTTCTGCACCAAATCAAGGGCAGTGTAGGAATACTGGGTCACATAGCCATCCGCGTCGGTCTTGGAGACCATGTTTCCATTCCCATCGTAGACATAGATGGTGTTGTCACCTAGGGCATTGACTTCGCGGGTAACGAGGTTCCGACCATCATACTCATACAGCGTGATTTCGTGAGAGTCCACGCCGTTGAGAGCATCCACACGGTGGAGGTCGGTGGAAATGAGCTGGTCATTCTTATTGTAGGTAAATACGGACACCGTTCCCAGCGCATCGATGGTCTTTACAATGTTTCCATTGCCATCATAGACATACTGGGTGGCATTGCCGTTGCGGTCCTTGACCTGCACGATGCGGTCTGTGGCATCATAGGTGAAGAACTGCGTATTGCCACGGCGGTCTTTCACACTGGTAACCCGATTCAGGGCGTCATAGGTATAGGTCACGGTGCCGGCAGCATCCGTCATGGAGGTGAGGTTGCCATTGGCATCGTAGGTATAGCTGGTCACAACGCCCTTGGCATTGGTCTCGCTCTTGACATTGCCTGCCAGATCATAGGTGAATGTGGTCGCATTGCCCTTGGCATCGGTGACCTTGATGACTCGGTTCCGGCTGTCATATTCAAACGCCGTTACATTACCGAGTGCGTCCGTCATAGAAATCAGGCGACCATCCGCATCATAATCAATGCAAGAGGACAGGGCTTTCATTGCCTCAGCATTGGAGGAGAAAAGATCATTTCCATTTGCATCCGTGGCATAATAGAAGCCCTGAACAATCCGCCCAGAACTGTTTCGGAAATAGACCTCAACCCCGTCCTCCGTATCGCTATAGATAAAAGCTTCACGATTATAAATGGTACCAATCTGATTGCCCTTATCAACACTGGGCCACCCACTAAAAATAGGCAGATTCTTACCACTTTTGTTAATAGCCATATAATGAGCCATAAATTTATCCTCCTTATTTTTGGAACTACATTCCTCTAATTTTAATTGTGTTTGATGCTATGATATCTGCATTATACTTATTGGAAATGACTAATAGTAATTTAAATACAATCTCCAGCAGCTAACTTTTTTTCTGTAACTTGTAATATGCTGATTCACAATAAGTCACCTCCTTTCTTGTTACATAAGGAGGAGGCTATCCGCAAATGTGTAAATCTCGGGAATTATTTTTATAAAGTCAATTTTTCTCTGGTGCTCTTAACCTAATAAAAACAGGCTAAATATTAGAGGCAAAGCAAGTTACTATTTATTAGACAAATAGCATGAGAAAATGTAACCGCAAATAATTATGAGAAGACAGAGATTCTACACCTCGTCTCTTTATCACCAGGAGAAACGGCGGTTTATTTTGAACAGAATTGAGATAAAGGAACAGGGTCTGTTCCATTGCCTTAGACATACCGTATTTTCACAGGTTATCAAACATTTTTAAGGAATCCAGAATCGCAGATACTTCACCGGCACTGCCAAACCAGTTTTCCGACTCCTCCTTTGCCTGTGGAGCTTCTGCGGGGCTTATTTCACACGCTTTTTCTGTTCTTTGCGGAACATCGCCGCCGCGCTTTTGTTCGTCCCTTTTTTCCAGAATGGAGACAATGATTTTCTCCAATGTTTCCGGATCGACGGGTGGAACCTGCAGGTTCGGTGTTTCCTTGCAGTTGATGTAGTGCAGAACAGCACTGGCGAGAAATTGCGCTTTGTTCCGCCCCTGCTGGTTGAGCAGGGCAACCACGGTTTGGTGCTGCGGGTCATGTATATTAAAACGGACGGTAAATTTACCGGGATCTTTCTTGTCCGCCATGGTTCTCACCGCTCACCGTGCTGAAGGTGGTACAGATACGCATACCCCTTCGCGTTGGCGTTGATGTCCTCCACAAAGGTTGCCTGCCCCACCTTACCGGATGCCTCGATCTGCCGCCGCAGCAAATTGGCGCCGCCTCCGAGGAAAATCACCCTGCCAGACTTGAGCTCCAGCATCCGTTCCCGCAGACCGCTGAGCAAGTCGTTGATGAACTCCTGTGCTTCCTTCTCCACCAATTCTACAACCTCCGGTGCCACATCACGGTGCTCTCCGCGCAGAATGCAGTCGATCTCGCTCTCGTCCAAAAGAACATCCAGTTCCGCATTGGCTCTGGCACGAACGCGGTTATAAAGCAAGATCACGCCGTTTTCCAAAGAGTCACACGCGGACATATCCGGAACGCCGTTCCGCAGCCGGACATAATCCGCTGTAAAGCCGCCAATATCCACCACCAGCACCTTCGGGCTGGCAGTCAGATTCTTTACCGTCGCAACGGCCGCGGAAAATGACTGCGGAAAGCAGGCTGTATTTTCAATATAAACGGCATAAGGTTTGCCGCGGAATTGAAATGAAATAGCGCCCCGTCCATCAAAATAGTTGATAAACCGCTTGGCCTGCACACCGAAATGCGCCGGCGGCAATCCGACCGCCAGTTGAACCCGCATCAGGGTGTCGCTGTACCGTCCCATCGCTTCGATCTCATAGGCAATGGCAAAGAGCGTCAGAATGAAAAAGCGTTCATCCTCCGTCTTATCCCGCCGATAGGGAATACGCTGGTCGGTCAGCGTATAGTACTTCCCCTGATATGCCAGACAATCCGTTCCGAACCCCGGCGTGTCGCCCTGGATCAATCCGGATGTGAATGGCTGCGTATGAACGGTTTTGATCTGTTTGTTTCCATGGTCGATTGCAATTAACATAGCTGTGTACCTCCTATACATCTTCTATACGGCTGCAATACGCATAAAAGCAACAAAAAACTGGGCGGCGAGAAAATTTCTCACTGCCCAGCTTTCTGCTGAAAAGAGGCTCCGCAGTTTTTTTGAATGGCTGCGAATACCATTTGTGGGATAGCCTTTAAATGTTTTCTGAATACGCTCGTTCTTTTACCACAGCTTTATACCGTGCCTTCCAGCGCAGGACCTCAGATGCGTGGACGTTATGGGAACCTGTGTGGTACACGATCCGGCGCAGGACCGCGTAGCCGGGCAGTGAAGGCGAGAGCAGTTTGATTGTGTTCTCAATCTGCCGAATAGCCTTGGGCAAATCGGAGCCTTTCAACTCGATGTAATAAGAGGTTGCTGCTTCATCATTGAGAAGAAGATAATCGCACCGTTCCTCTCCTGGGCCCCTGAAAACTTCTCCATCTACCTTAAAGTGCCGAACATATTGTCGTTTTGTGTTATTTCCGACGTGTCTGCACCCATTTTCAGAAGATGGAAAAACCGAATGATTGCCTTCGCGGAAAGGCTGATAGTCATTTATATTGTAAGGCATCATTCGTCTCCCTCAGCATAGAGAAAACCAAGCAGATAATCGCTCATATCATTGATTTCGGAAGAGGCCCCATCGATCAGTTCATTTCTGATCAAACGCAGCCCGTCTTCATCAGAGATTCCATCCGTCAGTTTCCCATCAGAGATATAGTGGGCGTTCACATTCCCAGCTTTCAGCCACAGCCGCTTATCAAGCTTCTCTGCCACTTCTTCTTGATGATTCTCTGCAACCTGTCCCGCCATCAGAAGGTAATTAAACGTTCCGAGGACATAGGGGCTGTGGGTCGTAACGAAAACTGAATTTCCGCTGTCAGCCATCAAGGAAAGCGTTTCGCTGATACGTCGCTGGGATTCCGGATAGAGATGTGACTCCGGCTCCTCAATAATCAGGAAAATCTTTTTATCTTCCGACAGATAGTAAAAGAGAAGGTTGAATACCCACACAACTTCCTGCTGCCCGGAGGATGCAAGGTTGATTTTTACATAACGGTCATCCGAGAGATACAGCCGTTCTTCCCCATCCACATACCGATAGGTGCTCTGCATGATCTCTTTCGCCTGATCCATGAGGACATTAAGAGCAGGGCAGATCCGTTCATATTTCTTAGACTGTGTTGGATCGTCTTTCATACGGTTGGCGATGCCCTCCATTCCGTGGGCAAACACCGGTTTCAGGCGGAGGATCAATTCCGTATATCTCTTTGTGACATAGTCAATATTTCTCAGCTGAGAATCTTCCAACGAGGTAAAGATATAATTGAGCTGTGTACTCAGCAATGTCAGGAGGTTCCGGCCGGCGGGAATAAAGACGGGCTCGAACGGATCATCAAAGAGTTCATTCAGCTTCTTTTCTTCGTACTCTTTCTGCGCCGGGGTAATATTGGTGAAGATATGCAAGCTTAATGCTTCCAAATAGTTTTCAATAGACTTGCTGAAATCGATCACAATATAATTCTTGGAAGAGTCATTGTAATTATCTTCTAAGGATACCGTGATAGATACATCTTCGCTGTATTGGTATTCCATCCGCATATCAGATGGCATGGCCCACGAGGTCCCAAAAAGCTGCAAAAACTTGTCTTTCATCCGCTGCTTCAGAACGGTATTCCAAGTGGAAGCCTTGTCCCCGGTAACTGCGTTTGGTCCCCCCTGCATCATAATGCTGAGGATATCCTGTTTGACCGACCGAAAAAAATAGACCGCTTTTGCAGCTGTACTCTTTCCGTTAGCCTGCGGTCCGGTCAAAATCGTAAAAGAGTCAAGCGGCAGCCGGCAGTCATTGATGGGACCGATTTTATGAAGGTGCAGTTCATGACTCATTGATATAATTCCTCCATTGAAATCTACACTCTGGTAGTAGTATATCTATTTTTCCCTGATAAATCAAGCAATACTGTATTTCATCTCTGCAATAAAAAGGGAGGGCAAAACGCCCTCCCTCATTTCTTTATGTACTTTCTCCGGCCATGCGGAAGAACTCGCCGGGTGACAGGATCTTGATTCCAAGTTCCTGCGCCTTTGCCAGCTTGCTTCCGGCGTTCTCGCCGCAGATCAGATAATCTGTCTTGCTGCTTACCGAGCTGCCGGCATGAGCGCCCAGAGATTCGATTTTTGTGTTGATCCCATCCCGGGTATATGGCTCCACCTTGCCGGTCACCACAAGGGTCTTGCCGACAAAGGGATTGCTCATATCGGTACTGGCCGCAGGCGGCTGATAGGTCTTAATGCACACCAGCAGCCGAAGCTCCGTCCAGACCGCCCAGTTTTCCTCGCTGCGGAACCACTGACAGATATTTCTGTGCAGTGTCTCTCCAAAGTCCGGGAGCTGTGTAAAATCAAAGCCCATGCATACAGCCGTTTCAAATTCCGAAAGATTTCCGTGGAACCTTTGACAGATGGCCTTACTGGCTGTACTGCCTACCATGGGGATATCCATAGCGGTCAGATACTGCTCAAAGGTGGTAATGCGGCTGTGCTGGATGGCGTCCCAAAGATTTTGCCAGGATCTCACCCCAAAGCCCTCCATCTGAACGATCTCCGACCTGTGTTTGTCCAAAAAGAAGATGTCCATATAGGAGTGGAGCCAACCTTTTCCAATGAATTTTTCCAGAATTGCTTCAGACAATCCCACGATATTCATCGCCTTCTGGCTTGCAAAGTGGACGAACTTGCGCAGCTTTCGCGTTTCACAATGCTCGTTATCGCAAAACAAGGCCGCCGTGACCTTTTCCCCCCCGTTTACAGTGTTTTTGGTCGTATGGATACGGGTAGGCTGTCCGCAGCACGGGCATCTGGCAGGAACGACCTTCTCTCTGGCGTAGCAGTCCCGATCCAGATTTTCCTCCACATGGGGAATGATCTGGTTGCGCTTGCTCACCTTGATGCGGCATCCCGGCACCAGCTCCAAATTCTCAATGAAAGAGAGGTTGTGGAGGCTCGCTCTGGATACCGCGCAGCCGTCGATCTCCACCGTGTCAAAGACCGCCACCGGTGTGATTTCCCCTGTGCGGCTGGGCGTCCATTCAATCGAACGCAGGACGGTTTCATAGGTGTCGTCCTCAAATTTGAACGCCAATCCGTCCTTATAGTGATGCCCGGTCCGTCCGCAGGACTTTGCGTAGGCGGCATCGTTGTAGGTGACCACAATGCCGTCAATGGGGATGTCGTTTTCCTGCGCGTATTTCCGCAGGTGCCGGATACCGGCGTCCATATCAAACTGCGTCAATGCCTGCTTGCTCGCCAGATACTTGCAGATGGGAAAGCCGAGCTGTTCGATAGCCCGAAGCCGCTGCGACTTCCACGGATATTCTTCCGTAAGACCCTCCAGCACATTGAACGCCATAAAGGTCACGCGGCGGTCCTTACAGGCGCCGCAGTCCAGCAGGCGGACAGAGCCGGCAGCCAGATTGCGCCCGTTTTTATATGGCTCGCCATTCCCATCCCGCAGCGTATCCTTTAACGCCGCAAAATCACTGGGACGGATAAATGCCTCACCGGTAACAACTAATCGGTCCTTATATGAAATCTTGTCCGGGATACCGGAGATCCCCATTACATTGTGGGTGATGTCCTCGCCGGTGTCTCCGTCGCCGCGGGTAGCAGCCTCCATCAGAAGGCCCTTTTCATAGGTCAGCTTCACCGTCAGACCGTCCAGCTTGAGCATCAGCATGACCATCTGCTCTCCCGCAAAACGCAGCAGCTCCGCGCTGCTCTTGGTCTTATCCAAGGACAGCAGCGGGATCTTATGCGTCGTTTTCTCCAAGGTGCTGACAGCGGGATAACAGCCAACGGTCTGTGTGGGGGAGTTGGTCAGATTAAATCCCGTTTCCTTTTCCAGCGCGCTCAATTCATCAAAAAGCGCGTCATATTCGGCATCCGTCAGAGACGGCGCGTTGAGATTGTAGTATTCATACCGGCATCGGTTCAGCCGGTCGGTCAATTCCCGTATCCTCTGCTGCTTGCTGTGCTCCATTCCTTACACCAGCCTTTCCTTGGAGAATGCTCCGAAGTTCAGTTCATAGATCATCTTTTCGATCCGCGCATCATCGTTCCATGCGGCCTCCATCGCCGCACGGTTTTTTGCCTGTACCAAGACCAGACCACCCCGGAGCTGCATCAGCAGCTCCGGGCGTTGGGCACAAATAACTGCGAGGTTTCCCAACTGTTTCATTTTCACATGACTCCTTTTATACAGCAATATAGGTTTCCCAGTACGATTCCCGCTGCGCCGCAATCGTGAGCGGAACAATGGTGCTGCCGATATTGGCCGGCGCCTGCGTCAGTCCATAGACAGCCTGCGTACTCCGGATACGAACCATCTCCCGCTTGAGCTGAGAGAGGATGTACTCCTTCAGATACCCTTTACGGGGATCGTAGCTGTTGACTGCCCGGATCAGGCGTACCGCCAAAGACTGGTACACATCATCGGGGTCTACGGGTTCTGTCTGCATAAACGCGGCGTACTGCGCCATGACCGTGTCAATGCACCAAAGATGCTGTTCCACCACAGCATTGCGCTGCGTGATCGTAAATCCGTTTTTCATTTTCTGTATAGTTTCCTTTCTTTCGTTCAAATGTGTTGTATTGCGGCTTAGGCCGCGGTTTCCATGAGATCCGACACCAGAACATCCACCAGCCGCTGACCGGCAAGGTCGCCGGTATGGATACGGATGTCATCCTGTCGCAGCTGCTCGAATTCCTGCAGGCGAAGGACCTTGCTCTTTTCCGCTTTTTCCCGGTCGCTCTCTGTCAAGCGCTCGGAGACAACCTTCTGCCATTCCTTCAGGAACTGCTCCGCGTCCTTGAGGTCATCGTTCTGTCGGTCAAAGTAGGTCCGTTTCTGCCGTATCGTGCCGTTTGGCTCCACCTCAAGGGTGTAGTACGGCTTGTCGATCTCTGCGGTCTTGCGCAGGAACAGGATATATGCCTCCTGCTGCTCGATGCGCTCCCAATAGCGGTCTGACTTGCCGACACAGTGGGAAAGCGCATCGCCCTCGCGCATAATATCGCGTACACCTGACGGAACAACGATGGAATACATCTCTCCGGTGTATTCGTATTTCGGTTTGATCGAGCGGCAGATGCCTGCAATTTTCCGATACTTTCTTGCTGTTGCGGCAGCTTCCATGTCCCGTTCTCTTTTCCGCAGCTGCTCCACCAGTTCATCGTGACGCTGGCGCAGCAGCTTGACGCGGTACACGATCTCATCATGGGTGTTGATTCCCAGCTTGTCCGCCATGGAAAGGTAATCCCGCCATGTGAAAATAATCTGCCGCAGGGAACCCCGTGTGCCGCTTTTCTGACGCTGAAGATAGTTGCAGACCTGCTGCTCTGACATTCGATCCAAAATGAAGTCGATATCGGAAACATGGATCTTCTCCTGCTCCAGCCAGTGCAGCACATGATCCGGGATGATTCTGCCGCTGCATTTCTCCCGCTGCAGCCAGTCGAGCATAATGGTGCCGCCGTTGAGCGCCCGGAGCCGCGAAAGCCGGTTCGTATCAAGCGCCAATGCCTTGACAAGACTGGTTTCGGACTCCTGCCGAATACAGCTTTTTACGGCTCCGAAATCTTCCAAGCACTCCGTGGTCAGCCGCGGAAGATTGGCTTTGCAGATCTGCTCAACGCGTGGAAACCACCCCCACGCAAACAGGTACCAGTTGGGGCTTACACAGCCCCGGCAAAGTCTTACATACTCCCTCAATCCGGTTCTTGCAAGAAGTGGGGCAATGCTGGAAAGCGTTTTTCCATAGAAGCTCCCCGGCTGATAACAATACTCGTTGTAGGAATAGCCCATACCCGTGTAGACGTACTCATCGATGCCCTCCACCCATCGGGTGCGGCGCTGTTTGTACCAGCCCCAGTAATACGAATGTGAAGACAGATCCGCACGGTAGAAAATACGCTGCTTCTCAAAGCTGGAGGTTTTCGATGTGATGGTGTTCTCTTCTTTCCGGTACTGCCTGCTCACCTGAAATTGGCGAACCACAAACCCGTCTCCGCACTTCTGCGCCAGGTATGCGCATTCTGTTGGGGAGTGCAGATAGTCCGTTATTTTCCCTTTCGCCTTGAACGTGATCTTATGACGGCATCTCGGGCACTTTCCCACCGCGTTATGATAGGGCCGCTGTTTCAGTGTAACTTCCTTTTCACAATAGGTGCAGTAGCCGTACCTTGCCCCGCCCTTGCGGTAATCGTAGAAGATGTAGTTTTCCTGAATACCCACCTTATTGACCCACCGTTCCCAGTCTTTCGGCAGCGGCGGTGTCTGTGCCAGTTCTGCATCCCACGGATCGGTTTCCTTTCTATGCCGACGTTCCAGTTCAGCATCACGAACGGCGCGCTGGAATTTCAGAATAGCCCGATATACGTTTTTTTCATCCGACACCAGATATTGCCGGATCTGTGCATCATCCACGGCGCTGATCCACACGTTATTGGATCCCTTCGCCTGCCATTCCAAGTAGTCGATCTTTGCCGTCCGCCATTTGTCATGGGCACGGTCATAGGTGAGAAACTGCTGCTTTTCTTTCTCCATGAAAATCTCATAGACCGGCAGCGTCCCACCAAGGCGCATTGCATCCGGGTCATACAGGGTGACTTTCAAAATGCCGCCCTCCACCGAACTTCGTGCAAAACCGCTGTATCGGCATCGATAGGAAGTGTTCCAGCCCGAACCGACCTTGACCGGGACATCCTCGCGGGCCACCGCAAGCATTTCTTCAGTCGCAGGCAGATCCTTCATTTTCAACAGGCTGTCCTTTTTCATTTCTGCACCGCCTCTCTTTTCACAAAATCAATGTCATACCATACTCCGGGCTGGATTTTTTCTCCATCTACTTCGGCAACAGCAATCTGACAGATTTCTTCGGTTTCACGCTGCTCTCTGGCAAATGCGAGAATATCGCCCAGTTTTCCACACGCAGCGGGTTCCTTGCCTCGAACGATGGCATAGCCGCCGCGGCTAACGCCGTGCTCACGCTGTACCTTGCCGCTTACCTTGCGGCATGGGTGATCCACCATGTAGGCAAGTGCATGGAGAAAGAATTCTTTCCTCGTCAGCTGCCGCAGGATCGTCAGCTCTGTGCAGGCAATTTTGGAGTCACGATCGTCCTCGTCAATATCCCCGCCGGGCTGCACCAAGCAGTAAATGGAGCGATCCATATCGCTGTAATAGGTGAGACAATCCAGCGGATTCTCCGCACAGTGAAAACCGTTGCTGGCGCAGTTTGCCTCCGGGGTGACATTCTTTCCCATGACGAACCGATAGCCACGGCAGGAGAGATCCGGCTCAAAGCCTTTATAAGCGTACATCAGGCTGCCTCCCCAAAGGAGGAGAGGTCACCCAACGAGATCTGCCCATCGTCGGCTTCCGCTTTTTTCGGCGGTTCCTTTTTCTCCGATTCTTTTTTCTTTTCTTCCTTTTTCTTCTTGGAAACAGACTTGGAAGCTGTTTTCCCACGATAGGGCTGCGGGACAAACTTCTCTTCATCCCCCTGATCCTCCTTGGCATTGGGGTCACGGAAATAGTCCTCCGCCCACTGATAGCAGAGATCGTCGGGAATATCACAGCCGTATCCCTGCTGACCGGGGCCCGGTTGAACGCCGTTTGCCTTCAGCTCGTCCTGCACATAATCCCATGCCTTCCGGCTGATGTATTGGAAACAGTGGATCATGCTTTTGCGTGGGTGCATGGTAAGCCGTGCAAAATCGAGGTCATCAATGCACTTAGTCTGGATAAACTCGGAAACGCTTTCTTTCATGTTGCGCCGCGTCAGCTTCTCCGTATCTGCGGACACGCGCTTTGCGGCAGCCTTGAGCAGTTCAGCCGGGCTCATGGCATCCAACTTTTCCAATGCAGCCTGTTCCGCCCGCTGCTTTTCTGCCTGCCTGGCGTCCCATTCTGCCTTGCGCTTGGCTTCAGCCGCTTCGTGCGCACGGCGGGCCTCGTCCTCACTTTGGGTGTCGGAGACGGCCGACGGTTCGCTGACCGCTGTGGCCGGAGCCAGTTCTGTGTCCGGTGGGAAACTGCCTGTTGTCGGCTCCGCGGGGACCGTCTGCGGCATATCCATATCATCATCTTCCATAAAGGCGTTGGAAACGGCAGCCTC
>ERZ780157.4024-NODE-4024-length-11582-cov-3.159018_pt1 | contig 11582 bp, 14 predicted proteins | sample MGYA00511169_ERZ780157 | MGnify/ENA primary metagenome ERZ780157 (study PRJEB29588, sample SAMEA1965149) | human gut metagenome | biome: human gut; feature: human-associated habitat; material: faeces | place: Denmark | collected 2008/2010 ... | reverse complement strand
GCCGACATGGTGAACACTGTGCTCGCGAGCGCAGTGGTCGCCTTGCCGTGCACAGTGCAGGTCGCCGCGTCGAGCATCATTCCGCTGGGCAGCGCGGGCTGGACAGTGCACGCCGTGAACTCCCCGATGGTGGGCTTGATCTCGGCCTCGTCGTAGTACGCGTAGAAGGAGTAGGAGGCGGGCGAGAACTCCATGTTCTGCGGAGCTACCACCACGCAGACGGCGGGCTGGAACTCGTAGAGCGAGGCGGTCATGCCCGCGTTCGGCACGTTCAGTCGGTAGGAGCGGTAGGTCGCGGCGCTGAAGTAGCTGTTGAACATCCTGTACGTGTTCGCCGTGTAGACCATGCCGCTCGCGCCGATGACGGTGGCCCAGGAGGGGGACGAGGAGTCCGCGGCTCCCTGGAAGGTGAAGGTGCCGGGCGTGTTGGTGGGCGACGAGTAGGGCCACACGCGCAGACCGTTGATGAAGGGACGCGGACCGCCCATCTCGAAGGACACCACCGCGGGCAGCTGCGTGCTCATGATGTTCGCGCCGGAGGACTTGCCGTAGTCAAAGATATACTCCGACAAGCCCGGGGCGGCAGAAAAGATCGTCACGGGGTAGGGGTAGATGTAGCACTTGTCGGCCTCCGAGTTCCTCACCGAAGACGCCATCACGGCCATGTACGCGTCGAACTCCATGGCATTCTCGGTGGCGGCGGGGAAGTGGAGCTCCACCGCAAGAATGGCGTTGGCGCCCTCGACCTCGTTGGCAGGACGAATCACGCCGCGGTAATCGTAGGAATCGTAGGATCCGGTGGAAGCAGTGCTAGGAGTCACGGAGTCGGAAGGCATGTTGTCGCGGAACACCTCGACGCCGTTGACGTAGGCGATAAGACCGTAGCGGTAGTTCAGCTCCAATTCGTACGCGGCCAGACCCGCGACGCTCGTGAAGTGCTTGCGGAAGTACTGCGTGCCCGACACAGCAGCGATCTCAGAGCCGAGCGTCACGTCGCTCCAAGCGTTGTCCGAAAAGGCGGAGGCAGCCCAGTCGGAGGGAACGGAGTCGGTTGAGGAGTGCATCTTCCACTCCTGTCCCTTCTTGATGGCGTAGAACATGGACAGATCGTACTCCTCCTGGCGACTTGTGGTCAGATAGTACTTGAACACGACGTTTCCGTACAAGCCGGCCACGCTGACCCAAGCGCCGCTGTCCCACGAGTCGCCCACACTGTCAATCATCTTGAAGGTGTATTGGTCGTTGGTGCTCGAAGTGAGACAGTACTCGTCCGTTCTGGTTTCGGTCTTGGCGAAAGCGGCGCTTGTCTGGAGAACGGTTCCTCCAGAGAGAATCTGGTAGGACTCTTCGTTACCCCAGGAGATGCACTTCTTCGTCACGGAGAAGTACGTTTTTCCTTCTTCACATGTCAGAGTGCCAGTTACGGCAGCAACTAAACGTGAAACAGAGTGGAAAAGGTTACATAGTAGAGATAGCAGAACGAAGCCACTCATCTAAACGTTTTTCTGGCTCGGACACGAAAAGAGAACGGGCAGGAAGGCACACAATTCCTCCCCAAAACGGGCAACTGGGCAGAAGGGAGCGATCTGATTGGCTCCTTCTTAGTCGCGAACCCCTGGGTGGCTCGAACCCCAACACGAAAAGAATCCTCTTTCCCTATGAAGGAGTTAGCCGCCATCGTATAGAGTTGTTTTGGTTTGCTTGGTGTCATTACATTATCATTTGCGCAGTTCGCACTGATTGGAGTGCATCACACGATGCATCTCAGTCTTTTCACGGGAGGAGTGTATAGAAAGGGTTGTGCTTGTAGGATGCGTCTTTTGCAAAACACGAGAATGGAGGGATTGCAATGAGAACCGTTTGCTTCTGAAACACATTGTTACCACATGTAGATACAGAAACGCGGCATAATCGCTGCGGTACGAGGAAGTGGCGATTCCTCCATTTCTTACGTGGAAGGGGTTCAAAGACCACACATGGATTGTTACCCTTTCACCGAATCGAATGCCACCTGTATTACCCTCCTTCTATGGATGTTTTCCAGGAGGAGTCGTTACAGGAAAGCAATACCTCTGCGAGATAGAACACACATCCCTTAAATTTACTAGAAACTCGACAATAGAAAGCAACACATCTCAAACAAACACGCGTAATGCTTTAAAGTGAATACAGAATCCACAGCGGTCAGGGAGCCATCGTGCAACTGGATCAGAGGATTGATATCGATCTCCTTGATGATGTCGCACTGGCTCATAATCTCGGAAATGGTGGCGATGTACTCTCCGAACTTCTGCTTGTTCAGAGCGGGCTGGCCACGGAATCCCTTCAGCATCTTCTGCGTCTTCAGACGGTCCAGCGACATCACAGCCTCCTCCACGCTCACAGGACACATGTTGAACACCACGTCCTTCAGGATCTCCACCATCACGCCGCCCAGACCCGACACGGTGATCGGTCCGAAGGTCGCGTCGCGGTTGGCGCCGATCATCATCTCCAGACCCTTCGGCACCATCTCGCTCACCATGATGCCGTGGTACTCGATCGCCTGCTTGCTGAACTTCGCGTTCATCGCCTCCACCACGCGGCACGCCGTCTCGCCGTCCTTGATGTTCAGGGACACGCCGCCCACGTCCGTCTTGTGGATGATCTATGCCTCATCAACGACCACTGAACGCACGTCCGGCGACACCACCTTCGCCACGAACTTGCAGTCCTTGCTCTGGCGCTGGCTCTCCACGAAGTCGCCCGCCTCCTTGCCCGAGGTGAACAGCTTGTACGCGGGCGTCTTGATGCCGCACAGCGTGAACACGTCGTAGCCCTCGATCTCCGTCAGCGTCGAGCGGCCCTTCGCCATCACCTTGTTGAAGATGGAGTTGATCTGCTGCATGTCCATCGACGGGTACGTCTACGCCTCACACGCCTCGCGCGCTCGCACCTCGCTCGTGACCGACTTGCGGTCGTCCAGGTACTCCTTGTACGACACCAGCTTGTTCAGCACGCGAAGCGCCTCCTCGCCGCCAGGGTAAACAGCCATGCCCGCCTCCTTCAGCATCGTGCGGATCGTGCGGTCGTCAGGGTACTTGCCGCCGAACTCCACCACCATGAACGGCTTCTTCGTCTTGCCGGGACCGAAGTGCTCGATCAGCGTCTTCGCCATCACGTCAGGATCCGCGAAGCCAGGCGCGATCGGCTGCAGACCCATGATGACCACGTCGATGTTGGGATCCTCCAACGCCAGGTGACCTGCCTTGATCATGTCTTCCGTCTTCGCTACACGTCACGCCATCACTCCACACCCACCCGAGCCGGTCAGATCCATGGGGTTCGCGCACTGGTAGTACGGCGGGAAGGTGGAGCGGAAGCGCTTCACCGTGTCGGGCGTGAAGTCCACCAGCTTCAGCTTGTACTGGTCCACCGCGTCCGCGATCAGCACGCCGAAGCCGCCCGCGTCCGTGACGACTAACGCGTGAGGCAGATAGGAAATGGTTACTGGCGACGCGACGACCCTGCGGGAGCGGCTGGTAACGCAGAATGCGCCCGATGTTGAAGAGGTCTCTCCAGATGTCGCAGCGAATCACGCCGCTCTAGTCGTCACACCGACCCCCAACACCCCACGTTCTTCAACAGCTGGTCACACACCGCGTCGTTGGCAGCGAGCGAGGCGGAGTGTGAGGCGGAGGCCTTGGCGCCGGCAGCGCTTCGATTGGACTTCAGCAGCAGCATCGGCTTCTTGCGCGTCATTTCCTGCGCCACCTTCATGAACGCCGCGCCGTCGCGGAAGCCCTCCAAGTACGCCCACGACTACCGTTGAGGCGAGAGAGAAGGAATACCTGTTTGACGGAGGGCTCCTCGCTGTAGAAGCGCATGATGTCCATCTCGTTGACGTCGCACGCGTTGCCGAAGGAGATGAACTTGGAGATCCAGCCGTCGTTGAAGCGACCCGCCAACTAGATGTGAGTGGAACAGGCGACGAGCACTTCGTTCAGAATGGCCGAGGCGATAGCGCCGCTCTGGGAGAAGATGCCGACAGGGCCAGCGCCCGGCTTGGCGAGCCTGGGAGTGAATGGGAATCACAGCACGTACCCTTCCTCGCCGACGAAGAGCGTGTCGATGCTCGTGGGGTCGTACACACCCATGCAGTTCGGTCCAATGATACGGCACTGGTACTGATTCGCCAACTCCACCAACTTTCGCTACTCTTCAGCGGAGCAATCCGACTCTACCTGCTTCTGACGACCCTCCTCCGTCTTCGTTTCGTTGAAACCGCCGGGAATCATGATGATGTACTTGGCTCCCTTCTTCATGCACTCTTCGGCGACGGACACGGCAAACTTCGCCGAAATGACCACGACCGCCGCTTCGATGCTCTTGGGAACATCCATGGGCGTCTTGTAGATGGGCTGGCCGAACAGCTCTCCGCCTAGACATGACATTGAGATCAAAACCGCACCCTTTGGGTTGATGTAGAAGGTCTCTCCCTTATACACGCGCTTGTAGTTCTCGCAAATAATGTTGCCCATGGTGCCGGGCTTTGTGCTCGCGCCAACGATCGCATAGTTCTTAGCAGCAAAGAAACCCTTAATGGAAATGCTTTTGAGAGAGGACGAGAACAGCCTCGCTCCGCTGCTTCTAACAAAGCTCGAAACCTTACTAGACAGCATGGATAAAGAGAAATAGGAAAGGGACCCCAACACCCATTTTTGGTTTATTGGCCCTTCTGACCCTATTTTTGTTGCTCGCCGATTCCTTCCAAACTTCGAGGATCCGTGCTCCAAGGGAAATACGAAACATCGGTGAAGGTCGCTTGTTGCAACTATTTGTCGTAAGGGAGATAATTCGTGTCAAAGTTGGATTACCGCGGGTGACAGAAATAGACCCCATTATGATCAATGAAACGCCGTTGTGTTTCCCTTCATCGTGGACGTGGGAAGAGATTCAGCATGGAATGGGGGACATGAAAGGAGAAGAACTGGAAAATGTCCCAACTCTTGACAAGAAACACAGAATGATACACAAGTCATTCCACCGCCCTCTCCTCAAAACAGCCCGTCTCGGGATTGAAGTGAAATTCCACTTTCTTGTCCGTCTTCATTCGCTTTGATGGCGGAGAATCCACTTCCGACTCTTCCTCGACGTTTAGGGAAACCACTTCATCATCCTTCCTGACTCGACTGCTCACCACGCGCTTCTTCAAGAAGCTGATGCGCTTCCGATTCTCCATCACTCGCAGCTCTTCCTCGATGCACGCCTTCCGCTTCCGAAGATACAACACCCTGGCCACGAGATCCTCCTTCACTGACTCCAGCATGTCCTCCTTCCTCTGAACGACTCGCAGCACATTTTCGCACGCCCTCTCCTTGTACTCCACCAGCTCCGTCGTCATCTGCAGCATGGACTCCATTCCTCGTGCAAACGCGTCCATCTCCTTTTCAAACGACGATTCCTGCCAGCGCGTCTTCAGCAGCTCGCTCCCACGCGCCAACCCATCCACAATCCGCTGCAGCTCCTTCGTCTCCAACGCTGTGATGTCTATCCGTGAGGCGTCTCACGCTGTCGCACCCGGCAGGGCTTCATTCTTCTCCTCGCAAGCGTACTCGCTCAGCACTCGCGCGTACTTCTCCTCCTTCGTCCTGTAGGCGTCGATGCGGCGGCGGACGCGACGCACCACGCGTCCGACGCGTTCAAACTCTTCCTGCAGGTGCGCGAATCGCTTGAACAGACCCAGATACGCGTCGGCTCGTTCCAGCACGCGATGCAGGACTCTGAATCGGTTCACCATCTCCTCTCCCTTCGACGCCTCGAATCCGAGGAGATTCTCGCGCACACGATCCTTCACCGCGTCTGCAAGCCGCGTCCATTCCTGGAGAGGCTCTTGGGGAACGAGCTCGTCGCTCTTCTCCAAATCAACTACACTTCACCTCGAACACCTCTCTCTACCCAGCTGGTCCTCCACGCGACGACGAAGCGTCTGGAACGAGACGTTCAGCTCCGTCACTTGGTTCACGAACGCGCACAACGCTTGCAACCGCTCCTGCTCCGTGTGGAGAAAGCCAGCGAAGTCTTCAGATCACCCTCCACTCACTTCCTCACCGTGCATCTGCTGCTCGTTGTTGCACTTCGCGTTGATGCGAAGAAACCGCGTTCGGATCGCCTGCGTGAACTCCGCGACGAGCCCGCTCCACTCGCTCTCCTTCATCTCATCGGCCTTCGCGTCCATGTCCTCAAACGTCTTCTCCAGGGCCTGCATCACCGTCTGCGCAGAGAGGATCTACGCCTCATCCCTCTGACGCACACACACCTTCTCCAGCACACTTCTCACGCCACTCACTCTCTCCAAGCAGGCGTCATGACGCGCCACCATCTCCTCCTTCTTCCACTCCTCCATTTCCTGCAGGTCCTTCTCGCAGCGCTTGCGTCGCTCCTCCATCCAGCTCAGCTCCGATACTGCGCGTCACTCCCCCCCACACAACACACTCATTTCGGTTCCTTCCTGGTACTGTGTCAACAGCGATCGCGCGTCCTCCACGGCGCGCTCCACCTCGCGTCGCAGTCGCTTCTCCTTCTCTCGTCGGAGGCGATGACACGCTCGTCTCGCATCTCTGTGCAGCTTCGAGAGCGACCGCAACGCCTTGTCCACAGCGGGCTTGGTCGGGTTCTCCAGCACCTTCTTCTGTTCTTCCAACACGATTCGTAACTGATCCACCTTCTTTTGCTCCTCCAACATGACTTGCAGTTGATCCACCTCTCCATCCGACTCCGTGCAGGACGACAACAACACATCGATCTCGCCGATTCTCCGTCGCATCTGTGAGTGAGAAAAACACGGAAGGAAACACGTCTTCTTTGGCTTGGGCGACGTAGGCGTCCTCTTCTCTCTGTCGCTGGAGTCGAGCCTCTTCTTCTCTCTTCTCTCTCTCCTTCTCCTCTCTAGCGATGAATGCACTGCAAAAGGCGTACGCACGCTCTCGAATGCATCGCGCGCTGAAGAACTGGGATGTGTCGAAGGACACGTGCAACACGAACTCCTTCTTGATCCCTTCCTTTCTCATCATACGGTTTCGCAATAAGCCCATGCAATTGCAAAAGCCAGCGTACGTCCTAAAGAGAACTCCCAGTGTCACAAAGAGCGATACTCCTTCTTCTGTGCTTGACAGAACACCGATTTCACTAGAAATGAAGTGGGGGGACATCCATTACCACACTTCGCCAAACTGAGAAAAGAAGCCTTTGAGCTGTGGCGTGATTTCATCAGTCACCGCTTTCATTCCCATCCAACGCAGTGGGATGTTGGAAACGACAACTGTGTCTGGCCGACAGCCCACGGGCAGTGCACTGAATTCAGCCTCACTGAAGCAATGGAAATGCGTCTCCCATTCTTCCGGACTGGGTGCCGGAGGACAGACACTCGCCGTCACGGCAATGTTTCGACCACTGATGCCCGTATGACGTCCGTTCAACGCGCGAACGATTGCTTCAACGGTACTCGAGGTGGTGTAGAAGTCAATCGCGATATCATCACTATTCTTCACTCCATTCCGGCTGACTTACTCAGAGGAAATAGCCAGATCAATAATGGGATCGGAAAACTCGTTTTGGAGGAACTCGGAAACGTCCCACTTTGAGATCGATTGGAGCAAGGGTGCGCCATACAGGTCCTTCATCAACACAGAAACATGCGTAACTGGGACGAGTTGTATCCCATTCACGAAGACGACGCTCTCTCGCCTCTCCGCTGTTGCACTGGAATCCATTCAGGACTGCTCAACGAATGAAATAGCGAAAGCGCTTGTAACGAGACGATGAGAACGATTCCTTTGTGATTCGCATTGAATCGAGGTGCTCTGTGCTTCATTACAAACAAAGAGTGACGGAATTACATAATGGAACACCGTTGTCGCCTTTGGCTTCTCCCGTAGTGATTGACCCTGCCTTCAAAACGACCAGCTAGAACCCCGATATCTACTCATGAGGACAGCAAGATGGAGGGACTGTTAAAGGAGACAACCTCCTGCCCCTCAAACGCTTCGTTCGGAAGTGTCACAGAAGCGAGATTGGGCATGTCTAAGCCTCATTTCAGGCTGATTCAAACCACTTTCAAGAACGATGTGCTGTGGATACTGGAATGTGAAGGGATGTGATCCTTCTGCAGTGAGCGTGGTGAGTGTGGGCAGATCTAGTCATTGACACTAGAACACTTCACTACTTCGCATGGTCAGTTCCGAATTATACACACTGTTGAAAATGAAAGCGCAGTCACCCATGTGAATGGACTCCAGTTTAGGAAGGTCTATTCCGTCAGACACGTCACGGTCCATCACCCTCAAATACAGCGCAAGAACACTCGCAGAACGCGCCCCCACCAAACAGGAGTGTTTTGAGCGAAGGCAAGTCTAGTCATCACTCTCTGTGAATGAGAATACTCTTCAACTCTAACGAAGCAAAATAGAAATTGTAACTATCCTCATTCAATTCACCCATTTCAATTGTTTCCAACGCATCCATGTTCTCAATCGTACACACAGAGTAATCAGAGAAGGAAAAACGACCCATCTTCAACGACTTCAACTTGGGACAGTTCTTCAAACAGAAGCGACGATTCTGCGGCTCACAACCACTCTTTATTCTCGTGAAACTGTTCTTTCCAATCTCCACACTCTCCAGTTCCTTCAGTCCATCCAGCTTCAACTCGTTCACATACATAAACGCAAACCCACCAATCTTCAGTTCCTTCACACACGGGAAGCCAGACAAATCCAGCTCTCTGATCGACTTGTCCGAGCAGCAGTAGCTGTCCACCAAGATTCGAATCACCGAGGCTTCCAGCGCGTGGATATCGTCCATGCTCGACACATTGTGGTCGGGGAGCGTTGGTGACAGAACGGGGTGGTTGCCTAAGGCGCCGATGCCTTGAGTTCAGCAGGAGAACAACCACTCACATGAGCCGTGACAATGCGACAGTGCGTCAAACGCGTGGGGAAGGATAACAGTGGTGAGAGAAGGCAGGTCTATCCGTGAAGGAAGAACAAGACACGTGCTTTCCAGAATGGCGCTACGAGGCCGGTTGAACGTAGCGAGTCTGGAACAGAGCGAGGTGAGTTTCGGCAAGTCTTTCCTTCAATGATGTTTCCATCTCCCACTTCTCAACACTAACTGCGTCTCCTCTCGGTCGATGAAACACAGCGCGTAGGCGCCTAGCAATATGGACGTCAGTTCGGGAAGGTCTGGTCCGTCACTCCACACCCACAACACTCACTCTCTAACACAGCCTGGCGGCACTCGTGGAATGAGTCTTCTCCGAGCGTCAGTTGCTTTAGAGAAGGCAAGTCTAGTCATAACACCTTCCCCCTTTCAGCACTCTGCAATTGGAAAGACGCCCAATAGAAGTTCCAACTCTCTTTCTCTATAGTTCCGATTTCGATCACTTCCAATGCATCCACGTTGTTGATTTCGCATTCAGTGAAGGAAACGAAGGACTTGGCACCAATCTTCAGTTCTCTCAGCTTCGGACAATCCTTCAAATGGAATTGGCAATCGACATCATAGTCAAGATGATTCTCTCTCTTGGTGAACGACCCGTCGCCGATGACGACTCTCTCCAAGCTCTTCAGTCCTACGATACGCAGCTCTTGAGTGTACTTAAAACAATGATTCCCGATCTCCAACGACCGCAACTTGGGCATGATTTGCAGGTCTAGCACGATCCACCGATCCTCCCTGTCGAAGCAGCCATCCACTATGACAAGCTCTTCAGTATGGTTGTGGAAGAACTCCCATTCCGGAGTAACAACGGTTCTCCCCATCAAACGCTCGTTGTTTAGCCACCGTCCATCAAACACAACCATGCCATTTCTATCGTACTGAACACCCCGTCCCCACCTCTTTCCCTCACACAGCTCTCCTTCATACTCAATCCTTCCGATATCGGCATAGTACTTGCGACCATAACATACATCCATTTCGCCGATCCGGAACCCTTCATATCGTTTGTTGTTGTCCTTGTCGTATAGCACGCCCCATCCAAACGGCTTGTTACATAATACATCCCCCTCCCAACGATCTCCCTCCACATTCAAGTCAATAATCTCATTGTGTATCACTTCTTTCAAATCGACATCATCGACTCTTAACAGTTCCTTTTTCTCTACGTTTACAACTATGATATGGCTCATGCTCAATTCAATAATCACATCTTTGCTGAGATTGGCGAGTTCGTTCGCGATAATCACTTCTCTGCCACAACTCGTTAGACAATAGAATGAGTGTGGAAAGTGGCGAAAGGAACGGAATAACGATTCCCTGTTCATCGTGACAACTCTAGTTATCAAATCCAACTTGAAACTCCACTCTTCGAGGGAAATATCTTGATTCATAGACGGTTCAATGCTCTTGTCATCCATTAGAGTAACAGCTGAAAATGGGCTAAACTCTTTTTGCCAAATCGATAAGAAGAATAGACATGGGATCCCCAAGATTGGTGTCCACGACTGGACAAAACGCTCACATTTCTCTGCGCCCAGGTAATGCCCAAGGAAATAGTCAATGTCGATTTGTCCCACGCGCAATTCTCTGGCTATTTGACGAAGAGAAGTCGGCAAAGCGCCGTGGCCTCATGGTTAGGTACTTGGCTCAAGGACTGGAGACGACGGTATTTCATCCTAAAAGGAGACAAGTTGTATTTTGCAAAGAATGTGAATGTTGCACTGTGTTTTGTGTGTTACGAATAGGTGCCACCGCACGGCGTGATCGATCTCTCCCAGTGCCAGACGGTGAAAAGTGCGGATGACAAGACGCACAAGAAGTCGCTTTGCGTTGTGGTCGTAATCGCGTTGTAGACACTCCATTGAAGTATCGACGACGAAGGAATCGTTTTACATGTACGCTGAATCAGAAAAGGACAAAAACGAATGGATTGGGGCAATTGGGAGGTAACCGCGCGCGTTCCCCGTGATTCCTAGGGCGTTGGTCAGTCGATTGCCGAGTCAGTCCGATTCGGAATAGATTCTCTTTCCTGCCTTTGTTCCGAACAAACCCCCTTCCACTCAAAAACGATAGCTCTCGGGCACGCACATCGCCCAGTTGTGCTTATTTCGAAGAGCGGTCGTGAAAATCTTCTCAATAGGCACCTCGTTCTACACATCACGCGAAAGCGCGCAGCCCCACTCGTTTGCACCACGCCACCGTAATGCGCGGGTCCATGTAGTTGATCTTACTCGTTCCCAGAGCAACCAGCTTGTTGTTGTCCTAATCGTTACTGCGCTCCCCCACTCCCACCAGATCCTTCAGCTTGATCGCGAACGAGTTGTACCGCGCCTCGTAGCTCTCTAGCCGCTTCTCCACCTGCGCCTCGCTGGGCTGCGACTTGAACATGTGTGTGTACTTGGCGCGCTCGTTCACCTCCGCCTGTCGCTTCTGTTTCAACTCCTTCACCACCTCCTCGCTCGCGCCCTCGGGGATCTCCAGCTTCGCCACGGCGCTGCGGTACTTCTCCGGCATCAGCTCGATCTCGTCGCCCCTCCGCACTCGCGCCAGCATCTTCTTCAGCTCCTCGTAGGAGCGGCCCTCCACGATGGCGCGGTACAGCT
>ERZ780157.4023-NODE-4023-length-11582-cov-3.340939_pt1 | contig 11582 bp, 13 predicted proteins | sample MGYA00511169_ERZ780157 | MGnify/ENA primary metagenome ERZ780157 (study PRJEB29588, sample SAMEA1965149) | human gut metagenome | biome: human gut; feature: human-associated habitat; material: faeces | place: Denmark | collected 2008/2010 ... | reverse complement strand
CCGAAGAAGCGGCAGTCGAACGGGGAGTACTGCCGTCCGTCGTTCATAAACGGTTTGTACGATGAAGTGATGGAGAGTATCGACAAGATGTGTTTGGGTTTGTTCAACAAAGACTCCATTCGTCCCACGAATCGTTCGCCTCATCTGCGAGAACGGTGTGGTGATAGTGTCTCATGCCGTCACAGTTCCAGCACTGACTTGTGTAGTTCAGAATCAGTCCATCTCGTCCCCCCGAAAACCTACGCTTTACACGCAGAGAGAGCACGGTACAGCTCGCACGTCCTTTCCCGAAAACAGCAACACGTCGCGACGTCCATGTGCCCCATCAACGTGTTGATCACCTCGCCCGAGTCGAGGTCGATCACCTTCACGACACAGTTCTTTCCATCAGGGTAACACAAATAGTCCTTCTCTCTACCCCTCACACACACCGCCCTGTCTCACCCGTCGCCCGCGATACAGGGCTTGAGAATGACGTTGCCCCACGGCGCGATGCCCGAAACCGTCGTATTCGTCGGAGTCAGGGTATGGGCGTGAAACACGGACACGGGGTCCGATGCGGTGCCGCACGTGACGATCAGCCGACCATCCGATGAGTAATGACACGACGTGACGGAGGCGCGTGGCGTGAAGGAAGAGAAGTGTTCTGATAACGGATATGTTCTAGCGACGATTCTGTCTTCCCGCGCGCGCCAGATGAGCGCGGCTCCAGCACTCCAAGAATGCACTTCTCTCCAGGCTTTCGGATGTCGAAGAGAGTTGTGGTTCCTTGATTGTCACCGACCAACAACTCGTACTCATTTCTACGCATGAGAGGGAGGAGAGAAGGAGACGCTGGATTCCAGCAGCAACACGTGCTGATTCCCTCGCTTCCGACGACCGTTTGGATGTGGGAGCAGGCGAACAGGTCCACCAGAGTCACGCCATTGATCCCATTGCACACGGCGGCAACCTTGTGACGGAACGGACCGCTCGTTGGCATCTGCACATCTGCCACGGGATTCTTGAAGTGGATGTGGGAGACGACTGCGAATTCGTTCGTATCCCAAATCTAGGGCTCACGAGAAGGAGTTAGAATATGCATTCACGTATCTATCGGCACCGGAGGAGATGAAGAGACCCGCATCGAGCGGATACCATGACAGCGAGGTGATCATCTTGCGGTGGCATCTGAGGGATGACTACGCTGAAATGCACATACTCTGGGTTGTTGGCTGGATTGGAGGAAATCGTCTCCCTTCGACAGTGACTTCGATCATCCAGCACGCGCAAATCAAAGAGACGAATCGTCCCCATGTTATCTCCGGAGAGTAAACTACCCAGTACGATGAACATCCATGACTACAATTGATTGGAACTGGGATCGATCCGGATACAGTTCACAAACTTCTTATCCGCTACCTCCAGATTCCGCTGCGACAACGACAGCTCTCGGAGCTGCTTCTCAAAGGACCATTGACTGAGTGTTCTTTTCGCGGAATGCACGTCGCATCCCCTCTGAACCGCTGTCCTCAGGAATACCGTGTCATCCGTTTTCATTTCTGTCCTCCTCCTTCTTTCGACAACAAACAGGAATTCCGCGAACACAGACGATTTCGGTTCGTTTTGAAAACGTCAATTCTGGCTTCTTTGCGGGTCCTTCGCATTGCAATCGGCGCTGCTGCCTATGTCGTAGTTGTTGGAGGGCGATATTTGAAACCCTTTGTTCTGCGTGGGAGGCGCGCCGTCGGTGTTGGAAGGAAGGAACGGAATTGCTGGGAGCACGGGCAACGCGATGGGGATTGTATCCAGGAAGGGCGGGATGATCTCGTGGGGATGGTCGTTGTCTTGCCTCAGCGGAGTCATTCTGCGCAACGCCGGAGAGAACAAGCCGAGCTGGGGTGAAGGGACGCACGGATACAGATTCACTTCGTGATGGGGCGAGGCAAGCGTGTAGCCGTCATCCCGCAACGGGGAGATGATGTACGGTATGTTCATGATGGAGGAGGGTGAGGCGGCCTCATCAAATCGATTTGGCCGCTGAGGCGAAGTGGTCTGCAGTTGTGGCAGTGGAGTGTATTCAAACAGATTGGCAATGTCTTGGTCCGGGAGGACGATGGACACAGCATCGTGCATCCAGTCCTCGCTCGCTTCCTTCTTCTGACTCTTCTTGGTTGGAGGGCGTTTGCTCGGCATCTTCCACTCGTCGTCATCTGTCTTCTTCTCGCGCTTCTTCTTCGTCTCTTCCTTCTCTCTGGTGACTTCCACTCGCACGTGGTTGGCGGATACGACGACCGTTTCGGGGTAGTCGCAACATGCGATGGATGATCCGGGAACTGCGGGAACGCACTCCATGATGGTGTCGTTCATCTTCCTGACGGGATCCATGGACATTTCCTTTGGGTGAGGTCGACATGGCGTGATTACGTCGGCGGCGATCACGTTCTTCAGCGAGTCGATGTCCACCACCAGGACCATCCCGCTGCGCTGAAACGTCTTGTACAGCACATCCCACACATCCCCCATTTTTACCGACGACGCGGAGAGCGTGGTTTCCTCCAAGTAGTGCTGGAGACAGATCATCATGTTGTTCCCCTTGTAGTAGTTGGGATGGTCCTTCCGCTCTTGTCGTGACACGAGGACGAAAGCTTTACCGGCTCGATCATCCAGAATGGACTGGTTCCACAGAAGAGAGTCGGAGCGTCGTTTGATGATTCCCAGTCCGCAGAGAACGCTGATGATGTCGTAGAGCCGTCGCTCGATGCCTACGCTGATGATGCGTCTTAACATCGACTCTTCTCTTTTTCTCGAAACGTCTTCCTGGACGAGGGGAGAGAAGCGTCCACGTCGTGGTGCAGCTCGCGAACGACGAGCGTGGTGAGATCGTGGTTGTTGAAGGTGACGCGTCCCGACTTGGTGTACAGAAACAAGTATTTGAGGAATTTGATTGTGATGTTTTTGGCGGTGCTGTCCTCGCTCCTCTCTCTACACGTGAGCGAGGGAGAACGCGACGACTCTCGTTGGTCGTCTTTATTCTTTTTGAAACAATGAGCGAAACACGACTCGAACTTATCGAACTACGTGTAATGACGAGATGAGGTGTGTACGGGCGTGCTGTAGAGGCGTGTGAGGAGGCGCTGCATGGAGGCGATGCCCTCCCAGTTGTAGATGCGGTAGCTGTAGCGGCGGAGGAGATCGAGGCAGTTCATGACGTGGACGATGTCGTAGATGCGACGGCGTGTGATGTCTGCGGGTGACGGCGAGTGGAGAGGGCTACGCAGCTGTTGCGCGATCGCGCTGGGATTGACTTCGGTCGAGCTGTGGTTGTATTCGTCGCTCATGATGAGGAAGACCATCTCCGTGGTGACGAACTGCAGCGACTTTTGACGGCGTCTAGATGCTACGCGAGTCGTAAAGGGTACTTGCCCGTTATGGATTTGGATAGGGAACTGGGAGAGGGCGTGGTCGGTCTACGCCTCACTCTGACGAGACGAAAGGACGAGAAATCCACATATGGGATCGCAACGGGAAGCGGCATCATCTGAGCGATGTCTCCGAAGAGCTTTTCGTTCTCGGAATCCTCCTTCATTTGCACTACCTCTTCTTCGGGATGGTAGCTGTCGTCGGACATCCGGTAGTGCGCAAATGGAGATAACAGAATAAGCCAATAGCGTTGCAGCGGCGTTTCCTTTTCTTCGTCTGCCACCAAAACGCACGCCACTGATTTCTCTCGCCCACGCACTCCTTTTGCTCATGTAAACACAGATTAGTGTAGAACACGACAAATCAATCCACTTCCTTTCGTAACGCGGTGTGCCCAGTTCAAATCCGCCCGTCATCCCTTCTTATCGACAACAGTTCGGTTTATGCCAAAGGAAATCAAAGAGTTTTTCAGCAAATCATCTTCCTACGCGGACAAGAGGAAGGCGGCGCTCGAAAAGAGGAAGAAGCTGCTGGATGAGCTCAAAATCAGCGACGTCTCCGCCTTTTCGATTCCGTGATTGGTTAGATAAATGAACAACTGGCCAAAGCGACGAAGCAAAAGAAACAGAAGAAAAAGGAGCAGGGGGAAGCGATTCCGCTTATGCCCGTTCGGAAGTCGCGCAGACTCATGGGCGAAGCGCCCGAGCTGGTGCCCGACGAGTTCTATATGAGAGAATCAAAACCCTATATCCCGCCAAAACCGGAGAAGGAGCAGCTCCTTGAAATCGAGGGAACCATCGTATTTCGCTTGCTCCACTCCTTTCCCGTAGTCCTACGATGGAAACTTCGATGCCACCGAACTGGCACGAGAAGGCGACATCTCTTCGTTTTTCGACACGCTGAAGCAACAAGACGAAGAAAAGGGCGATACAAAGCAGGGCAGAAGTGCTCCATATGCGTTATGTGTAGGCTGTGTGGATGTCGGCGCATGGACTTCCCATGTGCAATTCAGTGGCGCGAAGAAGGTGGTTCCGGAACGCATATACAGCATGTGCATTCATCCGCGCTCCGACCACTTGATGGTGACCTCTTCTGCGTTGCGTGATAGCTAGATTGCAGCGGGCGACAAGGGGGGCCGGATTGGGTTCTGGAGTCTTCCAAACACAATCGACGAGGGTTCCGTTCCCACGCTGGAGGGAGGATTGAAGGACATTTCCGAGGTGGGTGACACTTGGCAGTTCCAGCTATCAAACGAGTGTGTCCCTATCCTATTCTTTCACATAGACCCGTCACGAGACTGTCGTTCGACGAAGATGGGCGCAATCTGTACTCGTCTTCCTACGATAAGTCGATCAAGCGATTGGACATTGCGTCGAGGAAGGTGGAGACCCTGTTTAAGCTCGACAAGAACTTCTCCTCCGATGTGTTCATTCATCATTTCGTCCCCTACCCCGACCAGCCTTCTGCGTTCCTGGTAAGTCTCGGAAATGGGTACCAAACGCGAGAAGACGTGATTCGTAGCGAAGTGATAACCGTGGACACGCGAAGCGGCGCAATTGAGTCCTGCTTCCAAGCCCACCCAAAGAAGGTGAACACCGTACTGATTGTTCGTGCAGTTGAGAGTAGATCGACGTGCATCCGAATAAACGGAACATCCTTACCGCCTCTTTGGCTCGGTCGGTTCGCATTTGGGACGTTCGTCTGCTCCCTTCGACCTACAACCCCCATTTCCACGACGTAGTGAAAGATCCGACATGCGAGGAGTGCTTGCACGACTATGAGCATCGCCTGTCGGTGAATTCGGCGTTCTTCAACCAGTCCGGAGACATGATCGTCACAACGTGTCAGGACAACCATTTGCATGTGTATCCCACGCTAACGACGGCAACGGAAGACGAACATTGCGTATCCATCCAGCATCGCAACCAGACCGGAAAATGGTTGACCAAACTCATGGCGGAGTGGTACATTCCACGGGATTCACACCTGGGTGGTGATGCCCATCAAGGCGGAATTAACTACTTCCACTGTGGTTCTATGGACGAGCCGCGGCAAGTGAACGTGCTCTTCGCAGGAACGCGTGATCCATAGTTGTACTCCGTGGCGCTGCTGAAGTCCGGCCAGCCCGTCGTGAAGGCGCTCCCGTCCCTTTTCTCGCCCCACATCGCTTCTATCCAGTCGGTGGTGAAGATGCACACATCCCATCCGTTGGTCGCGTGTGGTAATACGAGTGGTCGTATCATCGTTCTTATGAATAATAAGGCGTGATTTGATGGGTGTTTGTTTACAAAGGCGCTAACGGAAACGGCGATTTGGCTCTACTTCTTACTGTGACAAATCCTCTTCCATTTCACTTTCACGCTTTTATGGAGGTCCCGGAGCTCAATTTGAGAGATTGCATCATTACGCAGGAAAGGCTAGGGTCTGGAACGTATGCTACAGTGTACATAGGGTAGGCAGCCTCATTTGCGTTTAGTATAGCTATTACAAAGGGAGAAGGGTTGCGATGAAGGTGTTTCACGGCTCCGATGACATCGTCGTAAAACAGGCAATCTACGAAGCCACACTTCACGCGAGTTTGAGACACCGAAACATCATCAGGTGCTACGGATTATGCTACACGGAAGAGGGATACCCAGTGATCGTGATGGATCTGGGAGTTGATTCACTCTGTAACTACTGCAAAGAACAGCGAAGGAGGAAAGACGAGAATCGAGGACATCCGTCGGACCGTCATTGCCCACTGAATGCGATACTGAGGAGACAGGGACTTCAACTGTGCTCTGCAGTGAAGTATCTCCGCGATTTGGGCATTTCTCACGGGGATATCAAGGTGAGTGCCTGAATCACGACTTCTTACACAAAGCGGAATAACATTCTGTTGGACAAGGATGACAATCTGCTGCTTTGCGATTTCGGGTTTGCTCTTCGTCTCGGTATAGGCAGGATGGAATCCGTTAATGGGTAGAGAACGGGTTTGCCAAGGATTCTGCACTATTATGCACACCAACCTCGTACGTTTCACTCCTGTCGGTTGAGCGTAGAGCGGCTCCTGAGTACCTCGAAACGAAGAAGCGCACGGCCGCAACGGACATGTACGCCGTTGGCATTGTTCTCCTCGAGCTCGCCACTCTTCAGGAAGCATACCCTCCAGCGGTGACCAGCAAGTATTTGGTTGATGGCGGGTATGACAGCACTCGCGTGAATATCGCTTGTGGGTACGATACATAGTTTATCAAAGATGTCATCGGCGGAAAGCGACCTCCAATTCCCGAGTATGTGCCTCCCTGTTGGTTGCGTTGCGAATTGGTGAGTGGTAGATTATAAGGCCATCATCGAGTCCTGCTTTGCGTATGACGGGGGCAAGAATCGCCGTGCCACTGTCGACGACGTCATCGCCATGCTGATTAACTGGCCTGACTAACCGCAAACCCGCTGTAGAAATTGTTTCTTCAACACAGATTGGGCAATAAAGTAACAGTTAATCAAAGTTCAACTCATCTAACTTCCAGTCCTCGTACTTTCCGCTAGGGAGAAAGCGACGAATGATCAGTGGAATCTAGGCAAAATGAGACAGAACCGGACGCAACCCACCTTCTTCTGCTTCAACTCCTCCAGAGCAATCTGGAGCGTGTCCGTCTGGTCCGTCACCTCCACCATCGGAGGTGCGTTCATACTATGTCTGATCCGACTGCCCCAAGCCAAACCTGAGTTGAAGAGCACGCGTGCCCAGAATACGGGCTCTCTCGTACTTCGTGAGATAGGGGGTAGTCACCTTCTCGGTCACGGGGACAGAAGCGTCCGCCTCAGCCACAATCTGAACACCGTTCTCGATATCGTTGTTCTCGACCTAGAACATGAGAGTACGCACAGCACAAAGGACTTCCATTGGAGAAAGGAATGACTATACCAAAGAATGGACTCGTTGTTTGGCTCTTGGGACCCCTCCAATTCGACGGCACGTTTCTTCCAAAACCGATATCATCAGAATGGCGCGAAATGAGGAAAAGCAGCGTTCTGAATTGAATGTGGGACAACATTGTGCTCCTTCATCGTAGAGGTTCGTTCTTTCAAAGGAGAAGGATCAGAACCGCGAGTACATCCGGCCTCCGCTGTATTCCTATTGACTTACGTGAAGGATAGAGAGCGACTGAACAAGGTGGAGTCCATTCGTCGCTGGATTCCATCCATCAAGCGCGACATGGAGTACTGCATGAAGCAGGTGCATGGAGTTATGCTTGTGTGATCGGTTAGATAGAGGGCCACCGGAACTACACCGAGTCAAAGATACGCGAGTTCCGAGTTCATCTGAGTGAAGTAGGGATTGTTCCATGCTTTCAAAAGTAGTTGGAAGCGGAATACAAGGCGTTCGTCAAGAAGGCGATTGAGTTGGACCCCAATCCGATGTGGCTGCCGGGAGAAAACCACTCGTATGTATCGAAGAAAGCGGCCGAATCGATGGTGAGCGTGCCGTATCCGTCTTAGGAATAGAAGCGTTCTAGAGAGAGTGGAGAAGTGGCTGTCGATTTCGTATCCAGTGGACATGGAGTGGATGGTGATTACAGGGACAAGAGGAGCGTTCCTGAATTCGTTCAGCCGTTGTTGGTGGAAAAGACCGAAGCCATGAAGAAGGAGGAGTCTATCGTTTCCAAAGAGGAAGAGGAAGAGGAAAGCGAGTCAGACGAGGAAATCGCCACGCCACTAGCATCGAAGAGGATTGTCCCTCTTTCGTCGATGGACGAGGCCGCGGCGTCAAACAGGTCGACATTGAGTCATTCCTTTAACACGGAGTGCATTTCTTACTACAAGAAACGCTTGTAACCTATTGCTTCTGTTTGCTTGCCAAACACGTCACAAATAGCATGATACAGTATCACCCTTCGTCGACTGCGATGGGAGTGATAGAAAAGGAAGAGAAGAGTCCCCCTCCGTGGGATTGGTAACGCAGATGTCCGTACTCCCACATCTGCGCATAAGCCAACTCAAACAAAGCCACTTTCTGCAAATATAGGAGGGCGACGAAGCATCGAAGGAGGAGGGGGGAATGCTTGGAATCGCGAGTCCTTTCCTCTCCTCCGAATAGCAATCCATTTCCTGCCGAAAACGATTCTACAGATAAACCGAAACAAACACGAATACCAAGTACGGCTTCTTTTCTTCGGGATACAGCTCCCTCCAGCGCTTTGCGATCTCCTTCGAGCACTCCGTGAAAGACACCTTCTCCTACACCTAACTCATTCTTCCCGTCCATCACATTGTGGTCCTTCATGATTTGATACTGCTCCCTCAGAAACTGGGTGTAGGCGGGTATAGGTCGTCGCAACACGGACTTCCCTTCGGATCCGAGAGAATTCGTTTGGACGGGAGTATTCAGCTCCAAGGCGACTTTCAGCTTCTTGTTCTCCTCGATCAATAGCTTATTCTATGCAACACGCGTTGCGCATGCGAACTACCTGATCGAGCAGCTTCTTGTAGTTCTCGGCATAGTGCTTGTACTTCTCCAGCTTCTTGATCAGTCGCTGCTCCCTCTGCTCGCTCTTCTCCAGCGTGTGCCAGTTCTTTATGTGCTGCCGCACGTCGGCTTTCGTCTTGAACAGCTTTATCGGCGAAGAACAGTTCTTGTATCTACACTCAATGCAGCATCGAAAGCAAACGGGCATTTCTCGGTTCGCAGATTGGAGTGGGAGTACGAGTGTCTGACGAGCTGCGCGTGGACATAGAACGATTTGCCGCATCCCTCGACTGGACACACGTAGGGCTTGATGCCGGTGTGGATCTTCTTGTGGAGGATGAGGGAGCGGGAGGCAGCAAAGTATTTCCCGCACTGGTCACATCTGGGGTAACAAGAAGAGAATGCTCCTACCGATAGTCCGTGACTTCCTGTGTCTTGGAGTTGAAGTCGAGGGGAATGTCGATGTCAAGATCTTCGCTGCAGTGGTCTATCTCGAACGACATGTCTCCGTCTTCCTCGAAGTGGATCCGTGCTTTCGTATTCGACCCCCCAAGTCCCACCCTCTTCGATCCAAACAGAGGACAGAAATCGCCTCGATTCATTCTGGATTTCGCAACCGTTTTTCTTCAAAAGGGAGGTAGTGCGTTATTCAATCTATATGTATTCTGGAACTACGGTTGCAGGAATCGATGTTGGCACGTCAAACTCGACAATCGGCGTGGTGAAGAATGGAGTCATAGTCATTCCCACGGATTCCGCTGGAAATCGAGTCATCCCCTCCTTTATATCCTTCACGAACGACGGCATCGTGTTTGGCGAAGAGGCAAAGAAGAGGCGGATAACGAATCCTACAAACACGATCTATCATGCGAAGAGACTCATGGGCCAACCGTTCGACGATCCTTCTGTGAAGGAGGAGGTGGCGGAGATGCCGTTCCATGTGGAGAGTGACACCTTTGGAAGGCCCGTAATCGCCGTGGACTTCTGCAACGGAAGGCAGTACTTTAACGTGGAGGCGATGATTGGCATGTTCATATCGTATATGGTGGGTTTGGCCGAGAAGTACACAAACTGCCAGATATGCGATATCGTAATCACGTGTCCTGCGTACTTTACCGAGAATCAGCGCCGCGCCGTGAAGGACGCGGGTACTGTCGCCGGATATAATGTGCTTTGCATTCTCAACGAGCCGACGGCAGCAGCCATTGCGTACGGACTGGACAACGTGGTGAAGGAGAGCATCATCTTGGTGTACGATCTGGGAGGCGGCACCTTTGACGTGTCGCTGATGAAGGCGTCAAACAAGCACTATTGTGTTTGCGGCGTTGATGGAGACACGCATTGCGGCGGAATGGATCTGGACCAGCTCGTGGCGAAGATGATCGAGGAGGGGCTGGAAATGCAGGGCATCGAGATAAAGAAAAACAACAAGCGGTCGCAGATGCGATTGCTGGATCGCGCCGAGAAGGTGAAGATCGAGCTGTCTGTTGTGCAGTCGACTACGATCGAGTCCGATACATGGAACGGGAACGACGAGTTTGAGATTACGAGGGCTGAGTTTGAATTCAGAGCAAAGCCACTCATCGACAGAACGATGGAGATCGTATTGCGGCTGCTGAAGAATACCAACGTCCAAGTGGAGCAGGTAGACGAGGTCGTGTTGATTGGCGGCTCTTCGCGCATTCCCTGCATTCGGGACCGGTTGGAGGTTCTGTTCGGAAAGGACAAGATTTCGGAGCGAATTCACCCTGACGAGGCTGTGGCACGAGGGGCAACAATTCGTGCGCACCAGATTATGGACAGCAACGACATCGATTTGCTGTTTGAGGAGGGCGTTCCCGACCTGTCGTCCGCCGAGGCGCTGGACTTCATTCCGGATGATCTGGTGATTAGCGATTGCATCCCGATGGCGATCGGGATTCGTCAGTTTGACGACACAATGAGCATTCTGTTCAACAAGAATCAGCCCTATCCGTGCAAGAAGACGCGCAAGTACAAGACGGCGGGATTGACGAAGAAGATGACCTTCCAGATTTACCAGGGCGACTCGATGTTCTACTACCACAACAAATTGATCTGCTCGTTCGACGTGGAGCTGGGCGACGTTCCCGAAGACGAGCCGATGACCATCTACATCACCGCCGAGTACGATGCGGACGGCATTCTGCAGATCGTGGCCGAGGACAGGAAGAGGAACGAGAAGAAGGTGGTGACCATCAGCAAGCAGACGACGAATCTGTCGTCCGCCGAGATTGAGCAGATGCAGCAGCTTGTGGTGGAGACAAATAGGAAGAGCGAGGCGTTGGGCGTGCAGAGCGAGTGCAAGGACCTGATCGACGAGTTGCGCGCATTCATCCTCCAGAACATGGATAGCGTGAAACAGAAGATCGGCGAGAAGTGCACTACGCAGCTGCTTGACGGCATAAACGCGTACAATGTGCAAAAGCATTCTGTGGAGGAAATCCAGGAGGAGGTGTCAAAGTGTTCACGGTGGATAGACTACCTAAAGAAATGGCGTGTTTGTTGCAGAAAACAAGCGATACAAAGAACAACCGAATCACTCCTCATCCTTCTTCTCCTCCTTGGGCTCCTCCTTCTCCTCCTTAGGCTCCTCCTTCTTTTCCTTCTTTTCCTTCTTCTCCTTCTTGGGCTTCTCCTCCTCCTCGGAAGACTCCTCAGAGCTGGACTCCTTCTTCGCCTTCTTGGAGCTCTTCTTCTTGGGCTTCTC
>ERZ780157.4017-NODE-4017-length-11590-cov-4.938448_pt1 | contig 11590 bp, 13 predicted proteins | sample MGYA00511169_ERZ780157 | MGnify/ENA primary metagenome ERZ780157 (study PRJEB29588, sample SAMEA1965149) | human gut metagenome | biome: human gut; feature: human-associated habitat; material: faeces | place: Denmark | collected 2008/2010 ... | reverse complement strand
AACTACCTGAACAACAACATGGAGTTCATCATGGGCACGGAGGTGTCGAGTGGCGCGCCGTCGTACCGCAACATCATAACGGAGTTCTTCATGCAGACCAGCACGCCTCTGCCCGAGGGATTGACGCTGAACCCCACGACGGGTGAGATCACGGGTATTCCCGTGTCAACGATGGGCACGAAGTCGTTCACGGTGCGCGGCAAGAACCCGAAGGGCGAGACGTTCGTGGAGATCACGATATTCATTCGCAAGGGTCGTTGTCCTCCTGAGGGCGTGTTCGAGCGCACTCCGGTTGGCGAGATCGCGGTGTACCAGTGCGCGCTGCAGGGCAGCTACGTGGGCACACAGAAGAGAGCGTGCGTGCTGGGCAAGAAGGACGGTGAGTGGCAGAAGGCGACGGGATTCTGTATGCCCGTTGTTGCGATTGTGTTGATCGTGATTGTGGTGATTGTGATCATTGCGGTGGTGGTGCTCCTGCTGATGCGTTCTCGCAAGACGAAGGCTGTTGGTGGCGTGAAGGGTAAGAGTGGGAAGGCGTCGAGCAAGAAGAATCCGTCGAAGAAGGGTTCAACGAAGACCGTGAAGGTGTAATTGAATGGGCGTGTTTGTTGAATGAAACCCGATTCATTTGACGAAAGGGAATGACCATCTATTGTTTCCTCTTCCGAATTTGCAGGGTTGTGCTTTTTGCGGCATGTGGGACTTTCATCTGTAGCCGCATTGCAGCTGTGATAAGGATTGTGCCGCAAACCACTCCACTGTTTGTTTTGAATTAAGGGATTGGAATACAGTGTGCCAGATGCATCGACGGCGCACTCTGCTTCAACAATAATCATAGCCACAGTGATATGTGCGAATCCCTTGGTATTTGTAGAACTGTATACTATCACACTGTTCTATGAATGTGAAGCTTGCTATCATTGTAGTTAAAGTGTATCCCGATGCCGACATCCATTGGATCTCAGTTCTTTGGTTACACATATCAAATGCATGTTATACAGTGCTAAACGAACCCCACTCAGCATTGACATGAGAACAAACACACTTTATCCTCCTGTTCTGTTTAGTTTACTAGCTACTGTGTTGTAAACAAGAAATATCGCTTGTTTGTCAATTGACATTGCGGCAAGCCGCAAGGTGGCCTATCACAATGAGGTGAGCGGTTTGCGGTTCCTATGAGTAAAAAGCCGCAAGTAGCACAACTCTGGTTAGCAGTAACACCTACATTTGAGTGCAGATTCACAGGTTTCATGCGATTTGAGTCGGACTAGGGTTAAATGTGGAAACCAACCCATAGCACTCTCCTTCCACGTATATATAGAAAACAAGTCACATGATAGAACAACACTGACCCACTCCAAACAGTTCTCCCATAGCACCAATGGCTATGAATTAGAGATAGCCATTGTGTAGCACTTCCTTTGATGATGACATCATTCTTGTTTTCAAATGCATTTGGAAGATACACAGTCTTCAGTTTGGGAAGATCTAATTATTAGTATAATGAGTACCGATTACTCTCGATTGTTATGTGGCTTTGATTCTTAAAGGTGAGGCTCTCCTTGTCCTTCGTTGTTAGTGTCGTTAGCTTTGGCAAGTCTACATGATTCAGCCCAGAAGCATGGCAGTACTGCGCAGTAATAGTGCGCTTGAATCGTCGTCCCTGGAGGCAAGCGCACTTAAACCTGTTTTAATGGATTCAAGTTGCGGTAAGTCTAAACGGTCATTCCAGGGATTGGAAACTACTCTCAAAGGCAACGCAGTAAGGCACGAGCATCGATCCGCGTCCAATGATAACAGTCTTGAGAGATGACATATCTACAGATCATGAGATTCAATGAGAAACAACTTCTCAGTTGGAATGCGCAACAGAACATAAAGTTCATGCTGTCTTTGCCCACTTCACCAATCTGAATCGTTTCCAAAGCATCCACACTCTCAATCTCACAGATGGAGTAATCCAGGAACGAGTAGTGACCAGTTTTCAAGGACTTCATCTTTGGGCAGCTCTTCAAATAGAAATGACGAATTGGATCCGGTTGTACGTTGGCTCCTTCAATGTCCTTTATCTTGGTGAAACTGTTATCTCCAATCATGACACTCTCCAATTCGTCCATCCCCACGAATCGTACCACCTTCACGTTTTCAAAGCAATCGTTACCAATACTCAGCTCCCTAAGGTGTTGGCAGTCACTAAAGTCCAATATGTTGAACGCCTCTTCGTTGCAACAGTTGCTATTCACAATGATCATCTCCACAACCCTCTTGTTTATGTGATCCCAGTCACTCTTGCTCGAAATCACCACGCTCTTCTGTGCATTGGATTCAACACTTCTCTATTCGTCTCTCTGAACAGGAACCTCTTCATCCCGTAGTGTCGGCATCGCAACGACATTCGTGCTATCTGTTGTCGCAACACTAGGGGTTGCGTTCCCCACGCGCTTCGCTAACTCCAGCAGCAACTCCGAGTTCCCGTTCTTTACGATGCGATCCACAGCATCCTTCACGAACGGGTGCTTATTCTGACGCATCTCAATACATCACTCACCCTCAGTAACGCCTCCACTGATGCTCGCTTCTTCACATCTTTCACCAAACACTTCTTCACGAAATCCACCAAATCACTCGACCACTCCGACGAAGTGAGAGAAGGCGGCGGCTTGCTCACCACCTGGCTCATGATCTTCGCTGACGTCATTCCTGCAAACGGGTTCCTGCCCTCTGCCATCTCGATGATGCTGATTCCGAGGGCCCACACGTCGCTCTTCAAGCACGCCTCTTCCTCGTACACTTCAGGAGCTATGTACCACGATGTACCACAAGTCGTGTTCCGCTTTGAACAGGAGTGCTCCAACTGAACAGCCAACCCGAAATCGCCCAATTTGATCACGCCACTCTCTGAGATGAACAGATTGTCGGGCTTGATGTCCTACACCTCAATCACTCACCCCAATCATCACTCGGTGCATCACATTTCGATTGTGCAGATACGACAACCCCAGCAAACAGCAACTCACCACCTCACGCAACTCCTCCTCCTTCAATCGATTCCCGCTTCTCAAGAATGATTGAATAGACCCACAATGACAGTACTCCATCACAATCTACATCATTACCTAAATCCACACATCGCACCCAAAACTCTGCCTCTCTTCGCAACACGTCGTAGTAACGCACAATGTAACGAGACTGACACTCCTTCAACAACTTCCACTCATTCTCCAACTCGTCCTCGTTCAACAGCGGTTTCACCTTCTTGATCGCCACCAAATCGTTCGATTTCTTATCCAGAGCCACGAATACCTCGCCGAAGCCTCTACCGCTAATCCGCTCCAATTCACGCCTACCCCTCTCCCAACTTGCTCTTGAACTCATAGTCCTCCTCTGCACTCATTCTGAAGAATACACTCGGAATACGAAATCGATATGTGACATATACATCCCTTCGCTCCCTTCCATTACCTATTCGCTTCCTCTTCCATCAGCCCATTATTACCCTTCTTCCTCCTTGACTCCACCCAATGCGACGATTCTTCTCTTCATTGACACTCCCTTCGTCCTATGTCCAATCCACCGCTCGTTTCCACTCCTTCCTTCTCGTCTTCAGCTATCACACCCACTTCCACTCCTTTCCATCCATAATCGTTCCCATAAAGCAACCGAATCTTGTTCCCCCACTTCATTCTTTCATTCTTCTTCATTCCCTGCGATTTCCCTTCATGTCCATGCGATTCCAAACGCCATCCCTTCACGTCCTCCTTCATCACACACAATACAATAACCATCATAAAACACCCAGGAAAGAGAAATGTCCTTCCCTTTCCTCCTTTCGTTCTTTTGAGCACACAGTAATAGAGTACCATCACAGAAATCCCTCCTATCATTTGAATCGCGCGAACGACACCATGCACTCCGTCTTACACAATACAATCGAATTCCCACCACACACTGCCTTTCTCTCATCCCTCTCCTTTCTCTCCATGATAGCGCTGGAATGCGCAACAAACAATGCACTCTCAAAACACAACTACAAAGACTCCAACGCCTCCTTCAAACGCGCATCGCCCGTCGCCTCCACCATCGCGTAAAACAAACCTCTCTTCTTCCACAACGCCGACGGACTCCCCACCTCTCTCACTTCGCCCTGATCCAACACGCAAATGCGGTCCGCGTCCACCACCGTGTTCAGCCGGTGCGCGATTGTCAGACACGTGCACTCCGCAAACTCCCGCCGAATCACCGCCTGCAACCGCGCATCCGCGCCCGCGTCCAGCGAACTCGTCGCCTCGTCCATCACCAGGATGCGCGGATTCCGCAGCAGCGCCCGAGCCACGCACACCAACTGACGGTTCCCCACCGACAGATTCGCGCCGCCCTCCTCCAACGCACTCTCCAGCCCGCCCAGCTCCAACACGCACTCCTTCAAACCCACCTGCTCCAACACGCTCCATATCCGCTCGTCGCTGTACTCCCCGAACGGATCCACGTTGAAACGCAACGACGCGCAGAACAACACCGGGTCCTGCGGAATGATGCACAGCGCGCGACGCGCCTCCGCCAGACCCAGCTTACCCACATCCACACCGTCGATGGTGACGGAACCCCCGCTCAACGGCGCGATGCGGAACAGCGCCACCGTCAGCGACGACTTCCCCGCGCCCGTCCGACCCACGATCCCCACCTTCTCTCGCGCTCCCACCGACAGGTTCACGTGCTTCAACACCAACGGACCCTCGCGGTACCGCAGCGACACGTCACGCATCTCCACACGTCCCTCCCGCGGCCAGCCCTCCGGAGCACGCTCCGACCCGCCCTCCAACTTCTCCGCACGCTCCGACCCGCCCTCCAACGCCTCCGGCTCCGCACTCGCACAGAAGGCGCGCACACGCTCGATCGACACCAGGTTCATCTCGCTGCACGATATCGTGTCGCACACGCTGCTGATGCTCGACGACAGCCCGATCGCCGACGACAGCGCCGCGCCCAGGTTCGCCGCCGAAAACGACGACCGGAACACCACGCTCAGCAAACACAGGCAGAAGTTGATCACGCTCGTCGCCGTCGCCGCGCGGATGCAGAACCAGTAGTTCGCCAGGAACGAGAACATCGACGCCACGTTGCTCCGGTCCAGCGCGCGCTCCATCCTCCCCACGAACAGCTCCCGCCGCCCGTACGCCGTGATCGACGCCATCCCCGCCAGCACCGACTGGAAGTCGTTGAACAGCCGCGACCGCTCCAACCCCTCGATGCGCTGGTAGTCCGCGTTGCCCCGCGTGAACAGCCCGTGCACCCACAGCCATGCCGCCACCGTCACCACGATCACCACGCTCATCACCGGAGCGATGCCGATGATCACGCAGCAGTCCGACACCACCATCACCAACACCCCCAAGAAGTTGAAGAAGTTGTACGGAAAGTCGAAGTCGATCACGTACATGTCGCGGTTGAACCGGTTCGTGATGCGACCCACCGGGTTCACGTCGAAGAACGACACCGGCGCGCCCACCACGTGCTCCGTCAACTCCCTGTGGTACACGCGCGACGCGTTCACGCGACCCCGCGCCTGCAGTACCAGACGCACCACCGTGAACACGCCCGTGAACGCCGTGATGACGAAGAAGCCCACGCTGTAATAGTTCGTCCTCGCCGCACACTCCGCCGTCTCCATCTCCATGCACGGGTCCCCCGTCCACCCCGACACCCACAGCTGCGACGCCGTCATCGACACCACCGTGAGCAGCAGCATTGCTACGACTCCGCTCGTCAACCCCTTCCCGAAGGCACTTGCGTAGGAGGTGAGTACGGAGAGGGAGATGGAGCCGGTTGCCTTCTCTTCTGCGGTGGTGAGGGTGGTGTGATCTTGCGAAGCGTTGTTGTTGTCTGTGTTGTCTTCGTGATCTTGCGAAGGGTTGTCTTCGTGATCCTGCGAAGGGTTGTCTTCGTGATCCCGCGAAGAGAGACTGTCCTGGGAAGCATTCCCGTCCTCTCCACACGCAGAAGCAATCCCCGCATACGGCGAGCGCGTAAACGCAGCGTAATCACCATCGAACGCCACGCGACGGTCCTTCAACAACACAATCTGGTCGCAGTACGCCAGGTACTGCAACGCGTTCGTCGTCATCACACGCGTGCGCCCCTTCAGCTCGCCGCAAATGCACTCGTGGAACAGACGGTGCCCCACGCGCGCATCCACCGCCGCCAGAGGGTCGTCCAGCAGCACGATCGACGCCTCCGAGTAGCAGCACCGCGCCAGTGACAGACGCGCCTTCTGACCGCCCGACACGTTGATTCCGTGCGCACCAATCTCCGCCTCCTCGCCGCCCAGTATGCGGAGGTCTCGCTCCATCTGGCACGCGGCAATCACGCGGTGGAACCGCGTCTCGTCGTAGGCGCTGCCCAGCAGGATGTTGTTCCGCACCGTGTCGTTCACGATCCACGCCTGCTGCTGCGACAGCGCCAGCGTCCCGCTCCTCTCCAACGATCCCTCGCGTCTCGACAGCATCCCCACCAGGGACAGCAGGAAGGAGGACTTGCCGCAGCCCGTGTCGCCGATCACCGCCACCAAACTGCCCTTTTTGATGTGCAGCGAGACGTCTTCCAGGCAAGGAGTCGCGTCGCCCCAGGAGAAGGATGCGTTGTGGAGCGTGATGGCGTTCGTTTTCTCTTCATTCTTCTTGTCTTGTTCAGGGTTCTCATTTCCAGACTTCTCAGAGTGCTCGCTATGCTCGCCATTCTCGCCACGCTCAGAATCCTCCTCCAACCCCAGAAAACTCGAAATGCGCTTCATCGACGAACTACCCCTCAACTCCCCCACCCTCCCTCACTTCATCAACGCCATCGACGAAATGCACCACGGAGAGTAAAAGATCGACGACTCGATCTGCTTCAACAACGATATCAGCGTAAACGCCTTCCCCGCCGGAATCGACTCCCCCGTCACCCACGGGTACGCCGCAAAACACAACACCGGCATCAGCTTCGGAATCACCGTCGTCACCGCGTCAAAGTACCCCGCCAACACGTTCGCGATCCGCCGAATGAACACCAACTCGCTCTCACGACTCCGGTCAATCTACCTCTCACCACCCACGTCCTCGCCCACCAGCGCTTTGAACGGCTTCTCCCAACAGTAGTACTTGATCATCCGAATGCCGTTGCACACGTCGTTGATCAGCTTCACGCGCTTGTCCGTCTCCGCCAAACACTTCAGACGCTCCACGCCGTACCGGTGCATTCCGTACACCATCGTCCCGTACATCACGATCTCCAGCACGAACACGATCGCGCACGTCGCTCCCACGTTCATGTACGCGATCACCAGCGACGCCATCAGCTACGCCATCACGCCCACGCCCCGCCACCACCAGCACCGGGATGATGATCAAGTTCACCAGCAGGTAGATGTAGTTCACCAACTATGTGTGAAGAATAGTATTAGCAGGCACAAAATACGAATCGGAACTCATCAGGTTCGTCAACTCCCCGGAATTGATCGAGCACCGCGACGCCGACGATAACACAAACGACTTGCGGTAGATCGCGTTGATCAGCACCGAACGCATCATCACGCCCAGCTGGATGCACAGCGTCTGCCCGTACACCCACGACATCCAACTCAGAATCGGCATGAACGCGATCAACGCCGAGTACACCACGCGCTGCGCCACAGCTACGCCTCATTGACTGGAGATGCACGCACTCAACGAATTGTCCTTCAAATCGTCCGTCAGCGTGGACAACAGCAGCGACGGCACCAGCTTCACCAACGAACCCGTTAAACAGAAAACAAAGGCCTCCGCCACCTTCCACCGTCCCACCACGGAGAAGAGGGCGCGAAACAGAGAACGGTCCTTCTTTTCCTTGATACACTCCTCGTTCCAATAATGTTCAAATTTGGGATACAACGACTCTGCTTGCAGACGGGAAGGACAACCCCCCAGATCATCCGGCTCCAACGACGTCTTCTTTGCTTTCCGGAACATGGGTGTCATGTAGGACAACCTCTCCTTCATAGATTCTTGAAATCACCTACCAGGAACGATTCAGACAACTCGCGTCATCCTCGCGTGCTTTAATACAATGATTCTATTGACTCATGCCGAATTATCGAATGCACACTTCATTTGCAGGATCCGCGTCCGTCGCTTTGGAAGGCAGAGAACGATCCGATGGTCCCAATTCCACGTTCATTGCACTCCGACTTCAATGCTCAGTTCGCACAATCGCAAAGGAAGAGAAATGGGTTGCGCACAATCCCAAAAGAGCGAAGATTCTGCACAGAATCGGTCCCATTTTTGAATCTTCGTTGCAATGCGTTGTGGGATGTGCGGATAACATTACGGTATGCGAGAACGCACTGGAAGGGAGAGAGTGGCAATCAGCGATTCCAACCCAACGCGCGTTCTAAACACATCCTTCTCTCAAGTTTAAAGCATAAAGGAGAAGATCAATTGCTTTATCCCTTCTCCTCCACATTCCCCCTCAACACATGCGCTTTCTCCTCCTATTCAACGTCATCGCTGTCGCACTGACCGTGAATAGCCTCCCTTTCATCCCAGGCACACTTCTGGAGAAGATGAACCAGTACGTACCCGTTTCCAATAACTCCATTCCCTGTGTTCCTCCAATTCGATTCCCTCATTCATAGACTGCGGAACCTACGATCTGGAGTGTTTCGACACCGGCGACTCCTGTACGCCTCGCTTCCTCGCCTCATGAATAGCCACCATCATGACAGCCATTATCACCGGCAAGAAGGGACACCCGACCGTATTCGATCTCCGCAGCTCCAGCTACATGGGAACGGGCTGTGACGATTCCGCCTTCGCGGGCAAGGGACGGTTTGTCTACTCCTTCCAAACTGTCGACGCGAAGAACGCCACCCTCCTTCTGAACGGCGTCTATCTCACGCTCTCCTCCATGTACGCCGAAGTCATGGGCTGCGTGGACAAGCCGATGGTGGAGCACGACGTCCTGAACATGACGTGCGTCGTCGAGGGCGTCGACCAAATGAAGGAGCAGAAGGAGTCGATTGGGAAGGCGTTCTCCGATGTCGCCACGTTCACGGATGCGTCGCTGGTCGTGAACGGCGTGTCCGTCCCGCGCGTGTCCGATGCCAAGTGCACGCCCGAAGCGCCGCAGGACAAGACGTACCCCGTCATCTACGTCGTCGTTGTCGTCCTCATCGCCGTCGTCCTCGTCGTGTTCTTCCTCACCAAGAAGTCCTCCGTTTCTAAGAAGGCGACGAAGTGAGTATTGTAATTATATAGTGTGTTCGTGTTTTCATCAGACGCTTTCTTTCTTCATCAAACCCTCCAATACAACTCCTCTCCACGCAACTACTCAAGAGACCACACAATCACTCAAGAAACACCACACACCACTCGACTACCAACAAACAACAAACAACTTCAACACAAACGAGGACGCAAACGCATCATTCCCACCCCTCACCGCATACTCCTCCGTCAACACTGCCGTTAAGAACCCCCTCAAAGGAACCAAAAGGATATGAAGCCGACTCAAATCGCCGACCGTCTTCACCTTCCCACTTCGCTTGATACGATTCACGAAGTCCTCCACCTCGGGAAAGGCGAACAGCGACAGGTGGAGCTACGCTTCACACGATTTGACCAACCCAACATCCCTCCCCGCCAGTGACGCAGCGATCCACTGCAGTAGCGCCTTTAGATACGCGTTCCCGTGGAACACGCCACAGCCCCACTCGCCAGAGGAAATGACGTCCTTCGCTGCCATCGAGAAGCCGCAGAACGCCTTGTTGATCTCTCGCAGCATCAACGCCTCCCGAAACTGCACGTCCCTGTCGTCCAGGCACAGCGCGTCCATCGCGATCACCTGCGCAGGCTGTGAATCGCTAACCATCACGCCCACGCAACACGCCCACTAACCCAACGCACCGGCGTAGCGCAGCGTGTGACTGAAGCCGCTGTACTTGCCCACACGGACACATCCAATCACGGAGATGGCTTCCAAATCCTCCATCGGCGAGCATACGTATCGCGCCAAGCAGCACTCCGGGAACAAACAACACAGCAACTGCTCCTGCGTGCCGTAGGCAGTGAAACAGCCGTGGAAGGCGTACATGTTGGCGAAGTCCACATACACACCGCTCGGATAGTCTTCCAGCTTTGTCTCTGACGAGAGTGTAATCACCCTCAGGGGAACAGTCGACTGTTTGAGAGAATCAGCGGTGAACGGACGAGACACTTTGGACTTGCGAATGATCAAGTCATCCATGGGCATTCTTCCCTCCGCCATGCGGTTCAAGTACTCTTCCACGAAGAGGAACTTCTCAACGCCCTATGCGTGAAAGGAATATACACTGCTCACACTGTCCTGCAGATCCACAAAACTGCGCTGGTTCTCTCCAAAGGGGTAGATTCCCAACGTCAAGCAACACATGAGCTGCACCGCTTCTTCTCGCGAATAAACAATGTCTTTACATTCACCCTAAGGATTACAATGGATTCAATACAATACATTCCCAACATAGTCCTTCCTCGTGTAAAGGGGACTATAGAGGCATCGTTTCGCCATTTTCAAGATGAAGGGGACATCCGCTGATCATGATCCTATTCAGAAAGGCAGATACTCTGAAAGAAGCGCGTCTTCACATGCGCGTAACGCTCGTTCTCGAATATCGCGCTCAAGGAGCGCAACGAGTGTGTACTCCCCGTTAGCACACGCAATAGTTCCTAACCTATAAGGATACCCACTTCCGGGAATACGCGGTATTCGGAGAGGGTGTGGGGTGTATTCGACAGCGCTTGGATGATGTGATTCATGGCGAAATCGGAGCGCGTCTCAAAGAGAAACTGAGCGGCGAATCGTGATTGGAAGCGAAGTATATTCGCGTTGGTAGTCGTGTATGATTCAGTGTGACGTGCTATTGAAATAACGTGAATAACAAAGCGCGAGCATCCACAGAGAGTAATTTGAAATGGCTAACAGACAAAACAACAATAGAGTGAACAGAAGAAACGGCCGTGGTAATGCGTGGAGACAGGAGTATGTTGATTACGTTGCTGAGCTCTTCTCTGTCAGGCGGAGGAAGCTTGGGTACGCCAACGAATGTCAAAACAGCACGCAACGTAATCACCAGCATCGTGTAGGAGATAACTCACGACGCATCTCCACGAAGGCGGGCGACATATCGCTGACGGAATAGTTCCCATTGCTCCTAAATGTAATGCGCACCGTTGCTGCGCTCCAGAAAGAGCATTCGACTCGTTTCTGCAAGCAATGCGTAATCACACATAGAGAGCATGCCACAATCTCTACAAGGAGAGAACCCAACGGACTCGAAGAGCGATACTTCCGTAGGGAGATGCTGCACGCGTATTATCATACTGGAATGAGTGGGGTTATGAATCATGAGCCAGTGAATGAAAGACTGGAGGATGTCATATACAACGGCGAGTGCTCACACAGAGGATGGTGGTGTCCGGGAGTTCGTGCAGCAAGAGACAGAAAACCCTCAGCTTTTGGACTCATTCGAGATGGAGACGACTCCAACGACGGTATTGGAGACGACGAGATGAAAGAAAACCAGTCAGGCGACGATCTTCAG
>ERZ780157.4015-NODE-4015-length-11596-cov-3.148601_pt1 | contig 11596 bp, 20 predicted proteins | sample MGYA00511169_ERZ780157 | MGnify/ENA primary metagenome ERZ780157 (study PRJEB29588, sample SAMEA1965149) | human gut metagenome | biome: human gut; feature: human-associated habitat; material: faeces | place: Denmark | collected 2008/2010 ... | reverse complement strand
GAGTAGAAGTTGCTCCCGTCCCCCGGCTCGATCGCCTCGCCGTTCACGCCTCCACGCAGACCGAAGAGCTCAAACCAGTCGTTGGAGGTGTCCTTCTAACCATGAGTGGCGCCACACGGCATTACGGAGAAGAGCAGACTCACGGCGATCTTCGCCACGCTGATGACGGCGGAGTAGAGGATCTGGAAGGACCAGATGTTCTTGAAGTTGGCGAAGAGGAAGAGGAAGAAGAGAATGCCCATGGTGAGATCGGGCGAGATGATGCAGGTCAGGACGCACGCCAGGAAGAAGAGATAGCGGGTGATGCGGTACGCCTTGGCGGGCGAGGGCACGGAGAGGTACTTGGGGTAGCAGCAGGTCTTCTTCTTGAGGTTTCTCGACATCTAGAGGTGAGAGCGCGACGAGGTGCTGACGATCGTGAACCAGCCCATGAAGAAGAGGAAGATGTCGACGAACCAGTTCACGTTCTTGAAGTTCTTCAGACCGCCGAGAAGCAGGTAGTACAGCGTGGTGTGTCCCTCGAGCAGCACGGCGATGCCCGAGGAGAGGACGTAGTACACGACGCCGAGAAGCAGTCCGTAGACGATGAACACGCGCTGCGTCCAGAGCTGCGGCGAGATGACGACGTACTCCTCGATCTTGTCCGCCTTCACGCACATCATGTTGATGGTGGAGAGCAGCAGGAGCACCATGGTGAACAGACTCGGGTAGATGAACACCCAGATGATCACCAGCGCGTTCTGCACGAAGATGCCCACCGGGCTGTTCACGAAGTGGTAGAAGCTACGGGTCAGGCGAGCGCGGGGGACTCACAAGGTACGGAGCACGCGCCAGCGCAGGTCCAGCTTCATCTGGAACTTGGTCTTCACCGGCTTCGAGGACGCCTTCTCCACCACGCGCTTCTCCTCGTTCACGATCTCGATGGTCACGAAGGCGAGCACCTCGCAGACCTTGGAGCAGATGTAGCGCGTGAAGGACAGGTGGTCGTCCAGGTCCACCGCCGTGATGCGCTTCACCCAGAAACGCGCCGTGGACCAGAGCGCGTAGTCCAGGAGGATGAAGACGGAGTACCATTCCTTGCTAGGACGGCTGAGATAGAGATGAGTGGTGATGTCCGAGATGGACCACTTGCAAAAGAGCGTCGAGAAGCACAGCGTCAGCAGCGTGTGGAAGAGAGACTGCCCGATCAGCGTGGAGAGCATCATCAGCACGAGCGGAACGAGAATGTGGCAGCGATAGCCGCCCTCCTGCTCCTCGCTGACCGTCTACACGTGACACACTCCCTCAACGCCCACGAGCAGCTGGGAAACGCTGCTGATAATCAAAATGACGATGGTGACGACCACAATGATGAGATCCTTCAGCACGTCCGTCGTGTATCCCTGGGACGCCTCGACCTTTGCGATACCGATATCGAATGGCAACTACGCGTCAGCCGCAGTCCGCAACGAAAACAGTAAACGAGGATGTGTTCACCATGATTTTCAGCACCAAGTGTGCTACGGAGGAGATGGAAGCGACGATTCCTGCAGAAATACAGAAACGCTTCGCCTTTTTCACCACCGATCTAGCAACAAAGAAGGCGCACAGCGAAGTAATCGCGGAAAATACGTTGCTATCGTTACTGCACAGAACCAGCAGGAGAATGCTGTACAGTGCGGAGATAATTGGCAATGCTCTACAAATCACGTCGCGGACAGATATGTTGATACACGTTCATTCGCCTGCACCACACAACCCGTATTCAGCTATTTCTACAGAGAGTACCAACTGGAATAAGGGTCATGTCCCACCCCAATTCTGCATCCGCACGCGGCAGCGTAAACGGCGGCGCGGGCGTGTTTCCAAACAACAGCGGTGATATCCAATAATCTTACATATACTCCTTCTCCAACTGCTGCATACGCGTGCTCATGTTCTTCACGGCGGTGACCATGTTGTCCGTGGGACACACCGCCTCCAGCTCGCTCAGGTACTTGCTGATTTCCTCGTCGGGCTTGTGCATGATGTTCATCACCACCACCAGGTTGCGGAGAATCACCGGGTTCTTCGCGTCCTTGCTGTACTCGTCCATCAGGCCGCTGAGACACTTCTCGAGCTGCGAGGGGTCGCTGGCGTGGTTGTCGCTGCGCAGGTCGCTCAAGAGGTAGTTGTTCACCAGCATCGGGCTCTCGTTCAGCTTGTCCATCAGCTCGCGGTAAATGTATGTGTTCTCCTTCATCTTCTCGTTATCCTACCCCTCAACCCCGCTCCGCACACCGACTCCATTCGCGTTGATCCACGTCTTCACGAGCTGAGAGAGGACGTGGTCCTCGTCAATCTTGCACATCTTCGAGTACACTTCGGAAGCCTTGTCCGGGCGGTTCATTCGCACCAGCGTGTACGCGAGCACGGAGAGCTCCTCCATCGAGTCCGCGTTCTGAACAGACGTGTAGGCGTGGTCGTAATCGTTCTCGTTGTTGAAGATCGTGCACGCGATGATGCGGACCAGCGCGCTACTTCCCATCTCGTCGTTAAGAAGGAGAGACACTTGCTGTGTGACCTCGCTCCGATTGTCCGGCTCGGCGAAGTATTTGGCTAAAAGAGAAATCGCCTTGAGCTCGTTCGTCATCGTCGCGCTGCTGCTGATTTGATCCAAGACTTGGCTGTACTGCCCGAGACAAATCATCGAGCGGTACACGAAGTACATCTTCTCCAGGTTGTCCGCGTCGTTCGTCGCCGCCACTCGGTTTGCCTCCTGGATACACGTCTACGCGCTCACCATTCAACACAAAACCGACTTCGAAGTTGCCGATGTAGAATTGGCTGCGCACCATATACAGACGGTCGGGAGACGACATGATTTGGATGAAAGGCTACGAAATGACGGAAATGCGCTTGGATTCCTGAAAAGCCCGTTTCGAGCCATTCCCGAATCCCGTCACTTTTCAGTTTCTTTTGGCTTCGATGGACTGCTCTGCGATTTGGGAAGACTGCATCAACAAGCTGGAGGATTTGGACTATCCCATCGATTCCCTGTCCGATTCCGAATTGCCCACACTGCCGCTGAGTTCCGACGCCAACGTGGGTCCTCTGGTGCTGAAGGCCATGTGCGATGTACTGTTTTTGCGCCCCGTCCATGATAGATCCAATCCCTGGAAACCGCGCTTTCCGGGAGTTCCATTACGGAGAAGGAGTGTCCCGTGGATAGCTTCATGGAATTCGCCTTCCAGAGAGGGTTATCGTTGCTCTCTTCCGTAACGTGTAGCTTTCTGACCACCGGCGATGACGCCGAGTTGAACGCCCTTCTCGCCATCAACTTCATCATCGACGAGCTGCAAGTATTCCCAAAGGGAGCGATGAAGAGTAGATGAACAGAGTCATGCTCTACCGTCAGAACCATGTGCGCGATCAAATTGCGTCTCCGAACCGAGACATTTCTGCCATAAAGCAGCGCGTAATCATCAGAAGGCTCATTTGAGTGTAGATTTGCGAGCTGACGCAGGAAGCGACGGGGACGTCCAGCGGAATCATCGAGGACGACTTGTCTGCGCTGTATTCCTTCTTTGATGTGACGTTCGAGCGTGGGAACTGACCTGTAGAGCCACAATCCGCCGCTCATTCATCGTGCGAACTACTCGAAGGAGGAGGAAACCAAGATTGCCAAGTACAACACCATCTGCCAGTCTCTCTACCGCGATAAGAAGATCATGATGATCCAGGTAGAATGAGAAGTTTCTGATGAATCGTAGCGACTGGACGTGACGATTCAGAGTCTGTTGTGGAATCAGCCGAAGCAGTACGACACGTCCTCCATCGAGACGCTGCGCAACGAGATTGACATCACCAAGTCCTTCTCCGTTGACCAGGTGTTCGCCGCGCGTCGCAGCGTTTGCCATTCTGCGTGTTATGACCCATAGTTGCTCGCACGCGTTTTCAAGGTGAGCACTGGAGCCTACAAGACGAAGGCGTCGTTCCGCAACTATCGCATCGGATACGTTCCTGATCGAGGCGGTCGCATCACGTTGGAGAACGGCGAGTTGGACGAGCGTGTAAAGCGGGGTGGAGTGCCTACGGTTGCGGTGATTGTGTGGAGTGATGCATAGTTCCAGAAGAAGTACTCCAAAGCGAAGACTGCTCCCGCGGCGCAACCTGTTTCCGCAGCGCAACCCGTTCCCGCGGCAAAGACTTCCTCTTCACAGTTCAACGAGGTGGAGAAAGTGCTTCAGGTGTTCGGGAGCAACATGTCGAAGGACAACGTCGTGACGGCGACAAGCGACAACCGCAGAAGCCATCCGAACTACCGGAAGGGGAAGTGATCTCGCTTCAGGACTTCCCACCTAGATTAGCACTCCCTGAATCGTTGAATCCTCGTCTGAAGGGGATTCTGTTTCTTGTCAAACACACGAAGTCATTTTCTTTCCTTCCCTTCCGCACGCGAACCATGCAAAAGGTGTACAAAATCGCTATGGTGACAGGAGCCGCTACGGGCTTCGGTTTGGCAACGGTGAAGCAACTGATGGCAAGTGGGTACAAGGTGGCTTGCTGCGACACGTCCTTCGTCCACAGCGCTCCCGACGAAAGCTTCCTGGAGGAGATCGACGGACAGGGAAGCGCCATGTTCTACGGAATGAACCCCCTCTCCACGGGCGATGTATTTCCTGTTGCAACGGCGTTATAGCACAGATCACCTCCGTCCTCGAAGCCATTCGCTCCACCTACGGCGAAGCACCGCGTGTGCTTGTCAATAGTCAAGTCTACGTGGAGTCCGAAGAGGTGCGTCTCTGGATGGAGGATTACGCATAGATGATCAACAAGGCGCTGTATCCTCACTCTCTCTCCACCTTCAGGGAGGTGATGGACAACAACGTGGTTGGAGACTTCAACGTGATTCGACTCGTTGCCAAAGAAATGATAGCCAACTCGCGCGGAAAGGACGGAGAACGCGGAATCATCATCAACACGTCCAGGTACCTATCGGAATCGAATACGAGCATAGCATATCGGCAAAGAACGGATCGGGAGCGCAGGTGGCATATTCCTGCGCCATGGCCGCCATCGCGGGAATGACACTGCCGCTGGCGAGGGCGCTCGGGAGGTTTGGGATTCGGAGTGTGTCTATCCTGCCCGGACTGTTCGACATCCCGGAGGTGAAGGACTATGAGGACACTGTCACGGTGATGAGCAAGATGACGCCGTTTCCGCGTCGTCTAGGGGCTCCCGAGGAATTCGCGAGAATCGTTGAGGTAGTGCTCGGTCTTCTGTGATGAGCGTAGACGGTGATCGACAACTCCATGCTGAACGGCTGCAACATCCGACTCGACGGAGGAATCCGATCCTGAGGCGTTTTCTGTTTGTATTACCACCCTAAGTCCCGAGCCGCTGGCAGGGCCGTGTATGCAAAGAAGAAGCGAAAAATAGATCAGTTGCTTTAGTGCTTCTTCGATACCTCCTCCTTCCACTCCTTGAGCTCCTTCTTTTGCTGCTCCTTCTCCTGTCTGCGGGTTTCCACCTCGACCATATTTGAGCGGTCCTTCTATTCATAAGGGGGAGAACAGCACGAGGGACTTCTTTTCTGTGGTGGAGACACTCAATGTAATCCTCCTTCAGCAGATCGCATTTGTACGGATTGTCAGTGCTAACCTGCAAGGTGAAGCGGTAATACCCGATGCCGTACCATGCACTTCTCAAAGTTCATCCAGAACTGATAACATCTGCCTTCCGTTCCGTGAGAGCCGTAACCACTTGACATTCTCCTGTATCTGCCGAGAATGCGCTCAAAAGAGAAAAGGCGAGCGCAACGGTTATCGCGCGACTGTCGCACGGGCCGAAATCTTACTGTCTTCCGGTATTCCGCAATCGACTCTCGATTTGTTCTTTTCTTCCAAACAGTCTATTCTCTATTCTGCGAGCGTAATTGAAAAATGGAACCAACGGACAAAGTCGTCTGTAAGAAAGCCTGTGGTATTGACTTCGGCACCTACGAAATCGCCGTGGCTGTGGTCAATGCAGATGACCCCAACGGCGTAACTCTCGTTTCCAACAATCTGGCGAACGAAACTACGCCCGGGGTCGTGAAACTCTATAACGGCATGCGTACTTATGCGGAAGAAGCGCAGGGGAGCGCGACCATGTGTCTGCAGAACGTTATCTCGCATATTCCCCTCATTTTAGAGTATTCAGAGCATATAGAGCAACTGGCGGAGGACTATCCCGACCTCTGCTTCGTTGCGAGGAAACGCCAGGACGGAGAGATCGTCTTCGAGCTAACGGACTATGTGGTGCCCGAAGTTTCATTAACCCACGTCATTTCCATGCTTCTTCGCCACATATACTCGTTCATCACCAAGAAATATCCCGAGAACGTTAAGCACACCGTCGTCTCCGTCCCTCCCGGCGTGTCGGGCGCGGTTGCGCGTCAGGTCGCTGATGCTGCTTCCCTGGCTGGATTCGAGGACGTGAAGGTCGTGACCACGGACATCGCCCAGGCCTTCAAGTAGGACTGCGTCTTCCCTCTCACGCCTAGTTACTGCTTCCGTCTCCACAACGCGACCGAGGCGCTGGAGGGCGAGCACAACATCGTGTTCATGGACTGCGGCTGCACCTACTCCAACATGTACGAGGTGCACATCACGCCCGAGAAGAGCGAGATCGTGAAGAGCGTGAGCAAGAAGGTCGGCGCGAAGGACGTGGCCGAAGGCGGCAAAACCTTTTTGAGCACCAATCCCTGCAACGGCGAGGTGATCGCCGAGAACGTGATCAAGAGCCAGACGAAGAAGGCGTTCCGTCTGATGAACGGCTGCTGCGCGCTGAAGAAGATGCTCAGCGCTGCCAGCCGCGCCGTGAACAGCGTGGACGCGCTGGACCGCGGCAACGACTACACGCTCCAGCTGACGCGCGCGGAGCTCGAGTCGATCTGTCTGCCGCAGATCCAGCGCATCACGGAGCTGGTGGACGAGTTCATGAAGGACGGGCAGGGCGCCATCGAGGCGGTGGAGATGGTGGGCGGAGGCAGTCGCATCCCCTTCGTGCAGCGCATCGTGGAGGAGAAGACGAAGAGTCCGCTGCGCTACACCGTGGACTCGGCGTCGTGCATCGCCAAGGGCTGCGCGCTGCTCGGCGTGTTCGACGAGATCAAGGAGAAGAGCGCGATGCAGGACGTGCCCTTCATGGCTCTCGGCGAGCGCGACGAGGAGAGCTACAAGAGCATGGTGGACTGCGAGATGAAGCTGCGCGCCATCGACGAGGAGCACGAGCGGAAGGCGGAGGCGCACAACCACCTCGAGGGGTAGGAGGAAGACGCGGCGTGTGAGCGTAGACTGATCGACCAGATGTGGAGGGAGCTGGACAGCGAGGACAAGGCGCTGCTGGACGAGAGCGCGCTGAGTCCCCTGCTGAAGGCGGAGTCCAGCTGGCTCATCGAGAACGAGGAGACGGTCTCTGCCGACGCGCTGGAGGCGGAGTTCAGTCGCTTCAAGGAGGCGCTGGAGAAGCAGTTCGCGCCGTTCTTTGAGGCGAAGGAGGCGCGTCGCATTGCGGTGGAGAAGGCGTTGGAGGAGGAGAGTAAGAAGCGTGTGGAGGTGGAGGCGGTGGCGTGGCGTGACGCGTAGAACAGCGACAAGGACGACGTGAAGCTGCCGTTCAAAACGCGCATGTCGCGTCTCGAGGCCAACAAGAAGGAGGCGACGGACCTGTTCAAGGACAAGAACTACGTGATGGCGATTCAGCACTACGTTGATGTGCGTGGTTTCGCTGACCTGTAGAAGCGCGCCTTGTCGCACAGCCTGAAGTTCTTCGACATGTCGCCGCAGCAGAAGGACGAGGTGAAGGCGCTCCAGGCGACGCTCAACGTGAACTGCGCCATCTGCTACATGAAGCTGGAGCAGTGGGAGAAGGTGGTGGAGCACTGCAACACGGTGCTGAAGGAGGACCCGCTGAACCGCAAGGCGCTGTTCAGAAGAGCCGACGCGTACAACCACTTGCGGGACATCGAGAAGTGCACACAGGATGTGAAGCAGCTCATGACCATCATGCCGAGTGAGCCGTGGTGCGCAGAGGTGAGAAATAGATGATGCGGGCGTGCTGCGACTGAAGGCGGAGAACGATCGTCAGGTGAAGGCGTTGCAGGAGAAGAGGAAGCGGATGGCGAAGAAGATGTTCGGAGCGTAACTTTTAGCAGCAGTGTTTGTTGAGTCGCTCTGTTCCGTTATCACACATATGTTGTGCACGTCCCGGTATCCCAGCGATGAAATGGATCTCCTTCTATTCCATCTCCGTTGCCCTTGTTCTGTTGCTGTGTACACTGCATTTCAGGAAAGCAGCCTCCTTCGCGAAGGAGAATGAAATTCACGCAACCAATCACCTGTATTATTACGCTGATCCCGTTGAAGACGTTGAATTGCCTGCTACTGAAGCTGTTCCCTCGTTCCGCGTGGGATTGAATCTTACCGAAAAGGAGGCGGTTGTAGGATCAGGAACGAAGGAGATGACTATAATATCGGAGACGAAGAACAGAACGAAGACCACGATCCGGGTCAAGAGAAAAGGCAAGAAGAAGAAGGAGAGAGTTCGTTCGCTACAACCCTTGGTATTTACGAAGGACGGAGTGGACAGGCATTTCGTGAAGCTGTTTGCCTCGTATCCTCTGGTGATGTGTAGAGCGCGTGATTTCATATACATGGACTCAATCGAGTGGAGGTCGCGTGTGGGACTATTCAACATGATGCAATTCCGTTCCTGTGTCTTCTCTCAGACCATCTACTATTCCTACGTGCCCTACAACCGCACCTTCCTGATCGTGCTGACCGAAGACGGGACGCGCATTTCCGCAAAGTTCAACAACACGATTCAGCTTCTTGCCTTGTACAAGCGATCGAAGGGCATCGACAGTGTGATATTCACCGACAGTCCGCAAATCGCGGCGTTTGTGAACGAAATGGGCTTGCTCTCAATGCCCATTTCGCACAAGAACGAGTTCGGCCTCCCCGTTCTGAAGCATCTTCTCCTTGACGCGAAGCGTGCGTACGACGCGGAGTATTACATCTACATCAACTCGGACATTCTCATCAACCCCTACATCTTCCACTTCACTGAGTTCGCAAAGCATCGTACCCGCACAAAGGCTGTAGCGGTTGCCGAATCGCTCAACTGTAGCACTTGCTGGCGTCGAATGTGTACGACGTGATGGAGGTTCCTTCCAACCTGTCGTTCACTTCCGTGTCTTCCTACGTTCAATCCGTTCAAACGCTGGTTGGTGAGAAGCGGAAGCCGTATGCGATTGTGCGTTTTCTTGCCCTCTTTCACGCGTAGGACCTTTTTGTTTTTTCCAGCGCCTTTCCTTTCGAGGAGCTGCAGGACGTCGTCGTTGGTCGCTTTCTGGTGGATGGCGAAGTGCTGCGCCTCGCTCACGCGAAGTCGATGTCCATCGTGGACATCTCTGGGTTCATTTCCATCCACCAGGGAAGCAACTCCTCGTTCTCGAATATGCACCTTCTGAGCAAGCGCAATATCTACTGCAATATGCGCTACAAGAAGTTGTTCTCTCCACGCAATAACGGTGTTTTGAAAGCGGATATGCATGTTCTGTGGTCGTGTTTGTTGAATGGTTGTTGTCCGTGGTGTGGATCGTCCGTTCGGATCTGGAGAGAACAGGGCGATGGAGCGGGGTCGTTCCCAAATGGGGTGTATGGAATCGAGATAAGCGGGTGTTCTCTTTAAACGCTTTGCAACGGCTTGGTATCAAGCAATGCTTCAGTAATTCCTTCTGTGTTGTTTACTATTGAATGATTCATCTCTATGCGGTGCTGATACTCTTCGTGGTCGTAACTGTTTCTCAATTCAGCGTTCTCTTCGCTCAAGGGAATGAACGTATGGCTTTGGACTTTGGAGCTCTTCCTTCTAATGAGGGCGTTTCGTTCCATGTCAGGCGGGGTCAGAGAAGATTTGAGGAGCAAGGAACACAGTTGGAAAAGCCGTTACCTTCGCAGAGTGTGGAGAGTTCTTCTTCTGTGCATAATGACGGAAAAGTAAGTCAAGGGAGCCCGAATCCCGCTCTTCGCACGAAGCCGATTCCCCCGAAAGGAGCTGCAAAGCCTGTTGTGCATGTTATTACACCTCCATCCCAGACGAACTCAGACCCCAAGCCGCGTCCTCCGAAAGCCGCTCCAGCGAAAAAGAAGTCTTCTGCCCATTCTCACTGGAAACACACTGCGTCCAGCAAAAAGAAAATGGGAGATATGATCCGCCTCTCGTTTTCACAGGGCGGAACGAAACTGATTCAGGTGTGAGTGTCGTTGCTCGAGCTGATTTGCAGATACTGTAGTAATCATTACATGTTGTCGACGTCGTGGGGCCCAACTCTAGCTCACAATAATCCCTGTCTGTCGTATTCACTCTCGCTTTCCCGTGTGGTGCCTCCCAATTCATTCACTGTGATCCTCACCGAAGAGGGAAGCGTATGCACCATCTCCTCTGCTCATCCCTAGGGAATCTCAAAGAAGTTCAAGAACACGCTCTTGTTGCTTCAGCTCTACAAGAAGACGTACCAGGTCAAGACGGTCGTCTTCACCGATTCCCCGTCGATTAGCAACTACGTGAAGAATCTCGGACTGTTCACGCTCCCGGTGCCAAAACGCAACTCGTACGGAATACCCGTGCTAAAGTGGATGCTCATCTCCGCTCGCAGCTCGTTCCCGTCGAAACAGTACATCTTCATCAATTCGGACATCCTCATCAATCCCTTCATCTTCGAGGTGTCCTCTCAGCTCCACTCCCAATTCAGCGGAAAGAACGTCCCTTCCTCCTCGTCGCCTCATTCCTAGTACTTATTAGCCTCGACCGTGTACAACACGCCAGACGTTCCCGATCTGGACTTCTCCAATCTCCAGAACTACGTCAAGTCGGTCCAGAGACTGTGGGGCAAGAAGCGACTCGTTAGCGAAATCGACCTGTTCGTGTTCAGCCACTCCTACCCCTTCGAGAAGCTTCAGAATGTGGTGGTGGGTCGCTACTACGTGGACAGCGAGATCATGCTGCGGAGTCACGTCAACCACTTCAAGGTGGTGGATCTGTCGAATCTGTACTCCATCCATCAGGGAATGGTGGCGTCGGGCAACAAGAAGAAGAAGCTGAGCTATTTGGATTTCTATTATAACCGCGGCTTGATGCTGTGGAAGGCGGGTGTCAATACGCGTTTGGCGAGCACGCACCTCGTCGTTTGATGTTTCCTGTCTTTTTTAGTGTGTGTTGGCACCTGTGTTTCATGATGTGTCAGTGCTGTTTTTGTCAGACACAAGTGTTCATTTCAACTGATTGTCACAACACAACTGATCACAGACAACAACTCCTCTCACAAGCACTTCTCATCAACAAACACCCCTTACAAAAGGTTCTTTATGGCTTCATAGTTCACATTGCGACTCACCTTCTTCGTTTCAACTAACCGTTTCAGCCCCTCTGCGGCCGTCTTCACAGGGTGCCTGTACTGCGCTCTGTTCTACCCCTCACACTCTACCTCCACACCTACCGCGGGCTTCTTCTTTCGCTTCGTCCCCTGCTTCCCCGACGCCTCGCGCTGCTTCCTCTTCTCCTCCTGCTGCCTCAGCCACTCCCCGTTCGC